>ERZ773018.984-NODE-984-length-15889-cov-23.347859_pt1 | contig 15889 bp, 11 predicted proteins | sample MGYA00580840_ERZ773018 | MGnify/ENA primary metagenome ERZ773018 (study PRJEB29015, sample SAMEA2738125) | human oral metagenome | biome: human oral; feature: human-associated habitat; material: saliva | place: China | collected 2256 ... | reverse complement strand
TCATCGGCCACGTCATGCTGGACCTCCTGGAGGAGTCCGGCTTCGCGGTGGGCGAAGAGTACGTGGCCGTCGGCGGCCTGACGATGGGCGCGGACCCCGTCGCGACCGCGATGCTGCACGCTGCGGCCTCGCGCGGCCTGGACCTGGACGCCTTCGTCGTGCGTAAGGCCGCGAAGGACCACGGCATGAAGCGCCGCATCGAGGGCCCGGACGTCGTGGGCAAGAACGTCGTCGTCCTCGAGGACACCTCAACGACCGGCGGTTCCCCGCTGGAGGCCGCGCTCACGCTGCGCGAGGCCGGCGCGAACGTGGTGGCCGTCGCCGTGATCGTCGACCGCGCGACGGGCGCGAAGGAGCGCATCGAGGCCGAGGGCTTCCCCTACTTCTACGCGCTGGGCCTTCAGGACATCGGCCTGGCCTGATCCCTTCCTGTCATCGACGAGGCCGGGGCTGGGTTCTGCGTGAACCTGGCCCCGGCCTCGTTTGTATCTGAGCGCCCTCACATGTGGGGGACGGCGCGCATGGCGCGCGCGGTCACCCAGCGCGGGGCGATCTTCATGGCGCCCATGGCGACCTTGTAGGGGATCGTCAGAGTGACCAGGACGCGCCCCGCACGCACGGCGTCGAGGGCATCTGTGACGACCCGTTCGGGGCTGGCCATGAGCCACGAGGGGGTCGCACGCATGTCGACGCCCGCACGCTCGAAGAAGGGGGTGTCGACGGGGCCGGGGCACACGACGGTCGCGGTGATGCCCGAGCCCGCGAGTTCGGCGGCGAGGCCCTCGGTGAAGGCGACGACCCAGGCCTTGTGGGCCGAGTAGGTGCCCGCGCCCGTGCGCGAAGCGACCGAGCCGACGTTGAGGATGGCGCCGCGCCCGCGCGAGCGCATGGAGATGCCGGCGTGGTGGGCCAGGGTCATGACGGCGCGGACCATGACGTTCAGGCCGTTGATCTCGTTCTCGAGGCTATTGTCGAGGAACGCGCTTCCCAGCCCGAATCCGGCGTTGTTGACGAGGAGGTCGACCGGCGCCAGGTCCGACTTGTCGCGATCGGCGGGTCCTCCCACGTCGAGGCGGGCGGCGACGCGCGCACAGCCGGCGTCGGTGGACAGGTCGGCGGCGATGACCTCTGCGCGCACGCCTGCGACGTTTGTGAGCGAGCCAGCGAGCGCACGCAACGCGTCTTCGCGTCGGGCGACGAGCACCAGGTCGTGGCCCGCGGCGGCCAGCTGCCAGCAGAATTCTTCACCAATTCCGGAGGTAGCTCCGGTCACAAGCGCTGTTCCCATGGGGGCAGTGTAGCGCGGTACTTTCCGGGTAGCACGAGGCCGGGGCGGGCTCACGCGGTGTCGCGCGAGTCCGCCCCGGCTCATTGTGTCATCGGGTCCGGATCAGGTATCCGGCTCCACCACCGGCGAGGGCCGCCGGGATGACGAGGAGGAGCAGCCAGTAGGGGCTCCATCCACCCGATTGGCCTGAGTCGGCCGACGCGGCGACGGGCAGCGCAGGGGCGGCCGCGTCGTTCGAGCCGTAGGTGGTGGTGTTGGGTGCAGCGCTCTGAGCGCTCTCGTCACTGTGGGCACCGCTCTGCGGAGCCGCGGAGGGGCTGGGCGTGGTCGCGGGGGCTGCCTTGGGGGCACTCACTGGGCTGCCCCCACCAGACGACGCTGCCGCACCGGAGGTGGAGCCGGACGTCGTCGCGGACGATCCCGCGAAGCGAGGGGTAGCACCGCCGCCCGTCACTCCTGTGGGGGCGATCCGGCTCAGGGCCTTACCCTGCGGAGCGTTTGCCGCCGGAGCGGGCGAGGTTCCCGCGTTCGTGCGCGATCCTGGCGCGGGGGCCGGGTCGTTGCTCGGTGCGGGAGCCGGCGCGGGGGCCGGGTCGGTCGTCGGTGCGGGCGTAGGTGCCGGGTCGGTCGTCGGTGCCGGGGCCGGGTCGTTGCTCGGTGCGGGAGCCGGCGCGGGTGCCGGGTCGGTCGTCGGTGCGGGCGTAGGTGCCGGGTCGGTTGTCGGGTCGGTCGTCGGTGCGGGCGCGGGTGCCGGGTCGACGGTGGGTGCCGGGGAAGGCTCCGGGCTGGGCACGGGTTCCGGTGCCGGGGAGGGCTCCGGGCTGGGCGCGGGTTCCGGCGTCGGCGCGGGGCCTGGCGAGGGAGTCGGCACAGGCTCGTCACCCGGGGTGGGCGCAGGCTGCTCATGATGTCCGCCGCGCACGATCACTGTGAAGCCCTGCGGCTCGGCCAGCACGCGCTCGCCGCTGCGCGCACCCACCTCAATGCGGTAGGTGCCGGGCGCTGAAAACACCCAGTTGCCGTGCATATGAGTGGACTCGGTCGTGTGGACGACGCCGTCACCCTTGGTCGAGTCGAAGTGAACCTTCGCGCCCGCACCGAAGGTGCCGCCCTGGAAGAATGCGACGCGCGCGCCCTGCGGTGCCTGCGCGAGATGCAGGGTCAGGTCGGCACCCTCGGGCAGCGCCGCGTAGTCGATGCCCTCGGTGGACAGGCCGGGCCAGACGATGTCGCTGTTCTGCGTCTCGGGCAGCACGTAGGTGGCGGTGCCAACCGGTCCGAGCACGTCGTAGCTCGGGTCGGACAGGGACGTGGGGCGCACGAAGCGTGCGTTGGGGGCAACCGCGAGGGTCGTGGAGCCGACGGTGCGCAGCACGGAGGTGCGCGCGTTGGTCAGGGAGTCGTCCTTGACGGCGAGGCCGTAGGTGAGGCCACCCTCGCCGCTCGCCTGGGTGAGGCGCACGTCCAGGTGTCCGCGCGCGATCTGCACGGGGTCGCTCAGCAGGGACGAGGCCGGGTCCGGCGTCGCGTCGTTTCCGCCGTTATCGGGGGCGGGAGTGGGCGCGGGCGTCGGGTTCGGAGCGGGTTCCGGCTCTTCGGGGGCGGCGACGCCGTCGCGCATCTTGAGCATCGCGGTGAGGCCGACGTGAGATCCGACGGTGACGTCGGAGGCGTCAGCAACGGTCATGACCGCGTCGGAGAGGGGGTGGGGGCGCAGGGTGACGCGTATGTACATGGGGTCGGACTGGCACACGCCGAGGTCCTGCGTCTTCATGTCCATGCCGCCAGCGCCCAGGGTGCCTTCCATGGAGCACCAGGGGCTGAAATCCCACTTGGATTCGAGGAACTCGATCTTGTAGGTGGCGCGCAGGTTGGGGTCTGCCGCCTTGACGGTGGCCGTGTACTGGTCGGTCGTGCCGGGGATCAGGTCGTAGGAGACGTCGACGCGGCGCGAGGCCACGGGCAGGCGGTCGGGGTTCCACTCGGGAGCGGGGTCGGGGTTGGAGGGGCCCAGGATCGTGTCGGATCCGCCAACGGTGACGGGCTCAGTGTCCTTCTGGGAGTAATGCGCGGCCTGGGAGACCCAGCGGGCGGAGGCGGAATCGGAGGGGATGTAGATCGCCTGGACGGCCGCCGCGTCCGCGCCGAGCAGCTCGGAGACGGTTGCGCGACCGCCCTCAACCACGGCCTCGGTCAGGAAGTAGCCGTTGACGGTGATCCACGCGCGTCCCATGTCGGTGGCGACGCCCGTGTCGAGCGTGATGTCGGTGAGGTAGTTGTCGCCGGGATGTTCACGCTCAGCGTGGTGGGACAGGGTGAGCGTGGGTGTGGCGGCGTTGCCGTCGGTGCGCTCTGCTCGGGCCGCGTTGTAGGCGGACACAATGTCCTTGATCGTGCCGTCGGCGGGGTTCGCACCGCCAACCTGCCAGACCAGCGGGGTGATCGGCGAGGAGTAGAGGGCGGTGCCGTCGGCGCTGCGCGCGGTCATCTTGTAGTTCGCGACGTAGCGGCCGGGCTGGGTGAAGGTCGTGTACAGGTGCGTGTGGCGGGGGTTGTAGACGGACCGGTAGGCGGTGTCATGGCTGGAGAGGAAGCGGTTGACGCTGTCACCGTTGTCGATGAACATCTCCATGCGGCCCGGGCCGTCGACGCTGATGAGGTCGAGCGTGTAGGTCTCACCCTCGAACTTATCCATGTCTCCGATCTCGCCGGCGCCCAGGCCCGCCCAGATGGGCGTGTTGCCGGGGCCGGGGGTCTGGGGGGCGGCGTTCAGGACGCTTCCTTCGGCGCCGAGGAATGACAGGTCGGGACGCTTGGCGGGAACGACGAGCTGCGATTTGGCCTCGTCCTTCTCGCCGGTGCCGGTCCACGCCTTGGGGATCCACAGGGCGGTCTTTTCCATCGGTAGGTTGATGGTGTTGAGGCTAAAGCTGTTGGTATCGTCGTGCCAGACGGGGATGGGCGCATCCACGTGCTGTCCGGTGACGATCCAGTCCTTGTCCTGGTCGGGCCCGGCCCACGCGGTAGCGGGGGTCAGCGCCAGGAAGAGGGCCAGCGCCGCGGTGCTGACGCGTCGCAGGTATGACATAAGGGTGCCTTTTCTAGCTATGTTGTAGATGAGAATCATTATCACTATAGACAATCGGTCCGACAACTGCACGTCACTGCGCGCGTTTCACACGCGTTTCACGCGCCCAGCACCCCGTCCCCCAGCTAGGCTCGACCCCATGAGATTCGCGACCTGGAACGTCAACTCCATCCGCACGCGCGTTGACCGCGTCATCGCCTTCCTCGAGCGCTCAAGCACCGACGTGCTCGCCATGCAGGAAATCAAGTGCCGCCCCGACCAGTTCCCCACCGCCCCCTTCGAGGAGGCCGGCTACCACGTCGCCATCCACGGACTCAACCAGTGGAACGGCGTCGCCGTGGCCTCGCGCTTCCCGATTCTCGACATCCAGGACCACTTCCCCACCCAGCCTGCCTTCGGCGACCCGGCGGTCGTCGAGGCCCGCGCACTCGGCGTCACCATCGACACGACCGACGCGCTCCCGCGCAAGGATGGGCAGGCCTCGTCCATGACGATCTGGAGCCTGTACGTGCCCAACGGGCGCGAGCTCACCCACGCGCACTACGCCTACAAGCTTGAGTGGCTCGCCAACCTCGCCGAGCAGGGCCGCGGCTGGCTGACCGACCCGGAGGCGCTCATTGCGCTGGTCGGCGACTGGAACGTCGCTCCCCTGGATGAGGACGTGTGGGACATGGCCGTCTTCGAGGGCTCAACCCACGTGTCTGCCCCCGAGCGCGAGGCCTTCGCCGCCTTCGCGTCCGACGGCTGGGTTGAGGTCACGCGCGAGCGCGTCACGAACTACACCTACTGGGACTACCAGAAGCTGCGTTTCCCCAAGAACGAGGGCATGCGCATCGACTTCGCCTACTGTTCCCCGGCGCTCGCCGCGCGCGTGAGCGGCGCGCAGATTGATCGGGACGAACGCAAGGGCAAGGGCGCGTCCGACCACGTGCCCGTCATCATCGACGTCGACTGAGGGACCGGACGAGGCGTGGGTGAGCCCCGCAACGCGTCGAGGCCTGGGCACGTGCCCAGGCCTCGTTCCGTCTCACTCAGGCACGCTCGCGCGCGAGGGACAACAACGACGCGTTGAGGGCCGACCAGTTGTCGCGGTGCCATGGCCCGAAAGGCTCGGCACCCACAAAAGCGGCGCTGGCTCCCAGGTCGCGGTCCGCCCACACGAAGGAGCCGGACTGGCCGAAGTGCCCGATGGTGCGCGGGGAGGCATCGGGCGCGGTCCAGTGCGGCGACTTGTCGCCGCGAATCTCCACGCCGAGCCCCCACGGGCAGGGATTGAAGCGCCCGTAGCCGGGCACGACGCCGGCGAGCGTCGGAAACTGTGAGAGTCCCGCGAGGGCGGCCAGCGGCGCGCTCACCAGAGTCGGACGGGCGAGCTCCGCGCCGAAAAGGCTGACATCAAACGCGCTGGCGACCCCCGCATGAGCGGGACTACCCGGGATGTCCGCGGAGCCCATTCCAAGCGGGTCAAACACCGTCTGGCGCACCCACTGAGCGACCCCCATTCCACTCGCCTCAGCCAGGACCTCGCCGAGCACGTCGAAGCCCTCGTTGGAGTAGATGCGGCGCTTCCCGGGAGCGGCGACAGGACGCCTCCCCTCAAAGGGCAGGCCCGAGGCATGGGCCAGCAGGTGGCGAACCGTTGCCCCCTCGGGGCCCGCGGGATCATCGAGGGAGATCAGGCCTCGTTCGACCGCGACCAGCACCGACCACGCGACGATCGGCTTGGTAACAGACGCGAGCGGGAACACTCTGCCCGTATCGCCGTGCGAGTAGACGACGTCGCCCCCGACACGAAGGACGAGGGCGGCATCGAAGGACGGCAGCGGTCCGATCACGCGGTGGTGGCTTCCGGAGCCGCCGCGGCCGCGGCGGCTTCTGCTGCCGCCGTGGTCTTCTCGCTGATCTTACGCAGCGTGCGTGCGTAGACTTCCGCGACCTCCTCGGGCACGGACGCGCCGAGCTGGAGGACGTAGTGCGCGGGCAGGTGCAGGAGCTGCACGCACACGGCCAGGAAGTCCGCGACGAATTCGCGGGCGTCGATAGGTTCGTCGTTGTAACGAGCCGACACGACAGAGCCGTACCAGTAGCGGATGAGGATCTTCGCCAGAGTGCGAGGGGTGGTGCCGATGTCGGCGCCCTCGTCCTCGACGAAGGCGGTGATCATCGCCGTGAGCGCCTCCTCCATCTGCTGGGTCCGGTACTTGTAGTGCGCGTGTGCGGGGTGCGTCTCCGAGGAGGATTCCGCCCACAGGACACAGTCCAAGGCGATAGCGGCGTCTGCCCCGGGCTTCATGGCGAAACGCATCTCGCCAACCGCCCAGTCGACGAAGGAGCCGGCGGTGATGCCGCCCTCGTCGAAGCCGCCCTCAGCCTCGTCATTGATGGTGACGTCGAAGAGGGCGTTCATCTCCTCGTGACGCTGGATCGCGCTGCGCAGGATCGCTTCCTTGGAAGGGAAGTGATAGACGACGGCGGGGTGGGAAATACCGACTCGACGACCGAGGTCGCGCAGAGAGAAGCCGTTGTAGCCTCGCTCCGCGATCAGAACCATCGCTGCCGAGAGGATGGATTCACGCGTCGCCTGTCCTACGGAATAGGCTCCACGGGCCTTCCTCTGGGTTGTCATATCATCTCCTGCTGTTGCGGACTTCACATACCGTTAGTCCGAAATACACACTGGTATTCAGTGTAGCGCGCAATCTTAGGGTTTATCAACATTCATGACAAGCCCGTCGAACATCGCATTAATGTCAACTTCCACGCTACACCCATCCTGCACCTGCCCGCCGAGCAGCATAACAGCCAGCCGATCACCGATCTCGCGCTGAATCAAGCGGCGAAGCGGGCGCGCCCCGAAGGCGGGATCATAGCCCACCTGAGTCAACCAGCCGCGAGCTGGCTCACTGACTGTCAAGTTTATGCGGCGATCCTGGAGGCGCGTTTGAAGGGCAGCAACCAGCAGGTCAACGATCTGACCCAGATTTTCGCGGGTCAGGGCGTCAAACATGACAGTCTCATCCAGCCTATTGAGAAATTCTGGCCTGAACTTTGACCGCACAACAGACATGACCGCATCCCGCTTTTCCGAGTCCGTCAAACCCTCGTCCACCAGGAACTGCGACCCCAGGTTTGACGTGAGAATCAGGATCGTGTTGCGGAAGTCGACCGTCCGACCCTGACCGTCAGTGAGACGCCCGTCATCAAGAACCTGCAAGAGGATGTCGAAGATCTCAGGGTCAGCCTTCTCCACTTCGTCCAGGAGAACGACGGAATATGGCCGACGTCGCACCGCTTCGGTCAGCTGACCGCCCTGCTCGTAGCCGACGTACCCCGGAGGGGCACCGACCAGCCGCGCGACCGAGTGCTTCTCCGAGTACTCGGACATGTCGATGCGCACGATCGCACGCTCGTCGTCGAAGAGGAACTCCGCGAGGGACTTGGCCAGCTCCGTCTTGCCGACACCCGTGGGCCCCAGGAAGAGGAAGGAGCCGGTCGGGCGATTCGGATCGGACAGGCCCGCGCGCGAACGCCTCACGGCGTCCGATACCGCTCGCACTGCCTCCTTCTGTCCAATCAGACGCTTGCCGAGCTCGGCCTCCATGTGAAGAAGCTTCTCAGTCTCAGTTTGGAGGAGTTTACCCGTAGGAATTCCCGTCCAGGCCTCGATAACCTCGGCAATCTCCGTGGGGCCAACCTTCTCAGCGATCATCGGTTCCTCGGCAGCAACGGCATCCTGCTCCTCGGCGCGAGCCTCCTCGTGCGCAATCTGCCGTTCGACGGCCGGAATCTCTCCGTTTTGCAGGCGACCGGCTTCCTCCCAACGCCCCTCGCGCACGGCCAGCTCGAGCTGGGTGCGCAGCGTGTCCAGCTGGACACGCAGGTCACCCACGCGGTTGTGGCCAGCCTTCTCGGCCTCCCAGCGCGCAGTGAGCGCACGCAGCTTCTCTTCGCGATCCGCCAGGTCCGCGCGCAGCTTGCTCAGGCGATCCTGGGTGGCGGCGTCGGCCCCGTCGGGGTCGGACTCCGCCAGGTAGGACTCCTCCATGCGCAGGCGATCCACACTGCGGCGCAGCTCATCGATCTCGACCGGCGAAGAATCCAGCTCCATGCGCAGACGCGAGGCGGCCTCGTCGATCAGGTCAATCGCCTTATCGGGCAGCTGACGCCCCGTGATGTAGCGGTTCGACAGGGTGGCGGCGGCCACCAGCGCGCCATCGGAGATCGTCACCTTGTGGTGGGCCTCGTACTTCGGGGCGATGCCGCGCAGGATGGCGACCGTGTCCTCAACCGAGGGCTCGCCGACGAAGACCTGCTGGAAGCGACGCTCCAGGGCGGGATCCTTCTCAATGTTCTCGCGATACTCGTCGAGCGTGGTCGCACCGACCATGCGCAACTCGCCGCGGGCGAGCATGGGCTTGAGCATGTTGCCCGCGTCCATCGCACCCTCGGAGCCACCGCCCGCGCCGACGACCGTATGCAGCTCGTCGATGAAGGTGATGACCTGACCGTCCGAGCGCGCAATCTCGGCCAGGACGGCCTTGAGGCGCTCCTCGAACTCACCGCGATACTTCGCACCGGCCACCATCGAGGACACGTCCAGCGAGATCAGGCGCTTGTCGCGCAGGGACTCGGGGACGTCGCCAGCGACAATGCGCTGGGCCAGGCCCTCGACGACGGCGGTTTTACCGACGCCGGGCTCGCCGATGAGGACAGGGTTGTTCTTCGTGCGGCGCGACAGGACCTGCACGACGCGGCGAATCTCGTTATCGCGCCCGATGACGGGGTCGAGCTTGCCCTCGCGCGCCACCTCGGTCAGGTCGCGGCCGTACTTCGCCAGGGCCTCGAACGAGCCCTCGGGGTCAGCCGTCGTGATCGGGTCGGGGCGCAGCTGGGAGAGGGCCTGCGTGAGCGCGTCGACCTGGGCGCCACCCTGGGTCAGGATGCGCCCCGCCTCCGTGTCGGATGCGGCCAGCGCGATGAGCAGGTGCTCGGTGGAGATGTACTGGTCTCCCGCCCCCTGGGCGCGCTCCTCCGCATCCTGGACGACGGCGAGCAGCGCGCGCGAGGCCTGGGCTGAGCCAGCGGATGCCCCCTGGGTACTCGGCAGGGACACCAGGGCGTTGCGGGTGCGCGCGCCGATCGCGCGGGCATCCGCGCCGACGGCCTGGAGCAGGGACAGGGCAATGCCCTCGCGCTGCTCGATGAGTGCCTGGAGCAAGTGGATGGGCTCCACCTGCGGATTTCCGGCCGCCGATGCGGCCTGGAGCGCGGAGGCGATGGCCTCCTGCGCCTTCGTGGTCATCTCACGTGCCATGAGATCGTTCCTCCAAATAGTTCGAATGTGTCGCGCCGACGGTTCTCGGCGCATCTGATAGACATAACGAAGCTAGAGTTGAGTCTATTCCACTCAACTTGAAAATGGAGACAGGAACGAGGCCTGGGCTCAGTCCTCCGGAAGCCAGACGGGTCCGCCGAAGCCGCGCTGATGACCGCCCGACGGGCCAGAATCATCGGCATCCTCGATGCCGTAGCGCTCCGCGAGCGCGCGGAAGAGCTGGAGCGTTGTGGCCAGAGCGCACATGACCTGCTGGACCAGCTGAGCATCCGTGGCGCCATACTCGTAGTCGCCGTTCACCTCGGCGACGACACGGTCGCCCTCCAGTTGCTCGGCCACGTAGGCCTTGGGCCACAGGAACTCCCCGTGCCAGGCCTGCAGAAAGTCACGCAGGTCCTCCCCATACTCGAGAGGAACGAGCTGCTTCATGAACGCGACGATCGACAGCACTTCGCGCGAATCACCGAGGAAACGGAAGCAGAACAGGTGCCCCTCCCAGAATCCACACAGGTCACTATCATCATCGATGCGCCACGCCCAGCCTTCAGAGTCGAAAAGGAGTCCCAGGCGCTCTTGCGTGATGGGACGAACCATGTCAAAGCGATTAGCTTCAAACTCTGAGTTACCCGTGGCGATTCCTTCCGCCGCTGCCGCGTTGCTTTCCTCCCATTGTCCCATATCAGAGGGCATACCGTCCGCCGATTCGGCGCGGCGAGGCGTGCCCTCACCGTCGGTCCCGCCGTCGGCATCCGCCCGCCATAGCCAGCTCATGATGACTCCCCTACTCGTCTCTTTCGATCGTGACGCGCCACTGCGTCGTTGACTCGGGGGCGTGAGCGCGTCGGCCACCCCTGCGCACCATGTCCACATGCACACCCATTGGCCACCTCCTCCACTCACCGCATCTCGTCATCAGTGCGTGTATCTCGACACCTTCACAGTAGCGCAGAATCCGCGAAATACCAATGGCCGCAGGGTCTTTTCAACCCTGCGGCCAGTGATCGGACGAGCGATGAGGAACCATCGTTGCAGCTCATCCGGGGGACTCAGCCACACCTGCCACTAATTGTCTAGTTGCTCACATTTTGGTATAGCCCTTGCAAGCAGCGTGAATTTCTATTAAATAGGAATTTTTACTCGCCCTCGGAAACACTTCCCCGCGCAGGTGTCTCACTCTCAGCACACGGCGCGGCGGCCGCAGTCACCGCGTCAGATGATGTCGCCGCAGCCTCTGCAGGCGCGCCCGACTGACCGGCGAGAACAGGCAAGAAGGCCGGCAGCGGCCTACGCCTGGCACTCTTGGCAACAAGCCAGCGCAGCGCCCACTCAGCGGGACCGCGCGACGATCCCAATGCCTCGGCAATGACACAGCCGATGCCGATCAGCGCCCACACAACGAGCGCGATCAGGCCGGACACGGCGACCCCGAGGCTGCGCACCCCGGCCACACCAAGCACGACGAGGATGAGGATGAAGAGCGCTGTCTGGGACAGGTAGGCGGTCATCGAGCGGCGACCGATCGCACTCAGGAAGGCACAGACCGAGCCAAGCTTTTCGCGAGGCCCACCACCCACGAGCGCGAGGAGCGCAAGCCAGCCGCACGCGCCCAGCACCCCCGAGGCATGGAAGAGCGGGTAGGACCAGGCGGCCGAGCCCGCAAACGCCCACGTCAGCTGCATGAGCGCGAAAGGAAGCCCACCGAGGACACCAACGCCCAGACCACCGACGGCGACACAGGCAAGGACGAGCCCATGCCCGCGGGGATCCTGCAGGACACCCCAGCGAGCGATGCCCACACCGATCATGACGCACGGAACCACGAGGGACAGCAGAACCGTTGCGATGGTTGCTCCCAACCAGGTCCTCAGGGACGTCAACGGGTAGAACATCGTCGGCGCCAACGGGCCGTGATATTCGAGCACCATGGGCGTGCCACCCATCGAAAACCCCGTTCCCCACAAACCGAGGAGGCTGAGCGCAGCAACGAGGGAGCCCACCAAGACGCGCAGCCACGCGCGCTTCATGACGACGACTTCGGCGAACAACACCGCGACGAGGCCATAGGTTCCGATGATGTCACCCGAAAAGAACAGGGCATGCACGCCGCCGAATACCAGCATCCACAGGCCGCGGCGACGGATGAGGCGCGCGGCCACGCGGCGAACGTGACGCTCGATATTCTCCTCGACAATCTGTCGCTGGACGGGATGCCAGCCAGCGACCTCCTCGGCGGAGAAGGTATCCAAAGCGGCCCGGCGCTCACGCTCCATCGTGCGCGACGCCATGATCGCCATGCCGAAGCCGAACAGAATGGAGAAGAGCGGGTAGGCCCTGCGATCGACGAGCACGGTGCGAGCCAGATACCACCACTGGTCGGCGCCATTCATCGCCTCGAGAGCCGCGTGTCCTGCCTGGGGAGTCTCCGGGAAGTAAGCAAGCCAGAAGGGCACATTCGCCAGAGCAATCAAGGCCAGCATGAAGCCGCGCGCGACGTCAGGGGCCGGGTAACGCACCTGGCGAGTGCCGGTGAAAGACAGGGTAGACACACAAAATCCTCTCGCTGGGGGACGCGGTTGTGAGAGACGAGGAAGGGGGTGAGGCCGGGTAAAACCCGGGACTCACCCCCTCGCGCTATGAGTCAGCGAACAGCTGCCATCATAGCCTCTTGCATGATGCGGCGGCGCTTGCCGTTGACCTTGACGAGGAGCACGATGCCGACGATCAGGCAGATCAGGCCGCTCACTCCGACGACGGAGCCCCACACGAAGGGCACCACAAAGGTCTTGGTCACGGCATCCGGCGTGGCATTGACAGCGTAGAAAGACGAGTCGTTGGACAGGCCAGCGCAGTAAATCCTGTACGGGCCCGCAGGCACACCCGAAGCCGTGTAGGTGTCGTCGGCGTCCGCAGAGGGTCGCAGCGAATACATCGCACCGGAGGAGTCGACGAGCGAGCAGGCGGGATCCGTATCCACGCGCACCTGGACCGTGAAGTCTCCAGACGCGGTCACGGTCACGGAATCGCCGTTGTTTGTGGTGCCACCGTGGATCGAGTTCGCGCCGGTCTGACTCACACCGTAAATCATCATTCCGAAGAACACGGCCGGCGCAATGAAGAGCATTAGGACGATGCCGAGGACCAGCGTGGTGATGCCAGCCCCGCGGCCGGGCATCTTCGGCATCGGCACCGGGGAGGGAGCCACCGGGGCGGAACCATAGGAAGGAGTGGACATGTCTGTGCCTTTCTGGTGGAAATGTCGGCTCAGCATAACACCGTTCGACGCAACCGAGCGCACTTGACGATCCGAGCGTGTTGCGTCATCGCAGCGAGATAACGTGCGCCAAGAAAGGCGTGAGGCCGGGAACTTCTCCCGGCCTCACGCCTTGCGCGACATACTTGTCAGCGGATGGCTGACATCATCGTTTGCTGAACGAGGAGGCGCCGCTTTCCGTTCACCTTGACAAGGAGAACGATACCGACGATCAGCAGGATCAGGCCGATGACTCCGACCACCGTCGCCCACACGAAGGGCATCACGAACATCTGGATGACCGCATCCTCAGCATTCCCGTTGAAACCGAAGATATCGGTGCCCGACGTCACGAGGTCGCAGTCAATCTTGTACGTGCCACTGGACAGGTTCGAGGCCGTGTACAGGTTGTTCTGGTCGTCGTAGGACTGCATACGGTGGGACACGCCGCTCGAGTCAACCAGCGAGCAGGAAGTAGCGCCAGCCTCACCGATCATCAGCGTGTACTGTCCCTCCGACGTGACGGTCACGCTGTCGCCGTTTCGCAGGATGGCCTCGTTACCGACCGACTCGGCGGCCGAGGTGATGCCCATTCCCATCATCATAATGAGAACGATGGGGGCGACAATGATCATCATCAGTACACCAATGACCAGCGTGACCACGCCGGGAGCTCGGCTGGGCATATCCGGCATCACAACGGCGGTGGGGCCAGCGTAGCCACCGCCGTAAGCGGCGCCGGAATATCCCTGGGGCGCGGGGGCACCCGCGTTTTCGCCGTACTGGGGCCAGGGCGTGTTCTGCCCGCCCTGAGAATCGTAAGGGGACGGATTCGACATGAGTGTGCCTTCCTGATGGGACATTTGTTTCAGCATAACAACGCGGCCGCCCCTCTGAACAGGGTTGCGCGACCATTGGGACGTCTCCGATCCCCGTGTGGATCGGAGACGTCCATCTGCGAGAGGAGGCAGGCCCTAGGGCAGCTGGACCCCGCTCAAGCGCTGCGCGCGCAGCTCGGCCACGCCGGGCACCTCGAGGGGTTCGAACTCCATACCGGTCGCGCGCGTCAGCAGCAGGTCGGCCAGCTCGGGGTTACGCGCCAGCGCCGGTCCGTGCATGTAGGTGGCGATGATTGACCCCTGGACGGCACCGTCGTAGGCGACATCGGCGGGCTGGCGTCCCTGGGGGGTGCCATTACCGACGCCGGAGACGACGCGCCCGAGAGGTGCCGCGTCGGGGCCCAGGACGGTTCCTCCGCCATGATTCTCAAAGCCGCTCAGGGCCTGGGTGAGCCCCTCGACGAGGGGCACCGTCACCAGCTCGCCGATGGTGCGGTGTCCCTGCGGCTCGGTCGTGATGTCCAGGACGCCCATGCCGGGCACGCGCGCGCCTCGCGCGTCCTCGTACCAGTGGCCCAGGACCTGCAGGGAGGCGCAGATCGCCAGGAGTGGGCGCCCGGCGTCGAGCGCGCGGGACAGGCCGGAGGTGGCGCGGAACTTGTCGGCCGCGAGCGCCTGGGCCGTGTCCTCTCCCCCGCCCAGGGTGTAGATGTCGAGGCTGTCGGGGATCTCCTCGGTCAACCCGACGTGGACGACCTCGGCGTCGATGCCGCGCCTGCGGGCGCGTTCGGCCAGGATCAGGGCGTTGCCCGTGTCCCCGTAGGTGCCCAAGACCTCGGGCATGAGGACGCCGATTCGCAGCGTGGAAACACTCACCGCTTGCCTTCCTTTCGGTCGAGCAGGACCTTGAAGTCGCGCATTGCCGTGTAGTTGAGGAGGACCTCGACGCGCCCGGGCTCGCACGCGGCCAGCGCATCCATCGGCAGATCGACGAGGTCACAGTGGATGCCGGCGTATTCGAGGCGCACGGCCAGGTCGGCGCCGCGCTCGCCGCAGGCGATGACACGCCTGCCCGGCTGGTTGACGCCGGAGAAGTCGACGTCCCACAGCCAGGAGAGGTCCTGGCCGTCGGGCACCTGGCCGTTGACGCCGATGACGACCTGATCGACGCGCGGGTCGACCATGGTCATGGCTTCCTGCCAGCCGGCGGGGTTCTTCGCGAGCATCAGGCGGGCGCTGCGCCCGTTGACGTCGTGGACGGAGTAGCGTCCCGCGACCTCGGTCACGGAGCTGACGGCCTTGGCTGCGGCGGCCGGGTCGATGCCCATGGCGACGGCGGCGGCCACGGCCTGCGCGGCGTTACCGAGGTTCGCGCGGCCGGGGAGCTTGAGTTCGAGGGGGACGGCGACATCCCCGGGTCCGTGGAGCGTGGCGCGCGGGCCCTCGGGGGCCAGCTCGACGTCGCTGAGCCACCAGTGGGGCTTCGGGCGGCTGCGCAGCGCGGGCAGCTCCTCGCCCTCGAAGGCGGGGATCAGGTGCCAGCCATCGGAGTCGCGCACGACGCGGCCGCCGCGCGGGTAGGCAGCCGAGTCGCCGCCCCAACCGGCACCGGCGGCGACCCACACGACGCTCGGGTTGTCGGCGGCTGCGGAGACGATGAGCGGGTCGTCGCAGTTGGCGACGACGACGGCGTCCGGGTGAGCGGACGCGCCCTGGCGCAGGCGCTTTTCCACCGAGCCGATTTCGCCGACGCGGTCGAGCTGGTCGCGCGAGAGGTTCAGGTACACGAAGACCTCGGGATGCACGTCCGCGGCGACCGCGGGCACGTGCATCTCGTCAACTTCGAGGGCGGCGCGGCTGGCGTTCTTGCCCTGCATGAGGGCGGTGATGACGCCGGAGGTCATGTTGTCACCGTTGATGTTGGAGGCGACAGGACCGGCGCTTTCCAGGGCGGCGCGCACCATGCGCGTCGTCGTGGACTTGCCGTTCGTACCGGTGACGACGACCGAGGAGAAGGGGGCTGCCAGTTCGGCCAGGAACTTCGGGGAGATGCGCAGGGCGACCTCTCCGCCGATCATGCCTCCGGATC
>ERZ773018.973-NODE-973-length-15976-cov-3.760442_pt1 | contig 15976 bp, 15 predicted proteins | sample MGYA00580840_ERZ773018 | MGnify/ENA primary metagenome ERZ773018 (study PRJEB29015, sample SAMEA2738125) | human oral metagenome | biome: human oral; feature: human-associated habitat; material: saliva | place: China | collected 2256 ... | reverse complement strand
ATAGCTTTTATGGAGTTAGAAAAAGAAATAAAAGAAAAAATGAATGATTTAAAAACTGAAGTATAAATTAGTTTTAGAAAAATAAAAAAGACACAATTTTCTATTGAATAGACACTTGTGTCTTTTTTTGTAGTGGTTGTTTTACTTTGAAAAATTCTGAAAAAGAACATTTCTTTTAGCTATATTTATTTTATCAAATACTTAGAAAAATGTCAAGTATAGAAATTTTGTGAACTTGACATATATTTACCTTTGTGATATAATACAAACAAAAAGCCGAATTTTAAAAGGCATGATAGAAGTTGTGAAAATAAATGCAACTGAACTATTCACAACTATATGTTTAAATCTATATATTTTAAATAATAAAAAAAATAGTTGAGTAAAGGTTGGGATAAAAAATGCAAATAAAAAAATATGAAAAGAGAATGGACTTATCTTTCTTAGAATATCGTTTTGGCGAATATTTGAAATTTAGCAAACAGAAATATCCAAAATTTAATTGTTGGTTTAATAAAGTATCTTCTGAAATGCTTAGTGGGAAAAGAATAATTTATTTGGTTTTTGATGTCTTTAAAAAAGAAAAGAAAATTATAGGTATTATGGTGCTAAAAAAAACAAAAGAAGAAAAGAAAATATGCAGTGTTTATGTTAGTAAAGAACATAGACAAAAAGGTATAGCAAGTAAATTATTTGAAAAAGCATTTGAAGAGCTAGGAACAAGGACACCAGTAATATCTGTTGCAAAAGATAGTTATAAAGATGCTATAAAACATTTAATTAATAAATATAACTTTAAATTAACACAAAAGAAAATAGGTTTATATAGAAAACATAGATTAGAACTTTTCTTTAATCAAGACATATTAAAAAAAGTCTTAATTTCTATAAAACCTAAATATGCAAAACAAATATTTGAAGGAACTAAAAAATATGAACTTAGAAAAAATTTGTGGAGTTTAGGAACTAAAAATATTATAATTGTTTATGCATCAGAAGGGTGTAAATTTATTATGGGTGAATTTAAAACTACTAAGATTATTGAAGATACACCTATAAATATTTGGAATAAATATCAAGATGAATTAGGAATAACGAAAGAAAAATTTTTTGAATATTTCAAAAATAAAGAAGTTGCTTATGCAATAAGAGTAGATAATTATATAAAGTATGATGAGCCAAGATTATTAAGTGATATAAACATTAGAAGAGCACCACAATCATATATGTATCTAAAAGATTATGAAACAGAATATGAGAAAAGGGAATTGCTATGAAAAGGATAAAAAAATGGACTGGAAATATATTGTAGTTACTTTAAATAGAAATGGAATATATTGTATAGATAGGACTTTTGAAAAAACTGGTGAATATTGTCTATATATCACTAGGGCTGATGGAAAAAGTCTGATAGATTATCTTTATGAAAAAGGTTTTTTAGATATTTTAAATGATAATTTTGAAGAACCTTTTGTTAGTTTTGAAGAATTTTTAGAAATTAATAATTTTTCAATTAAAGAAAATAGTTTTGGAAAATATATAGTATTAAGAAATATAGAAAATGATTTAATAGAAAAAGATTTTTTTGAAAAAGAAACATATATAGTTGGAATATCTTTTTTGTGCCAATTAATCTTAAAATTGTTGGTATTATGTTTAGGTGAATATATTAAATCACAATATATTTATTGTAATAATACACTTAGAAACTTAGGTGATAAAGTTATAGTAAATAAAGCTAATGAAAAAGTTTTTTATAAGAAATTTAAAAAATGTAATATTCTTTTTGAAATAGAAAAGGAACTTATAGAAAAATATAAAAAAGAAGTCTATTATTTAGAAAATTTAGGAAAAGTAAAATTCAAACTTGAATTTTCTAAGAATTATTTTCATTTTATAAAAACAATATTTGTATTAGGAGAAAAACTTGAAAAGAATAAGAAAATGAGAAGAATAATGAATGAATGTAATCCAGCTTATATTCAAAGAGAAGAAAGAATTGGTTTTTTGGAAAAACCTTGTTATTTTTTTCCTAAAACAAAAAATGATAATATAAAAGTTACTTATGTAATAAAGCATTGGTTATATATTGATAAAAAGTTATACTATATTTAAAAAAATGGTGAAAACAATGGCTGATTTAAAAAGTTTAGAATTACAAAAATTATTAAACAGAATAATGGAAGTTGAAGAAAAAATTTATTCTTTTTATGGAGTTGAATTACAAAGTGATGGAGTAGAATGTCCTAAGTGTGCCACTCATAAAATGGGTTTTTTTATGAGTAAAGAAGGACATTTAAAATGTAAATGTAAATTTTGTAATTTTGTAGGTGATGTTATTGATATAGCTAGGTTAAAAGATAAGAGTTTGGCTGATTTAAAATACAAGGATATGTTAAAGGTTTTAGTTGAACAATTTAACCCAGAAACAAAAGAAGAAAAAGAAAAAAATGAGATATATAAGATCGCTAAATTCAGTTTAGATAAAGAAGGAATATATATAAATATAGGAACTGAACCTAACGGAACAAGTTATGGTATTAATATAACAAGAGCTGATGGGAAAAGTCTTTTATCATATTTATATGATGATGATTTTATAAATATTTTCAATGAAAGTTTTGAAAAACCATTTAAAAATTTTAATGAGTTTTTAGAGATTAATAATTTTAAAATGTTAAATGACAATACTTTTTTAGAAATTTGTAAAATGATAAAAAATGATAATATAGAAGATAATAAAAACCAATATTTTAGTGGACTTAATAATTTTGTTAAATTATTTTCAATGTTTATTGGTTTAAAATTAGCTAAACATTTAAAAACTAAAAAAATAATAGTAAACAATGATATATATTCAAGGATTGATTTTGAAATTAATCTAAAAGATATGAAAATGAAAAATGAAAATTTAATTTCTAAACTTACTTTTGAGATGATAGATAAGAAAAAAAATGAAGAATTAATAAGAGTGGCTAAATTATGTGATTTTTCTGAATTTCAAATGATTAATGTTGAAATTATTTCAACAAATACATACAAGGAATTAGAAAATGAAATTTTCATATTAAGAAAAGAATTAGAAAGTTCTGAAGGAACAATAGAAAACATAGATAATTTATTAAACCCAGCATATTTATCGTTAAAATATGGTATTTTAGATGTTGTTAGTAAAGAATATACAACAATAACATATAATGGAAAAAAATATAGATTATATTTTAAACTAAAATAAGTAAAAAAAAAATAAGATTTTTTTAAAAAGATATTGTAAAAGAATTAGAGATGTAATTTTTTGAACATATATAAAATAAGGGTTTTTGAGTTGACATCTTTTAAAAAAAGTGGTATTATATTAATAATTAGAAAATTTAAAAAATATATAAATTTCATTTTTTTACACCTCATTTTCTAATTATTTTTTCTTTAATTCTTTAAAATTTTTAAATTTCATTTTTTTTAAAAAAAAGAGAGTAAAAGCTCTCTTTTTTTTGTTTTAAATTATACTAACAAAAAAAAGACTACTATTCTGATATAATAGTAGTCTTTTCAGCGATAAAAAATTTTTAATACTATTTTTAATATTCTATATTATTAGAAAGGAGCATATTCATTATAACATTATATTATCTAAAAGTCAATAAAAAAGAAGTTATTTTTTTAAAAAAATCTAACTTCTTTCTCATTTTTTTGTGCTTTTATACATAAAATACTAATAAAGAGATAATTTATTATACCATTTTTAAATTATAAAGTCAATTCATTTTTTCAAAGTTGACATATATTTATTCTTATGGTATAATGTGAAAAAATAAACGAAAACAAGGAGTGTTTTTTTATGGTAAATAATAACGAATTAAAGGAATTGAATGAATTTTTATTAAATAAATTTGATGATGATGATGAATTAAGAAAAATGGTAAATAATACTAAATTTCAATTATTAGTAGATAGAATTTTAGAAATAGAATGTTTAAGAAATAAACTTTTAGAAATTAGAGTTGATGATAAAGAAAATGATGATGAACTTGAATATCTTAATGAAGTTTTGACATTAAATTTAGAAAATTATAAAAATTTCAAAAAAATAGTTTCTAATAAAAGATATAAAGAAATAGTATTTTTTATAAAAAACATAAAGGAAAGACTTTTAAAAATTAAAGACAATGATTAAAAAAAGGATAAAATGAAAATTAAATTTTAAGTATTTTTAAAAGAAGAAAATAAAATAATAAAAGAAGTGGAAGTATGATAAAGAAAAAGAAAATATTAAAAAAAGAATGGCTAAAATTAAAGGAAAAAAGAAATAGCGAATTTTTAGAAGAATTATTTGAATTTTATAATATAAAAACAACTAACAAGAAAGGAATTTGGATAAAAGAAAATGATAAACTTGTTAAATACAATTTTAAATTAGAAAAACTTGAAGATGAAGAAGATTATAATTTAGGGGTAACTAGAATGCTTGACCCTAACAATAAACCTTGTGGAACAATGAAAGAACTAGCTTTAGAATTTGGAGTTGATTATGATGAGTTATAATCCTACTAATATTTCTTTAGAAGATAATGCTTACATAGTTCTTACTCATATTTGTAATAGAGAATGTCCTTTTTGCATAGATATTTATAGGAATAAATCAAAGGAATTTTTAACTTTAAAAAAGTTAAAAAAATTCATAAAACTTTACAAGAAAATAAAATAAAATAAAAAGAGTTACATTGGTAGGTGGAGAACCATTTTTAAATCCACAAATAAAAGAAATTTGTTTATTTTTAGCAAAATATTATGATATTGTTTAAGAATAGTGTTATTTTGAATAGGTGTAAAACTTAATGAAGCTAAAAGAAAGTACATTTTATATTTAAAAACAATAAAAAGGATAAAATAATGAGAATTACTTTATCCTTTTTATTTAAAAGTTGACATATATTTACTTTTATGGTAAAATAGTGTTATCTTAAAGTAAGTGGAAAAGGAGTTTTTTTTGATGATTGAAAAGAAAATAGAAATTTTAAAAGGACAAAACAAAATTAAACCAGATGTAATATATTTAGAATTTAGAGAAATAAAAAATTTTACAATTACTTGTGAAAATGTTGCAAACTCAAAAAGCGAATTGATTACTATAACTAAAAAAATGTTGGATAATTATTTTGGAAAAGGCACTTATTTTAAAGTTGTAAAAGATATAAGAAGTACATATATTTTATTATTAGAAACAACAGAACTTTTTGATGATTATTATAAAATAATGTACTTTGATGAATTATGGAGATTTGATATAAAAAGTAATCAAAAATATATTTCAAGGTTAGGATATTTGTCAAAAATAGTTAATAAAAATACTTTAAGAGAATTTTTGAAAGCTGAAAATTATATTATTTTAACAGAAAATAATATAATTGAACATATAAATAATTGTTGGTGATAAAATGAGAAAAATAAAAAGAAGAATGAATAAAGAAGAAAAATTCTTGGAACAAATAAAAATTGAAAAAGCAAACAGACCTAGTAAAACAAAGATTTATGCAACTTATAGTATAGCAATTAGTATTTGTGTTTTAATGGTAGCTATGATGATATGTTTTTTAGTAAAAGGTTTAAATTGGAATAATAGATATATAACTATTTACTTTTTAAGTTTGGTTGTTTTATTTTTAATACTAAGATATATAGTTAAAATATTGAAAAAATGGGAAGGTTTTAAAGAAAAATAATTACAAAAAAAGGAAGGTAAAATATTGGAAACAAAGATTTTTGATTATAAAGAGAATGAACATATTGTAATTGATAATTACGGAGTTTTAGATATTGAAAATAATGAAAACGAAGATTTTGCACTTTGTTTATTTTTTAAAAAACAAAAAATTAATAATTGTGATAAATATTCATTTGAAAGATTAAGTCAGCTTTCTACCAATTTAATAAAATTAAAAGAAAATTTTAAAAATGAATATTATTTTAATTGGATTAATGATGTGATGAAACTTAATCCTAAATTATATGCAAGAGGTTATAAGATAGAAGAAACTAATGAAGGTGTTGCACTTCATTTTATGTTAATCAAAAATTTAAAAAATGGACTTTATAGACTTAAATTTTTAACACAAATGAGTGATAAGGAGTATTCAAAAAAAGATAGAATTGAAAAGTTTTCTTTTGTAAAAAATGAAGATATTGAAATTGCAAAAGAATACTTAACTATTAAAGCTAATGAAGTTGATATAGATGATTTTGTTGAAATGAGTAGTATCTTAAAAAATGAAAGCAATAACGAAGCAATTTGGTTTCCTAAAATAGATATGACAGCCACTTTTGATGAAGCAAAAGAAATTGTTAAAATTGAAAAGTTTAATAAATTTGAAGATAATATGATTGATTTTTTACTTGAAATTATATTTAATATTTTAGTAACAAAATATTCCTTTGAAGAATACGAATTTGAAGAAAAGGAATTTCAAGATCCAATGGAATTATTTGATTAATTTGAAAATAGGAGTGATAAAATGGAAATGAAAAATAAAGAAGAACTTTTATTAAAATTAAGAATGAATGTAATTGAATTATCAAATGAATATACTACTTTTGAAAAACAAGTAGTAAAAAAAATACATTCTACTATTATAAAAATGATAGAAAGAGGTGAAAGATATGAAAGTATCAAAGCCTTAATAAATTATATGATAGCTGGTGGTAAATATGTAAGTTTTGATTTCCAAAATCAAACAAAAGAATATTGTTTTTCTAAATATGAAGAACATAGAAATTATGATACTATTTTAAAAGATTGGAAAGAAGATAAATTCTTTTTAAAATATGATAACTACGAAATTGATAATGCAAGTTTAATGGAATATTTGATTTTTGAAACACAAGGAAATGAATTTTATAGAAAATGCAAAGAGAAAGTTCAAAATTTTTTAATTAAAGATGATCCTACTTTTCATTTATATATTTCTGTTATTAAAGTGAAAGGTTTATATTGTAAATTAAAAGAAGCAATGTTAAAATTAAATTATAGTATAAATGATAAAATAAATTCTTTTGATGATTTTCAAAAGATTTTAACAGAATTAGAAGTATATTTTAGAGCTGAATTATGAATTTGAAATAGAGGGTGGTAGAAATGAATGAATTAGAAAAAGAAAAGCTAAATGAGAAAAAAATATTTAAAAAAGTAAGTTTTTTTGAAAAGTTATTTCAATTAAGAAATAAAAATTCATCTGAAGATACTTTAATAGTATTTTCAATGTTTGGAATTGCATTATTTATGATTTTTTTGATATTTGGTTGGAAAATTTTTATAGAACAAGATAAAACACCAGCAATATTTTTAGTTTTATCAGTTGTAATAAAAATTACATTGTTAATATTTTTAGGTGCTTTTCTTTCTATAAATGTAAGTAGATTTTTTTCGGATTATGTCTTTATAAAAACTAGAGCAAGAGATGAGTCAATTTTGGATCTATTTGAATATTTATACTATCCTAAAAAATATAAATATGAATTTAATAAAGTAATAAAGAATGAATATATCAATTCTGAAAAAGAATTGACAGCTTGTATTTTGAATGGTGATATTAAAGCTGATAAATTATATATGAATATCATAAATAAGAAAAACATACAAACAGCTATTTTAAAAGAGATTGAAATTACAAAATCATTAGATAAAAGAGCCGAAAAAAGACTAAAAGAGTTCAAAGAAAAATCAAAAGATTTAATAAATTAAATGAATTAAGTTAAGGAAAGAGGGAAGTTTTCAACTTCCTTTTTATATATTATATATATATGACTAAAAGAAAAATATAGTTTATACTATAATAAAAAAAAAAGGAGTGTTTTTTTATGGTTTTTGGAAGCAATGTAGGTAATATGGATAATTATGAATTTTTAAAAGAAATACAAAAATGTAATACAAAAGATGATATAGAAAATTTTATAGATAGTAAATATTTAATAGTGGTAGATGCTGGAATTTTTCATGGTGATGAGGTAAATGTAAATATAAGGTTTAACGATAAACCTATGATTGATAACTTAAAAGATGACATTTCAGTTTTAATTTCTTCATTAAAAAATGATAAATATTATGCTGAAACTAAGATTTCAGTTTTTGATTTAAAAGTTACTGATGAATTTAAAAATATGTCTGATAAAGAATTAAGAGAAAAAATTGAAGATGATTTTATAGAATTTACTGTTGGTGGAAGTTTTATTAAAGGAAAAGTTTTAATGGAGTTTGAAGTTGAAGATTTAGAAAGATATGTGGAATTTAATCAAACTATGGAATTTATTTTAGAAGATGGTTTCAAAAATTTAGCAAAAGAAGATATAAATTGTGAAATGGAATTTAAAATCGGTGAAACTGATAGTTTTAAATTCAAAGCTAGAGATTTAAAAGATGATAAATTTTCTTTAAATATAGAAGAACAAGACTTAAATGTATTTTTAGATAAAACTATGAAATATATAGCTTTAAATGATTGTTTTGGTAGCAATGAGTTTTATCAAAAAAATGCCGAATATCAAAGTTATCAATTTGATTGTAGTTGTTTAAAAGATAAAGAAGAAAAATATCAAAAATTAAATGAAATAAAAGAAAGTAAAGCTACTGATATTTTAAGTAAAGAAATAGAAAATTCAACTAAAACTGCAAGTGAATTAGAAATGAAAGCAACTTTCTATAATGATGATAGAACTAATGAATTTGAAGTTGGTAGAGATGGAAAAAGCTATATAAAAGTTGAAGGTGATCTTGAACTTGATGTAAATTATAAAATGTCATTAATATTGCCAAGTTATGTTGATACAATTTTTAATGAATTAGATAGTATTTCAGAAGAAGTTAAAAAAGAAATTAAAAAAAATAATGATAAAGAGATATAAAGGGGTAAAAAATGGAAAAGAGAACTGATAATGATTTAAGTGAATATTCTTTGGGTGAATATTTAAAGAATCAAAGAAAACAACAAAAATATATGGAATCTGTATTTCAAGTACTTAAAGATGGAATGGAAAAATTAAAAAATGAAAAAGATAGGGTTCAATTTGAATATATAGGGGGAGAAGATTTTCAATCACAAGAAATAACTAATTATAAAAAGAATATAACAAATTTGAGATTATATGATGAAGAAGGTAAATTATATTTTAATAATATTGATATGACACCAGAAAAAGGTTTTGATAAACTTTTGAAATATATAGCAATAAATAACGAAAGAGAAGGTACTGAAAAAATTAAATTTCCAGAAGAACTTCAAAATTATGTAGATTTTGCTAAAAATGTAACAAATAAATCAAAATCAAAAGATGATGATTTGATTGAAATTGAAATTTCAGATACATTATTAGATAAAGAAAAATTCCATTTAAACGAATATGATGAAACATATATAAGTATTAATACATATAGAAAAAAAGATTGGAAAGAAAATATAGATTGGAATATAAGAATAAAAAACAAAGATAGAGTAATAAATGAATTTGATGTTGATAATATAGGTACAGAAAAAATTTCAGATATTTTCACTAATATTTCATTTGGAATTGATTATTTAAAAGAAAATGGAAATAAGTTAGATAAGGTTTCTATAATTAACTCATGGGAAGGTGTTAATGAAGAAGATGGAAGTTTTGTTAAAGGAGTAGAATTTGCTATTAAAGGTGAAGTATATTTTTTTAATTCACAAGAAAAAAGTTCTAATGATAAAGAAATTACAATTAAAAATTCTCAAGGTGAAATGTTATATCATGTTTACACTGATCCAAGAGATGGGTTATTATCTTTTGAATTAGGTGATAAAATGAATGAAAAACTTTGGGATAATATAACTTATGGACTTTCTGGAGAAAACATTGTAACTCCTAAAACATTTAATAGAGTTGAAAATTTACCAATGGAATTTGGTAATAAAGAAAGAAATGATTATCGTAAAGAATGGAAAAGCAATTCAAATGATTTTATAAAAGAAAATTTTGAAAATGAAAGTACAGAAGTAAAAGAAATAAGTAGCTTTGAATTAAAAAAAGTATATTTGAACCAAGCCAATACTCCTAAAAAATATTACAGAAAAGAAAGTATGAATATTTTAAAAAGAGAAAATGAAATTTATTTTATTGAAGAAAATACATTATTAAAACAAAATGGAAAATTTTATAAAGAATTTTCTATGACAAATCTTAATGAAAACAGAGAACTTTTAAAATTAAAAATAGATCAAGATAAAGAGGTTCCAGAAAATGTAGAAATCAATTGGGTTTCGTTAGATAAAGAAGAAGTTAAAAAAAATATAAAAGAGTTAGATAAATTTTTTAAAGAAAAACATGGTATTGATTTGACACAAAGTTTAAAAGAATTTGAAAAGAAAGAAGTTGCAAAAGATGCTGATTTTTCAAAAATAATTACTTATGATTGGACTGAATTAGAAGGTGAAGATTTAAAAGCACATAAGAAAAGAGTATTAACATTAAACCATTATAGAATAGATAATATGGAAAATTCTGGACAACCAGTAGTATTTTTAAATTCAAAAGAATGTGATGAGTTAAGAATGAAACATTCGACAGATATTTTTGAAAAATACGGAATAACAGCTGAAGATATAAAAGAATTTCGTACTGAAAGATTTTATGAAGATTTAATACAAAAGACAAGTACAACATTTGAAAAAATGGAAGAAGAAGGAAAGCAAAATATTGGTAAAATGGAAGCTAAGGAAAAAATAGAGGAAATAATAAATGAAACTTCCAAAAAAAATAAATATGTAGATAAAGATGATAAAGAAGATATAATTGAAGATTATCAAAAGAAAATGGAAAATATTTTCAATATTTTTACTGAAGAAATTGATGGTTATAAAAAAATAGATATTGAAAAATTTAATAATGATTTCAAAGATACTTTTGAAAAAATGAGAAATGAAGATAAAGAAAAAATTGATGAGATAAGAAATGCTTTTAAAGATAGAAGGAAAGAAGTTATAAATGAAAATTATGAAAAATAAAAAACAGAAAAAAAGATGATTTTGAAAAATAATTAAAAAAGGAGAACTTAGAATGAAAAATGATAAAGAAAAAATAAAAAAATTGTTTAATTTATTAAAAGATGGAATGGACTTATTAACTAACGATCAACATAGGGGAGTTGAAATTAATATTAGTAGTGAGCCAATTTCATATTTTTCAATTTTAGATAACAATGATGAAAGAGAGGCAAACATTTTTGTTAATACAACACCAAAAGAAGTAATTGATAAGACACTAAGAACATTTAATACACTAGGAAGAGATGCAAAGACTTTAGAAAATCTTGATTATGGTGAAGAATTTGAAAGTTATAAAAATGCTGGTAAAAGAATGTGGGATTATCCAGCATTAGATCAATATGAATTAATTGAAAGTGCTAAACCTTTAAAAGCCTTAGAAGATTTAGATTTTAACCTTGATTTTGATGAATATAATATAAAAATTGATAGTTTAAGAAACAAAGATTATGATAATTCAAGATGGCATATATTTATAAAAGAAGGAAATCAAATATTAGATGTAAACGATATAAATAAAATAGGAATAGATAATGTTGCCAAACTTTTTACTGATAAAGAAAGTGGATTAGAAGTTATTAAAGAATTTGGAAGAGAATTAAAACCTATTGAAAATTTAAAAGTATTAGAAGATAGAGAACAAAATTCATTTTATGATCCAGAAAAAAGTTACAATGGTGGTGGCTATCATCAACCATATTTAAAAATAAGTTTTGATATAGACAATACAAGTTATACTTTAATTAAAGATGATACAAGTTGTGGTGATTTTGGGGTAAGAATTGATACACAATTATTGTTGACCGACAATAATCAAAAAATTTACGAACATCATTTAGATACAGTCAAAATAAATTCAGCTGAAGATGAAGAATATCTTTTAGCTGATAAAGAATTAATGACTAAAGAATTATGGGAAAATTTAATTTATAATAACGAAATTAATTCTTTTTTTGTAATTAAAAATTATGATGAATTGGTAGGTGAATCAAAATATGGTCTGGCAGTATTAAAATTGCCAGAAAACGATTTAGAAATAGATGATTTCAACTTGATAGAAAATAATTCTTTTCATTTTAAAAAAGATTTTGAGAATAATGAATTTGTAAGTCCAAGATCGTTAGTTTTTAAAAAATATGATGAAATTGATTTTGATGAAGATGACAATGAAGAAATAAGAGAAGAACATGTTGTATATATCTACAAAGAAAATAATGAGAATTTCTTAATTGATGTAACACATAATAAAGACATGACAACTGAAATAAAATTTGCTTTAGAAGAAGATATGAATTTTGAAAAGCCTTTTGTAAAAATTAAAGGAGTAAATGGTGATATAACAGAAATAAAAGCCTTTGAACATATACATTCATTTCCAAAAGAAATTGGTGAATTATTAAATTTTAGTTTAGATAATTCTGAAAAAATACCTACTTTAATTGACTTAGCTAGAGAAAATGGTGAGCATGAACTTGGAAACAAATATATAAAAGAATTAAAATTTGAGTTATATAATGAACTTAATAAAAACTCTGAAAATAACTTTGTAACATTTGAAAAAATGAATAATAGTTTAGATAAAATTTTTGGCGAAATTGAAACACCATTAGCAATAACAAATTTAGAAAAATTTGAAAAAATAAAAGACTTTCTTATAGAAAAAGTTGAAGAACAAAAAACAGTTAATGCTGAAGGTTATAAAGGATATGATTTGGATAATTTTAATCTTAATTTTACTATGATTGATACTGGAATATCTAAATATACAACAGTAAAAGAATATGAAAAAGATAAGGAAAAAGACACTAAAGAAAAGGAAATTGATTATTAAAATTTTAAAGGAGAAATAATGGTGGAAGATAATGTAATAAAATTTAAGCAAATAAAGGAACTCAATGATAATATTAAAGCATTTGAATATAGTTTTCAAAATGAAAACGAAATAAAGAAGGAAATATTTGTTGCTGTTATAGATGAAAATAACAAATTAATAGATATGAGAGTTCCTAAAGAAAAAGAAGATGATATTTTTTTACCTTTGGTTTTAGAAGATTTAGAAAATACTGAAATAAAATATGATAAAAGTCTTAATTTTGAATATTTAGTAGAAAATGAAAGACATTTCGACAAATGTTTTGAATATGCTTTAACAATAGATGTTTTTTTAGAAGAACATTTTAAAGGAAAAAATGAATTTTTACTTTATTCAAAAGCACAAGATATATTAACGGAAACTTTTAAAAATTCAGATACTAATGAAATTTCGGAAATTGATAAAAAGACAATAGAAATTGCTTTTTTAAAGGAATATGAAAACAGTAAAGAATATGATCTTGAAGGAAATTCTGTTTTAAATTTAAGTAAAATTGAATTTCGTAAAGTATCAAGCAATTTAGAAGAGCTTGGTTTTGAAAGTGCGAAATCAATAATAGAAAAAAATGAAAAAGAAAAAACAAACAATTTAAAATTTGAAATTAATAAAAACTTAAATGAAGGTGATAATATGGAAAAAGACAATTTTGGATTAGCAATGGAAAAAGCACACAACTTTAGTAGTGAATTTAAAAATGAGGCAAATGTTCCTTTAACAAAATTAGGCGAATTTGAAAAAAATTCTGGCGATTATGGTGGAGAAGATATAAATGAAATAACGAAAGTTTATGGTTTAAAAAGAAATAACGAACCTTTTTTGATTGAAAAAACTAAAACAAGTTATAGTGGTGGAGAATATAGTGAACCTTTTAAAATGGATGAGTTAATGATTTTTAAAGATGATATTGAAAAAGACAATATGGTATTTTATATGGATATAAAAACAAGTGATGAAAATATAACAGAGGCGACAATAAGAATTTATGATAAAGAAAGAATTGAATTAGATGAAAGTTTTAAAAAGACACTTAGTTTATTAAATTTTGAAGTATCAGATAAAGCCTTTAAGGAATTTGAGAAAAAAGAAAATGAAACTATAAAAGAAAAATATTTTAATGATTTAGTTGACAGAATAGAAGCTAAAGTTGAAAAAATAGATAGGGTAGAGAATGATATTTCAATATTAAAAATGAATGAAAATTTATTCGATACTGAATATGAATTAAAAGAAAAATTACCAAAACATTTTGATAAAGATAAAGTTGCTGTAATTGATATGGCTGTTGAAAACTCTATTTATAATTTAAAAACTTATGATGAAAACGGTTACTCTGTTATAAATACTAGCGAATTTTTAAAAAATTTTAGAACTGAAGCTGAAAATCAATATAATGACTTTAAAGAAACATTAACTAAAAAAGAAGAATATATAAAAGAAAAAGAAAAAAATGTAGAATTAGAAAAATAAAAAAAAGGATGGTAAAAAAAATGAAAAACAACAAAGAAAAAGTGGAAAAATTATTTAACTTATTAAAAGATGGTATGGATATGTTTACTAATGAAAGAGTACATAGAGGGATTAGTTTAACAATTTCAAATATAGGTGAAACAAATTTTGTTATAAAAGAAAAAAATGATGAAAGAAAAGATGAAATACATGTTGTGGGAACTCCTAATGAAGTTGTTGATAAAACACTAAGAACTTTTTATTCACTAGGTAGAGATGGAAAAAACTTAGAAAAATTAGAATTTGGCGAAGAGTTTAAAGAATATAAAGAAGCTGGAAAAGAATTGTGGAATTATTCAACTATAGATCAACAACATCTAATTGGAAAAGCCACTCCTTTAGAAACAATAAAAGATATTAATTTTGAAACTGGACTTGAAAAATTTGAATTAAAAATTGATAGTCTAAGAGCAAAAGATTATGATAGTTCAAGATGGAGTGTTTTTGCCAAAGATGGAAATAAAGTCTTAATAGAAAATGATATAAACAATATTGGAATGGATAATATTGTTAAATTATTTACTGATAAAGAAAGTGCATTAGAAGTTATACAAGAGTTTGGAACTGAAATAAAACCTATTGAAAATATTGAAGTTACAAGAAATATAGAAGAAGATAATGGTGTGATTTCGCTTAAAAAAACTGAATTTAGTGTAGATGGTAAGAGATATGAATTAGAATATATGAATTACATCCCAAAAGTAGATGATGATGATAAAATGTTTGATATTTCATTAGATGAACTTGTAGATGATAAATTTAGAAGAGCAATTTATAGGCAACTTGTAAATAATGCAGCAGATCAAATTGATATGATAGAACAAAAAGATTTCACTTGGTTTGATTCAGATTTTTTATCAAAAGAATTGTGGAATAGTTTAAGAAATAATGAAGAATTGAGCGTTTTTTTACAAGAAAAAGATTATTCAGATCTAATTAATCACACTGAATATTCAAAGGCTATACCAATATTACCATACTCTGATAAAAATATAATTGATGAAAACATTATAGCAAATAATATATACCATTTTAAAAAAGATTTTGAAAATTTAGATACTGTACTTCCACAAATACTTGTTTCAAAAGATTATCAAGATGATGATAAGGAAAGAAACAAACATTCTATATCAGTTTTTAAAGAAAATGGCTTAATTTGCTTATTGGAAGAAACAAACTACAAAGATGGAAGTATAGAATTTAATTTAGCTACTGAAAATGAAGATCTTGAAACTTGTGATTATGCTGATCCTTTGAGAAATGTTTTTTTAAAATTTAAAGTTGAAGAAGGAAACAAGATAGTAGATATACAATCTTTTGAAAATATTAAAAAAGTTACAGAAGATACTATTGACATCTTAAATGCATTTAATAAGGAAGAATGTAAACATTTACCAGAATTATTAGAAGTAGGAAAAGAAAATGCTGAATATGTTTATGCTGAAAGTTATTTTAATAATCTAAAAAGAGATATTCTATATATTTCTAAAGGTAAAAATGATTATTTTATGCCAGTTGAAAGAATGGAAGAAAATATAAATAATTA
>ERZ773018.965-NODE-965-length-16012-cov-2.291722_pt1 | contig 16012 bp, 14 predicted proteins | sample MGYA00580840_ERZ773018 | MGnify/ENA primary metagenome ERZ773018 (study PRJEB29015, sample SAMEA2738125) | human oral metagenome | biome: human oral; feature: human-associated habitat; material: saliva | place: China | collected 2256 ... | reverse complement strand
CAGCAGCTTTCTATCATTTAAGCATGGGATTTGAATAAAAAATAGGCTTATAGCCTATTTTTTATTGGACATTTCCCTGTTATGTTCTTTTTTCAGTATTTGGTTCTTCTATTTTTATTTATATCATCGATTGTTTTTTTGAATTGGTTTCTTATTTAGGGATATTCATGACACTAAATGTTTAGTTTTATTAAATTGTCTCTTGGTTTATTAGTAAATTAATGTGAAACTTGTGAAATTGGTCATAAAAATGTCGTGCTTCCCTGTTAAGCACGTGAAAATACTTGTGTTAATCATGATAATAAAAAATTTATGCTTGACATAGTCAAGTTTTTATTTCATAAAAGTACTATTTTTGATATGACCAATTACTTATTTTTTAGATTATTACAAAAAACTAAAAGTTTGAGTAATTGTTATGTTTATAATACTGCTTGTGGGTTGCTAAGTCAATAGGGTGTTAATAATAGAGATAGGGAATGAATAGGAATGGGGAATTATTAGGTTATGTGGAAATTTAGTCGATTTTTTAATGATGGGGAACTGTGCTAGAATGTAGGTGTGGCTTATATTAGAAAATTTAAAACTGCTTCTGGCGCAACGGGTGTGCAAGTTTGCTATAAAGAACATAGTAAGATTGTGAAAACAGTTCATGTTGGTTCGGCAAATTCGCCGGAGGGTTTGAATCGACTTCTAATTAAGGCACAAGAAATAATTGACGAAGGGAAGAGTTCACTTTTTGATTTGAGTGGATTTTAAACCTTTTTATTTTTTTGGGTGCGATTTTTACCTTTATTTTTGATGTTTTTCTGAACTATTTTTTCTTTTTTTGGTGGTTTTTTTCAACTAATGCAGTTTATGCACCAGTTAAGGGAATTGTCGTAATTCTTAACTAATGCAATACACACTAGTTTGGGGAACCGCAGTAATTAAAAGCTTATGGCATAAATCTTAATTTGAGATTGGATTGAAATTTTTGTTTTTGATCAGACGATTTATTTTTTCAGAGGTTTTTAACAAAAAGACTAGTGCATTTTTTGCACTAATTGGAAATTAACTTAACTTTATATGAAGTTTTTTGTGGAAGTGAGATTTTTTGAATTTTTGTGAGTAAAATATTGTGCGACTTTAAGGTTACATGGTCTTGATGATAGATTTTACGTGTTTTTTATAAAATATTGAAGAAGTTCGAGGAATCGGTAGCTGATGAATGCGCCTTTATAGGAGGGAAAATTATGTAATTGTTGTTCATTACAGACTGTTTGAAAAATTTGAAGAGCCTTGGGTAGGGAAAGCCATTTTAGAATATAGTCTTCTTCAAGTTCATCTGGCATATAATTTGGGTGTAGAACTTTGTCTGGCTGAGCAGAGAAGAAAAAGGTAGTGGTGACTCGATCGTAGCGTTGTTCGTGGATATTACCGATTGGCTTTGGGTTTTTGAGTAAATAGCCGGTTTCTTCTAATGTTTCGCGATTCAGGGTTTGAAGAAGAGACTCACCTGGTTCGATCCCACCACCGGGGATGGCATAGTAATCTCTGGCACGAGAGTAGAGTAGACAGATTTCCTGATTTTGATTAATTAGCAAGCAGCGTACGGAGTTTCTAATATTGGGATGCTCGACAATTGGTTTCAAAAAATCAGGATGAGCTGGCTGAGGTACTTTGGCTAAGAAGAATTCTTGATTTAAATATTGGATGGTATGGTTTATAATTTGAATTTCTTGAGTTTTGAGACCAGAATAAAAACTATCTTGCATAATAAATATATTATACTGCATAAGAAACTAATTCTTTTGAACTGTTTTGTTTATTGGATAATTGAACGAGGCATAATATTAAGAGTGAACGGATCGGTTGGTGGAATTTGAGAATCAATTTCGTAATAAGCTGCGGAGGCAACCATGGCGCCATTGTCTCCTGAAAAACGAGGCTCTGGAAAAAATAAGTTAATTTTGTTATGCAGTTTAGAATTTTGTTGTTCAATATAGAAGTTGAGGTCGTGATGCAGTCTTTGATTGGCTGAGACTCCACCTGCAATAATGAGACTCTCAGTTTCGGGATTCTGTTTTAGTGCTAGATTAATTTTTTCGATTAGAATATCAACAGCTGTCTGTTCAAAGGAAGCTGCAAAATCTGCGCGTTGCTGATCAGTGAGAAGTGCAGCCAACTGCGAAGAGGGGAATGAAATAGGTTTTTGGACTGCTTTTTGAACTTCACGAAGAACAGCGGTCTTAAGTCCGGAAAATGAAAAATCAAGAGTACCAGACATGGGGTGGGGAAATGAATAGGCGTTGGTGTTTCCGGTTTCGGCGGCTTTAGCAATTGAAGGGCCACCTGGATAGGGAAGACCTAGGATTTTGGCAATTTTATCAAAACATTCACCAACTGCGTCATCGCGGGTGGTGCCAATAATTTCGAACTGTTGATGTGCTGACATTTTAACGATTTGAGTATGACCACCTGAGATGATCAGGGCAATGAGAGGAAAATGGGGTTCAGTTTGGTTCTGGAGCCAGTTAGCATAGATGTGAGATTTGAGGTGGTGAACTGCGTATAGTGGTTTGTGTTGTAAAATGGCAAGGGTCCGAGCGGTGAGTGTCCCAACGAGAAGAGAACCCAGCAGGCCTGGAGTATGAGTGACGGCGATGGCGTCAATTTTAGACCAATCATCTTGGTTGGAATCAGTTTTTAGATTAGCTTCTTGAAAGGCTTGATGAATGGCGGGAAGAATTGCTTCGAGGTGAGAGCGGGCGGCGATCTCAGGAATGACACCACCATAGGCGGCAAAAATATCAATTTGTGAAACAACCACATTACTCAGGATGGTTTGGCCGTTTTCGACAATAGCAACAGCGGTTTCATCGCATGATGACTCGATTCCCAAAATTCTCATAGACTGATTATAGTATGAGTTTGAGATTTTGTTAACTGCTTGAGAATAATAGACTAACTTGAGAATTTGAGGGATTCAATGGGTTTTTGTCTGGAAGCTTTAAAAGCAGGGAAGAGGCCGAAAAGAATACCGGTGACAAAGGCAAAGTAGAATGCGACGAGACAAATTTCGAGGTTAATAAATGGTTTGAAGGGGGTGAAGGTGGAGCAGAAAATTGCTACGAGATAGCCGAGAAGGAAGCCGCCAATGCAGCCAAGAAAAACGAGGATGATGCTTTCAAAAAGGAATTGCATAAAGATGTGGGTATTAGTGGCGCCGATGGCTTTTCGAATACCAATTTCGTGAGTGCGTTCTGTGACGGAGACAAGCATGAGATTCATAACGCTGATACCGCCAATGAAAAGTGAGATTGCTGCAATACTGCCCAGCATAATCGAGATAATAGAGAAGAAGTTGCTGGCGGGGTGGGAGATATGCGAACCATAGTTAACGGTGAAATTACTGGCGGAGCCTTTGAGGTCGGTAAGAACTTTAGTAATTTGATGAGCAGTGGACTCAGTTTTTTGATTGTCTTTCACGGTGATATTGATTTGTTGAATTTGGGGATTAAGGCTCTTGATTTGCTCAATATCTACGATAACGGATTGGTCGAAATCTACACCATTAAAATTAATGGGGTTCTCGGTTTTTTGGAGAGTGCCAATAATAATAAATTTGTGACCAGAGAAAGAGAAAGTCTTGCCAATGGGTTCACTGGAACCAAAGAGTTGAAGGGCAAGAGAATGTCCGATAACAGCCGACTTTAGATTATTATCTTGGATAAAATTCCCGGACTTGATTTCTAGGTTTAGGATATCCTTGAGGTCGGAATTGCTGGCCAAAATAGTGGCTGAGTCAACGGTGTGATCACCAATAGCTGTTTCGTGGAGAACTGCGAGGGGGGCGATGTTTTTGATATTATCGCTGGACTCTTTAATTCTAGTCAAGTCCTCCATGGTGAGATTTGAATTGTTGAAATGGTTTGAGCTTGTTAGCTCGTCAATAATATTTGTAAGATTGTTTTTATTGTTTGCAGGTCGAACAAGAATGAGTTCTTGATTAAGTGCCTTTATCTGAGAGGAGATAAGTTGTGAAATGCTGCCTGCAAGACTGAGGATTAAAATAATACTACCTATACCAACTGATATACCAAGACAGGTGAAGAAACTGCGAAACTTGTGTTTTTTGAGAGAATTTTTGGCGATCTCAAAATTAGTACGAAGAAGTAATGACATTATTTTCGGCGTCCTTTCGCTTGTTTTTTATTAGTTTTTGCAGGCTTGGCTTTGAGTTTAGATTTCTTGTAAGGTTTTTCTAGCTCCTCTATAGAGGTGACTTTCTTTACGATGCGGATTGAACCGTCACTTGACGTAGATGAGACGACAGGGAAGTCAGGTTTTTTTGATGTTGAATCTGTCTTAACTGGGGTTTTTGCTGGTTGTGTAGTTTCATGATCAGTGATAGAAATTTCAGAGGTGGTCGGGTACTTGTAGGAAAGATTAGGGGATTTTGGCTCATTATTTTCGATTGATATTGTTTCGATTTGTGCTGTTGTCAAGAATGGGTCAGGAGGAACGATTGGTAATCGGTCGGAGTCTAATATGGAAGATTGGAAGGCTTCAGGATTTTTAGCGCCAACTTGTTGAATAGGCCGAACTTTAATGGTTTGAGTTTCGGAAATTTCTTCTACTTGAGGGAGATCGTCGATGGTCTCTCTGATGGGTTCTGAAGATTTTTTAAAGAAATTAACTTTAATACGTTCAGGAAGATCTTCATCTGCGACGGTTTTAATATCGGTAGCAATACGACCATCGAGCATATGAATAACCCTGGTGGCATAGGAGGTAAGATTTGGGTTGTGGGTGACCATAATAATAGTGTTACCTTTGGAATGAATGCGGCGAAGTTCCTCCATCACAAGATGGGCGTTATGACTATCAAGGTTGCCGGTTGGTTCGTCGGCAAGAATAATTTCAGGAGCTGAAACAAGGGCGCGAGCAATGGCGACACGTTGTTTTTGGCCGCCAGAGAGTTGGTAGGGGTAATAATATTCGCGTTTTTGCATGTTTAAATAGGAAAGCATTTCGGAAGATTTGATGAGGCGTTTTGTTTTGGGGACACCAGCATAAACAAGAGGAAGGGAGACGTTTTCAAGAATGGTCATTTTAGGGATAAGGTTGAAGTCTTGGAAAATAAAACCAATTTTTTGGGCACGAATATGGGCTTGGCGAGATTTAGAGAAAACAGTAGTGCGCTCAGAGTCGAGATAATAGCTGCCGGAAGTGGGGAAGTCTAGTAGGCCAATGATGTTTAATAGGGTGGTCTTACCGCAACCGGAGGGGCCCATGATCATAATAAATTCGCCTGGTTTAACTTCCAGATTAAAATCATTAAGTGCGAATGATTCTGCCTCGCCATATCCGAAGCTACGAGTGATGTTTTTTAATTCAATTAAAAGTGAATTATCTTTTCTAATATTACCCTTGTGACTCATTGCTTTAATTATAGCATGCAAGAGAAAAACTAGTGGTTTATGTGGTAAAATTGTTAAAGAAAAAGTGGAGGAATGGTCGATGTCAAAAAGAAAAACTAAGCATTCGAAGAAAACAGTCAGAAAGCAGGCAGGGAAGAAGATTGTAGTGTCTGAAAAAGGCATGAAAGAAGATATTTTGGTGCATAAGATAGTCGAAGTGCCAACTGAAATGCCAACTAAAACACTAGCTAATATGCCAATTGAAACGATAGCTGAAACTCCAGCTGAAACGACAGCTGAAACAATAGATAAAACGCCAGCTTCTGACACTGAAAAACCTACTACTGGGGAAGAAACTGAGAAAGAAAAACGTAAGAAAGTTGATGCGATTTTGAAACTTGAAAAAGAGTTGGTGAAGGATCGCAAAAAATTGAAGCGAAAAAATAAGAAGGAAAAAACACACATTCCTCTGTGGACGAAAATTGTAATTGTGGTTTTAAGTTTGATTATCGTAGCGATGATTAGCGTTGCTATTTTTGGATACATGCTGTTATCGCATACTGCAAATGTATTCAAGGGTAATCCAATGGATATCTTAATTGGAACGGAGCTGGCACGTGATGAAAATAATCTAACGAATATTTTGATTTTTGGGACCAGTGAAGATGCGGAGGGGCATGACGGGGGGTTACTAACGGACTCAATTTTAGTGGCGTCGGTTGATCAGGAAAAGAAAACGTCGAAAATTTTTAGTATACCGAGAGACCTTTGGGTGAACTATACAGTACCTGGTGGGGAAACGATGAACTGTGTAGTTGGCACACAAGGAAAAATTAATGCGACTTATATGTGTGCTTTAAATGAGTATAGGAATAATAAAGATCAGGCCTCGAGGTATTTTGCTAAGAAAATATCGGAGATTACGGGCTTGAATCTACAATATTATATTTCCTTAGATTGGAGTGCATTGAGAACAGTGGTGGATGAGTTGGGGGGGATCGATGTGGATGTTTATGCAGATGATGATGCGGGCATCCATGATACATGTCAACACCTTGATCTTGCTAAGGGGATGAATTATGGACTAAATGGTAGCATGGCGTTGAAACTAGCAAGGGCGCGAAATGCGGGATGTGATGAAGGGGGTGATTTTGGTTTATCGCGAAGCAATTTTGATCGTGAGATTAATCAGCAAAGAATTTTTAATGCGATTAAGAATAAGGCTTTTTCGATTGGTGTGTTGGGAAAACCGACAAAGGTAATTCGATTAATTGATTCGCTGGGTAATAATGTGAAGACGAATATTACGATGGCGGAGGTGAGGACTTTGATTAACATTGCGACAAACTTAAATGGGGAAGTGGAGTCAATTTCGACGGTTGAACAATTTGGAGTGGGAAGAATCGGGATACAAAGTGTCGTTTTGCCAAGAGGGGCTTCAACTTATATTGAAAGTTCAATGTTTAGCTATGGGGAATTTCAAAGATATTTGAGAAATAAATTAATTAAGTTTGAATAAAAATATTGTTCAGAAAGGGTACTACTTCGGTGGTATCCTTTTTTTTTCGCTATCGCTCCATGCGAACCTTGGGCTCGAATCCTCGCTTCTTCTTCGAAGAAATAAAAAATACCCTTGCGGGTCTTTTTTACTTCCTGGCGGAAGCGAGAGGATTCGAACCTCCGATACATTGCTGTATACACGCGTTCCAGGCGTGCTCCTTCAACCACTCGGACACGCTTCCGTCTGGATAGATTATAACAGATATCGGTCGTTTTTTTCAAATATGAATTATAGATTTTAGAACTATAGGATTTAGATCATTGGATTTAGATATTGACGCGCTTCTTTTTAGAAAGAACTAGATTTGCCACAATGAAGATAATGGAAAAGAGAACTAAAACAAGGAGGTTTGGGAGGATGGTTAGAAAAGAGTTGAAGCTAAACTCTGTCATAGTGGTGATTTTATTATTAGTGTCGATGAACCAGTAGGTAGGGAAAATGTGGGCGATGGTGAGGACGAAGTTTGGAAGAAAATATGTGGGGACAAAGGCGCCAGAAAGAAAGGCCGGAGCGAGGGAGAGGAGATTCACGACACCGGAGACGGCGTCTCTTGGGAGGTTGAAGGTTGAGACGAGTTCAGCGAGGGTGAGAGCGGCTAATGTATAGAGCAAAATATTGAGTATTTCGAAGATGAAAAATGGAGTAAGAACAATATCACCCAAAACAAAGAAGCTAAGAGTTGTGAGCAAAACAAAAACGGAGAATGCAAAAATAGAATTGGCGAGGAGAAGGCTGAAGCTATATTTCTTCAGGTGGAGGCTGGAAACCATGGTGCGTTTTTTGACAGGAGATTTGTTGAAACTGGCATTTATAAAACATGTAGCATAGAGGATGATGGCCATAATCGTGTAGCTGGCAAAATTGAAAAAGGCTGCGATTTTACTAAGGTTGGTGGCATTTTTACTGGCGAGCCGGACGGTTGGGGACTGGTTGAGTCTTTGATTGAGGCTTGAGATGATTTTTTCGGAATCCTCGGATAGGATATTGGATTGTTCTTTTGAAGAGTTTTTAGATTCAAGGATTTCAGTTCTTTGCAATTCAAAATAGCGCTTGATGAGATTTTTGGAAAGTTCAGCGGTGTAATTTCCGGAGGTGCGATAGTCTAAAGTAATTTTTTGACCAGAGATAATTTTTGATTCAAGATCTTCGGGAAGATAGAGAATCATACTGATTTTTTGGTAGAAGAGGGCATCAGTGGTTTCGGATTCTTTAAGATCAATAATCTTGGTATTTTTCGATAAGTAGTCGAGGAAATTTTTCGTGAATGGCTTAGTGGCAAGATCTGAGGGATCTTGACTTACGATGGTGATTTCTGGTTTGGTGTCGACGAAATCAGTGACTGGGGCCGTCTTAAGGTTAATGACGGAAAGACTAGTGAGGATGGCAACATAAATAAAGACAATCCACCAATATCGTTTCATTATGCGCCAGAAGGTTTTGAATACTATCATGAGAAATCCTTAAAATTATTAATTATAGAGATTTAAATTTTTGTTTTTTAAGTACCGTAATTGAGAGGGAAATACAGATAAATGAGAAACAAACTAAGCTGATGATATTAGAATTGTAGCGAGAAAAATCGTCGTAGATATTAAGAGAATATAGGCCATCAACAATCATGTTGGCTGGGTTGATTTTATTTAAGAATGGAAGATTGGTGTCTACGAGATATTTGATGGCGGGACCCATCATGCCAGCAAGAAAACAGCTAAAGAGGAAGAAGAAAGTGATTATATTGGTTTTGACTTCTGCAGTAGCTTTAATGAGGGTACCAATACTGGTGCCGAGTGAGATACCGGCTAGGGAGCCTAGGGTGGAAATCAGGAGAATGCGAGGAAGATTGTTGCCGTAATCGATTTTGAGGATGTAGATGTTAAAGAGGAAAATGATGAAAAGTAGGACGAGATGGGCGAGGTAGCAACTGAGGAAACTGCTGAGAATGAGGACTGGTTTTTTGGCGGAAGAGACTGAGAGGCGTTTGCCACGTTCACTCATATTGGCGAGCATCGAGGAGATTGTGAACATGGAAATGAAGGCGCCGGAGAGACAGGCCATAGCGATGAGGGAGTAATATTCGATGACGGTATAATCAAGGACTTTATCGGAAGTGGAGTGAAAATCGATGGTATTTTCACTAAGATCCTTGAGCTTATGGCTAAGATTTTGACTGATGCTTTGACCGATTTCGGATTGTAGCTCTTTAATGTTTGGCTTTTGGCCGGATTTAATTTTGGATCTTATTGCGGATTCAATATTTGTTTCTAGGTTAGCAAGTTGCTGTTCGTAGATTGGGCGCTTATCGTTGATGGATTCGACAATTTTTTTAAGAATAGTCTCTTTTACTCCTGGGGATTTGAAGGTTAGAACTGGTTTTTGTTGTTCGAGTTGTAGAATACCACTTATAGATTTGTTTTCGAGAAGGGAATTAGCAGATTCTAAATCATTAACATATGTGACATTTAGAATAGGAGATTGGTCTTTTTTGCTATGGGTGTCGGATTTTTCAAGGCTGGAAATGGCATTTGAAAAATAAAGATCGTTTTTATAATTTTCATCATTAATTATGGTGACTTTGATTGCTTGAAACGAACTACTTTGCTGCATATTGGAAAAAGTCATGCGAAAAAGGATTCCCATAATGAGAATGAAAATAAAATTCCAGAAAAGAAGAGACTTATTTCTTGAGAGGATTTTGATGTTGTATTTAAAATTATGAAGGAACATGTTAATCCCTAAGGGCTTTGCCGGTTAATTCTAGAAAAACATCGTTAAGGGTAGGCCCTTCGACGACTTTCGTTTTGGTTTTAGCAAGTTTTTTGAGTTCTTCAACGGTACCGCTAGCAATAATTTGTCCATTATCAATAATAATAATACGGTCGCAAAGCTCTTCAACCTCTTCCATGTAGTGCGTTGTGTAAATAATAGTGGCGCCGTGATCGCGAAGTTTTTTAATGTCATTTAGGATATTGTTGCGACTCTGGGGGTCAACCGCGACGGTTGGTTCATCGAGGAAAATTAATTCTGGCTTATGAGCGATGCCACAAGCAATATTAAGGCGGCGAAGCAAACCACCGGAAAGTTGCTTTGGGCGATATTTTTCGAATTTTTCGAGACCGACGAGTTTAATGGCGTCTTTGATATAGGATTTTCTAGTATTTTTGTCTTTTACGTATAGTCCACAGAAATAATCGATATTATCGTAAACGGTGAGTTCGTCAAAAACGGCAACTTCTTGGAAGATGACGCCAATTTTTTGCTTGATGGAATAGGCGTCTGGACGCATTGATTTGCCGAAGATCTTAATATCACCAGAGTCAAAGTCTAGAAGTGAGAGAATGCAGTTTATAGTCGTGGTTTTGCCTGAACCGTTTGGTCCAAGAAGCCCTAGAATTTCGCCTTTTTTAACACTGAACGAAAGACCATCGACGGCGGTGTGGTTTTTATATTTTTTGACAAGATTTTTGACCGAAACAACTGTATCCATGATTCTTTTTTATCAAAAAAGACTCACTTTGTGGCGAGTCTTTACATTAGTCTTATTTTGTATATTCAGGATGGAATTGATTGTCAAACTTGGTGTGCATATCAAGAACGTTTCGTTGCACAATTAGTGAGCGTTCGAAGAGAAACTGGAACCAGAGAATATTTATAATGATGGAAATAATAACAAGGACGATGGAAGTGACAGAAAGAATTAACGGTAGTTTATTATTTTTTTCTTTGTTGGTATTTTGTGCCATTTTATTATTCTCCTTATTTTATTTCAAAACTAAGATCTTTGACGGCGTATTGATCTTTATATTTTTAACAAGATTTTGAACTGAAACAACGGTATCCATGCAATTATTGTATCAAAAAATTTAGTTTTATGAATTTTTGGCATGTGGAATATTTAACCTCGAAGACTTATTTTAGAAAATATGGTTTCAATGTCAGATATTGTGATGTTTGACCAATATTCTCTAGTAACGAGAAAACCGCTTGAGGTAATTAATTCTTCGTCTGAAATTAAACATCCTTTGGTTTGAAGCTGTTCGTAGAATTTATTAATGAATCCTGAATTTTTGATTTCGTTTAACGAGGTATTTAAATATTCTAAAAGGTTCGGAAAAAGTTTTTTTGCGGTTTTTAGGAGACGAAGTTGTTTTTTTATGCCAATATAATTTGGATTTATCTGATAATCTGACCACTGTTCGTGAGTAATATAGGTGACAAAATCTGGAAAAGTATATATGTATGGCTCGAGGATACTTGAGATAGAGTTGATGATTGCGCTTGCTAAGGGCTTAAGATGATTTTCTGTAATTTCTATTTCGATAATAAAATCTTTTTCTATAAAAGAATCAGGTGATTTACGGGAGAGGGAAAAGTGTTGAGTTCTATAAGTGTAATCTTTAGATTTGATGGGTGATGTAATGCTTTTTATGGGTATTGATTGATGAAGATTTAAAATTTCTTGAGTTAGAGAACTAAGATCATAAGTGGCATTGCGTTGCTTATCGCAACTAATTCGGGAAATTGCACGAATAATGTTTGATTGCTCAATCGTAAATTGAGCTGAAGCATTAGTGAGGTTAATTAAATTATTGGTACTAGAAAAAACTACAATTCCGTCATAGTTATCTGCGGTAAAATTTTCATCAAGTGAATTTAGGATGTGATTTTCTTTTAGTAGAGTATAAAAATAATCGCTAAAAAGATGCTGGTATAAATTACCTAGCAGACGAGTGTTTGCTTGTTTAATTATAGAATCATTATTGTTCATTTTTTTAGAATTGGGTCCGCTTTTTACGGACCCGTTTAGTTTAGCGGTTTCCACGATTGCCTTTTAAAGAATCATGGTGGGATTTGGTGCTAGAGAAATTTTTGCTATTTTTACTTACACCACGGGTGGCACTTTTTGCTTTCTGAAGAGGATTTTTTGCACTTCCTTTCCAGGCGTTTTTACCTTTTCCCTGATTACCCATCTTTTCACCCCCCTTCAAATATACTTACAAGAAATGGATTCCTGTACAATATATTTATATTGTGAATTCTCATTTTTTGTCAATATAAAAATGAGTATATTCTAACATAAGAAATTTTATATTTTACGAGAGCTAGTATACTAGAGGTAAATGAATATTAAAAAAATATTACTGGTTGAGGATGAGAAATTAGCTCGTGAGGGGGTGCGTGATTTTTTGATTTCCAGAGGATATTTGGTAACAGAAGCCGTGGATGGGGAAGAGGCAGTGAAAAAGTTTTGCGAGTCCGAGCAGAGTGTATTTGATTTAGTAATTTTGGATGTGATGTTACCGAAAATGAATGGGATTTTGGTCCTGAAGGAAATAAGAAAGAGAAGTGAGGTACCAGTTTTGATGTTGACGGCACTTAGTGATGAGGGAACGCAGCTTGCTAGTTTTGATAATTTGGCAGATGATTATCTATGCAAACCTTTTTCATTATTGATTCTTGAGAAAAGAATTGAAGCATTATTGAGGCGTGCTTTGGAGAATCCGCAGAAAGAAGAAGTGTCAAAGTGGGTGAGGGAAGGGGTGCTAGTGGATTTCTTGGAGTACAAAGGCTATTTAAATGGGGTTGATGTGGATTTGAAACCTAAAGAAGTTGAACTGTTGAAACTGTTGATAGAAAATCCGAAAGTGACACTGAGGAGGGAGCAGATTCTGGAGGAACTATGGAAAGATGAATTGCCATATGATAGGGTGATTGATGTTTATATTAAGAATTTGAGAAAGAAACTTCAGATTGATTGTATAAAAACAGTGAAAGGTGTGGGGTATTGCTATGCTGAAAAATAAGAAGAGCTTAAAAAAGATAAGGTTAAGAATTTTCCCGAAGACATTTTTAAGTATGTCATTAATTTTGGGGGTATTAATTATAATAGTGCATGGTCTAGTCTATGTTTTGATGAGCCAAACTTATGCGGCGGAAAAACAGCAGTTAGCAAAGAGAAATCTGGAGGAATTAACGCTGAAGATTTCTGGAAAAGAAGCTGATGTGATACGACAGATTTGTGAAGAGTTTGCAACGCAGCGAAACGTTAATCTGAATCTAAAGATTGATGGTAAAGTGCAACATTTGCAAGGTTTTTCCGGGGCAGATATTGTGACAGAAGAGCTTTTGGGGAATGAAACGATACCACTTGTGAATAATGAACAATTAGGTTCTATTTTAGTTTCAAATACTGAAACACGGGATGCAACGGGACGAACTGTGTTGGTGCAGATGCTTTCGAACGTGGAATCTTTAAAAGAAGCAAGAGAGGCGACTTTAAAAATTTTGCCTTTCTCGTTTTTGTGTTCAATTGTTGTTGCCTTGATTTTTTCATATATTTATAGCCGTTTGATTGTTGAACCGATTAAGAAAATTGCTATAACGACTGAAAAGATGCGAGAAATGAAAGAGGTGAAGTGTGAGATTGCTAGAAGAGATGAAATCGGGGAACTTGCTGAAGATATTAATAGATTATATTTGAACTTAAGACAGATGATTGGACGACTCGAGAAGGAGAAGGGGCTGATCTCAAAGCTTGAAAAAGAAAAAGTCGATTTAATTCGCGGAGCTTCACATGAATTAAAGACGCCACTTTCAAGCTTGCATATCATGTTGGAAAATATGTTGATTGGTACAGTGAGAACGGAAGATTATCCGGAAAAACTTGAAGCGGCAATTTTGGTGGTGGAAAAGATGTCGAAAATGATTGAACAAATTTTGAGTACAAGTCAGGGCGATGAAGGGAAAAAAACGAAGGTTGATGTTGGCAATTTGATACAAGAGGTGATTCTTGAATATGAACTACTAGCGAAGACGCGAGGGATTGCTTTTGAAAGTCGGATTTCTAGGATGGAAATACAGACAAACCAATCGGCAATGCGAGAAGTGTTCTCAAATTTAATTTCCAATGCGGTGAAATATGCAGAGGCGGGGAGTGTGATTAAAATTGTTTGTGGAAAAGGGAAATTTTCAATTTGGAATAAGGGGGAGGAGATTGGGGCGCAAGAGGTACCGGCGTTGTTTGATCCATTTTATCGACGAGATAACGAGGTTGAGGGGAACGGAATGGGGCTTTATTTTGTGAAGAATATTCTAACAAGACTCGGTTTGCGGTATCGATTTTCTGCGTATAAAGGTGGGATGAAGTTTGAGATTTGGTTTAAGTAAAATAATTGAGGTTATGGAATGAAGCTGATTTTTATGAGGCATGGTGAGGCGAGAGATAATGTTGAACAGGTTTTTTCTTCTGATAATTTGTCTTGTTCACTTTTAACTATAGATGGTATTCAGAAAGTTCAGGAAAATGCGCGTAAACTAGGAAGAGTAGATAAAGTGTATTACTCGCCAATTTTTCGAACGGTTCAGACCGCTAACTTGGTTAGAGAATATATGCCGAGTGTTGAATTTGTGACCGAAGATAGAATTCGTGAAATTGATTACGGTACTTATAATCAAAAGAAGAATGATTCTATATTGGATGATGTGCGTAGAAGGCAAAAGGAGGGTGATTTTTTTATAAGGTTCGGAAAATATGGTGAAAATAAATTTGAGATATACAATAGGTTATTAAGTTTCCTAGAAGATTTAGAAAATAAAAATTTTACAAATAATAATATATTGATCATATCTCACGGAAGTATAATTTCATCGCTAATGCGGATTTTGAATATAAAATCAGCTCACTTAAATAAGGGTGATTTTATATGTATTGACAATATTGATTTTAATGAGGCCAGGAAAACTAGAAATGAACTTACTAAGATAACGCAGGAATATATTAAGCATAGGGAATATATAGTTAGTCGCGTTAATCATTTGAAATCAAGAGATAACCTATCTTTGATAGCATCGAGACGATACAATGATATTAATTTTAGTAATATTGTTTTAACGGAGCTATGTGAAGGATTCAATGACGATCTTAGGTTAGTATTCAGTACTAATGGGGGTGCGGATATAGCGCAAAACAGTCAGGTTATATGTGTCTGTATTTTTAGAAATTTTGGAGATTTTTTTCAGAAATGGATTGCTCACTATATAAATATTGGTGTAAATAAATTTGTTTTAGTCGGTTGTGGTGAACCCGAAGAGCTTGATTTGATTAAAAGACAAGTCGATGGTCTCAATATAGATGTTGATATATGGAGATGGTCAGGTGTATTTAATTGTAATAAGGAATGTGCAATTAAGCAGAGAATCATTGATTATTACGGAATTAATAAATGGTATTTGCTTGTTGATTCCGACGAACTATTTATCTTTCCTGATTTTAGAAAAACGGATATAGGTGATTATGCTGTAAAATTGGAGCAAGATAAGGTCTTACTGACAAAAAGCTTGATGGTTGATATTTATCCTAAGGGTAATATTTTGTCAAAAAAGAATCTAGCTGAGTGGAGATATGTGGACAAAAGTGGATACTGTTGCGAGTCGAAGCCGGGTGAACTTTTAAGATTTTATGGTGGTATGAGAACAAGGGTGTTCGGGATTAAGTCTAGTATTCAAAAAATATCATTGTTTAAATACACTGGTAATGAGTTTATTGCTAATGATCATTTTATCTATCCATACGAACTAAATAATATTCCACTCAGGCATATTTTATTGCACTATAAGTTTCAGCCGGATTTTCTTGGTTATTATAAGACTTTGATTAACGAAGGGGTCCACTGGAATGATTCTAGTGAATATAAAAAATACCTAGGCATTCTTGAAGCAAATAATGAGATTGATCTATATGATAAAAGTATCTCAATGGAAGTTGACTATGATACAATTTTTGAATTATTAAAATGAAATAATCTTATAAAGCTACAAAGCGAGAAATATTGTCAAACTTGATTTTTAATGCAGGGAAGTATGTAGAGAATGGTTCGAAGATTTTGGTGAATTGCATGCGAAAGAGAACTATGCTATTAATGTATAGGTTCTCTTTTTTTGATAAAGAAGAGATAGCACTTTTATAGGAGGAAAATTTACCATGAATAATGGAAATGAATTTAGGATTGTAATTACGCCATTTTGTAATTACAGATGTTTTTTCTGTCAC
>ERZ773018.964-NODE-964-length-16012-cov-9.373629_pt1 | contig 16012 bp, 11 predicted proteins | sample MGYA00580840_ERZ773018 | MGnify/ENA primary metagenome ERZ773018 (study PRJEB29015, sample SAMEA2738125) | human oral metagenome | biome: human oral; feature: human-associated habitat; material: saliva | place: China | collected 2256 ... | reverse complement strand
CTCTGGGCAAGGATCGTAGCCGTGGTCGTACCGTCACCAGCATCGTCATTGGTCTTCGAAGCGACCTCCTTGACGAGCTGAGCACCCATGTTCTCGAATGGATCTTCGAGCTCGATCTCCTTAGCTACGGAGACACCGTCCTTGGTGATGTGGGGTGCGCCGTAGGTCTTACCGAGGATGACGTTGCGACCCTTAGGGCCGAGGGTTACCTTGACAGCGTTAGCCAGAGCGTCGACGCCGCGCTTGAGGCTCTCACGTGCCTCTATATCGAACTTGATTTCTTTTGCCATGATTCTATGTGTTATCTGTATTTCTTACTTAGCGAGAAGGGATTAGATCGTAGCGAGGACGTCGGACTGACGCATGATGAGGTACTTCTCACCTTCGTGCTCGATCTCGGTGCCAGCGTACTTGCCATAGAGGACGACGTCGCCAGCCTTGAGGACCATCTCTTCGTCCTTCGTGCCACCACCTACGGCGATGACTTCGCCACGCAGGGGCTTTTCCTTAGCTGAATCGGGGATGATGATACCGCTCACGGTCTTCTCTTCTTGGGCAGCGGGGCGAATGAGTACGCGGTCTGCCAGGGGCTTAATGCTCATGATCTAAGTAGTTATATGTGTTGTTTTATATTCTTCGTTTCGCTTGGGGCTGGGGTATAAGCCCCCCCAGCCACGTCCTCTACCGAGCAAGGAGCGTGCCAAAGCCTAGCGAAGCTCCATTCTGCGCACCTCCTGCCAATATGACACACCGCCCCCACCTCCAGCTGTCAGCGCCTCGGATATTGGCATCTGCGAGGAGGACAAAGATAGCCTACTCACAAGCGAGGACTAGATGTATGAAAATAGATCCCAAGGAGGAGGTACGCGGCCTTAACCCCTGTGACATTTTCCTACAACCGTATAGCTATTTCTACAACTATATACATAGTCTTAAAGTCCACGCATGTAATCCTATTAGACCATACATATAGTCCTTAGATCTTAATGCATCGACACCAGTTTTAGACTACAGTCTCACAACTTTACCTGATAGACGCGCTACTTTCCCTCAGGCCCTATAGAAAGTTGTCCTCAGCAGAGCGCTATTTAGGAAAAGCACCGCTGACATTGAGGAAAGAGTCAGCACAAAGCATATAGTCTAAATAAGACGACTATCCCTCGTACTCTCTAATCCGTCTATACTCCTTAAGCATCGCCTCTACCCTATCAGACACCTTATCTCGAATATGCATTGGACTCAAGACAACCAAATCTGAGCCATACGAGCACAGCTCCCGTATGAGCTCATAGTTCTCAATACACTTTATCGAGAAAAAGGCGCCTTGGTAAAAGCATGGATATAATTTGCGGTACTGCTCTTCAGAAGCTCCCCGATATGACACTTGAGAATCATGTAGAGGCTTCGTCAAGACATAGGCCTTCTGTCGCTCACTCACCCAGAATAAGACCTTTTCCACTGGACGATCAGCATAGTAGCTAACCCCGATAATGTCATCAAAGAACTCGTCAAGCTCACCCTTAGAAGCCCTAAAGGGCTGTGCAAGCATCGGCTCAACAGAGTCAATTTGATCCAGACTAAAGCTGAGAAGCTTATTATCTCGGTCAGCTGCCCCAAAGAGAAACCAGCGTCTATTATACTCCTTGAGTAAATAGGGATGAAGAAGTATCGGCTGCTTACTTATGGCATCCGCAAAGGTGTGGTAAACCAACTTGACAACTTGCTTCTGGGCTATTGCTGAGAATAACCGCCCAAACAGGTCTGAGTTCTCGAGAGGGTTCTTAGTAAAGGACACGATCCTCCTATCATCCACCTTACCGAGTCCCTTCTGCAATCTATTCAATTCGCCAAGCTGAGGTAGCCCATCGAATACCCCCAGTAAGGATAAGGTCTGGGAAAGCAAGTACTTTTCCTCATCGCTCATCTCCTTCTTGAAAATCGAGAAGTCTGGGCTTTTATATCTCAAGCACCTTTTCTTCACGACTCGGCCTCCACTAAAGACGTCAGCAGAGTAGCTCTCAATATCAGCAAAGAAGGGACTTTGCTCCCCCTTTAGATAGGCAATATCCTTCTCGACACATCGCCTCCCCACTTCTCCAATTCCGAGCTCTATCAACCGCTCATTTATCTTCTCTACGATCTCATCCAGTGTGTAGTCGTGATACCTATTGGATAGCAGCTCATCCAACACCAGATAGCGCGTCATTGCATTCTTATTTACCGGCATATGGTACTATAATAATTAGAATAAGAGGCCTACAACAGGCTGGAGCTTCATTTTCACCTAAATCCTCTATTGGATAAGATCCATCCCCCATCCATCAGGACTAATTTGGGCATATTTCCCTCGAATCTCATTATGATGGAGTGCTTGCTCCTCCCCTCCCGTAATATCACATACAAACTCACAACTGCTACACGTCCAATGTCTCAGATAGCGAAGTGATTTTAAAGACCTGCGAGCACTACACTTCGGGCAGACCAAAAGCCGACCAAGCTCCTCTCTCTTCTTCTCAACATCAGCAATTAAAGCCTCCATATCCTCAATCAGAGAAGACTGTTCATAGCGATTTCTCTTTTGGAAGTTAGGTCTCTCTCTCAGCCTAACAACTACACTCTTAGCATCAATGGCATCAGGCATCTCTGAGCCAAAGCCATAGCGGAAATCCTTCAGATTAAACACGAGGCGCTCACAGCCAATACTTGGGAGAAAATCGCGGAGCACATGCTTAAACTCATATGTTTCGCTGAGGGCCTCATGGTACTCGCGAAGAATCAATCTCCGAATCAACTGGCCAGAGCACTCTATGCTATCGGGATCAATCGGATTCACGTAGTAGATACTTCTACCACTATCATCTCCCTGCTGATAGTCCCCGTAGCAAAAGCAAACTGTATCCTTGCGTAGCATAGACTCTGTTTCCATCCGATCATATATCCCCCCAAGAGAAACCACTCTGAAACAAGCCCTTTGTGTCGAGATGATAAGCACTCCATATTTATCAACCTCTATTTTGATAGGGACTAGTGATTCGTGGTTTGCCTCCAGGCCTCGAGATGAAGTAAATTGGCATTTATATCCAAGGACACAAAGGGCATAGTAGAATAGTGAGGAGACATACACCCTCATATTATCCATTATCTTCTGATGTGCCAGAATAGGATTCTCACCCTCATTAGTAACCCTGAGCTTCTTCTGCTCCAGCCAAAGTACCTTCAAGTACTTGTAGTGCTTATGGGAATTGAGAACATTGCTATCATGAAAAACCACAGAGTCCACTATTCTTTTAGAGAACTCTTCAAAAAGCGGAGCATTTGCCAGCTTAATCAACTCTGTCTTTAGATCAACCATCAACCTATGGGTCTCGCTGGAGGCCTTAGACTCATCAGTCTTCATCGCTCTCCCGACGAGAGCCTCCCTCCTATCGATCTTCTCTCCCCAGACCCTATCTCCATATTGGTCTTCATCAAATATTGTCAAGAAGAACTTCGTGAGATCGGCCGTCTCCTTCACACGCCTACCCAAATATATGATGGCCTCCTGTAGAAATGCCTTGAGTAGAATATTCTCATAAACAGCAAAGTCTACGATGAGCTCTTCATGTAGGATTCGCCGAGGCTTGGGCGATAGCACTGAAAGCTTCTCCCAGTCCTCAGAGTGATGAGCTAGATACTGATAGCTACGTGTCGAAAGGCGTTTTGCACGACCAATATTCACCTTCATCACATTCTTATTCAGCGATGAATGAGGGCTGGCTACTATTGCGCGCAGATGACTGAGCAGATCGTTGAGGAGTCGTTCGAAAGGTGTAACCTCTGTATTGAACTCCTGGATAATAGGTTGCGTTGCCCCAGGATTACGCTCGTAGCTCAGTGCTATTGTGCGCAGTAAGTCCCAGATATTTTGATTTGTCTCTGCAAATAGCGTCTCTCTAACGACGTAGTCTCCTTGCTTCGCAACCTCTGCATTGCGTAGATCACATATACCCAACGCTTCATCTACGGTAGCGAAGCGCCCCAGATCCATTCGACTGGGGAGCCTGCAGACCGACTGTAGAGAGTCGCCAGTATACCTATCGTAATATATCATTACTGCTTCTTCTTAAGTTCACTATCAAGTAGCGATTTAGCATCCTCTGGCTCAGAGCCAAAATGCTTCTTAAATAGCTCTACATATCTTGCCTTGAATTCTTCAAGAGCATCGTAGCTCAAGTCATAATTATCCTTCAGCGTACGTAGCATTCTCATAGTCATCAAGTGGTCTACCGCCTTGGCTATATCGCCCTTAGGATCTTCACCCGAAGCCACAAATACTGATAGGAAGCGTTTCCCTTGGCCCTCAAAGCGGTTACCGACCCCAATACCTCTATCAGCAAGGAGCTCTATCAGAGCTTTATTACTGATAAACTTCTCAAATTTGGCACAGGCTGTAGCTTGATCTTTCTCTGCCTGCGCAAACTGCTTGCTGAGCCATTCGTAAGAGATCCTGTAACGCTGCTTAAACTCAATGATCTCTCCCTCAGGCATATTACGTGGCATCTCTATGACATTGGAGCGGTCATATGTCTTTGGGGCGAATTCCAAGGTCGTCTCATCATGGTTCGCAGTACCAATAAAACGAACATTGGGGGGTATAGGGAGCATCCCCCCATTGACACTCTTTGGACAGATATCCTCTGGGACATTATCAAGCTTGATCCTACGCTGAGCCTCGGGTTGCTCCAGTTTAGATAGGAAGTCTGCGAAATAGTGCTCGGGGCGAGAGAGATTCATCTCATCCAAAATGATGAAGAACAGCGTGTCTCGGTACTTAGGCTGATTGGCTAAATAGAGGGCGTTGAAAAACTCCGTCTCATGGTAGCTCTTTTCAAAAGCATTGTAAAAGCCAAAGAGGTCCATCTTATCTCTCCATCCAGACTGAATCGGACAGATACGATAGGGCGCTTGAGGGAGTTCGTCTGCACCATTGTCTAAGCCGTAGCGGTCGTCGCCTGAGACCATCGCCATAGCAATAGCACGTGGTAGGCTCGTCTTACCCGTACCACTGATCCCCTGCAAGATAGATATCGGGGACATATGAAGCCCAGCTATAAACTTCTTAATCGTATCAGTGGAGTACCGCAAGCTCTTATCTCCATTCTTGCTCGATGCCATAAATCCCTGCAGATATCCAACCAGCTCCGAGAGATTACGAGGAGCCATAGCCTTAGACAGCGGCACCTGATAGTCATCAGCATCATATTGGCTGGATGTCTTGAATGCATTATCCTTGTTACGACTCTCGTTGATCTCCTTAATCACAGCACGCAGATCCTCAATCGTACGAAGACAGTTGTCATTACGAGCCTTCAACGATTCGATTTCCCCAATCATGCTTTGCTTCTCGACAATCAGCGTATCACTATTGGTCAGCAACCTCCTTAACTCAAGAAGTTCTTTCTCATTGAGCTTTTCTTTTAGCTCCGCATCACTCTGCTTTAGGGCATCTATCTGCTGCTGCTTAGCCTCAAGCTCCTCTTTAGATGGGCGTCCAGAGAGTTCCTCCTCAAGAGCTGCAATATGTTTTTTTTGATCTGTACACTTACCTGCCATCAGCACAGGATCCTCCAACCCAAAAGCAAAGCGAATGGTATCCAACTCCTCCTTCATCCGATCCCGTTCGTTCAATACACTCTGATATCGCCCCTTATAGTGGCTCGCATCAGCTTGGGCGCGACGAAGCTCTTCGCTATACTCTTTCTTAAGCTCTGCTGTAAGTTCGCTTTTAAGCTCCCCTCTCGCTTCTTCGAGGAGGATTTCATCGGCCTTCACTTTCTTCTCACGGATTCTCAGCTCCTCCTTTTGAGTGGAAAGCTGAACCTCCAGCCCTTTTACTTGAGTCAATCTATCGAGGTACTCAGTGGTAACTTTAGTTTGCTCTGACAGGTGCACTTCCGCAATGTCCAAGAGCTGATCTCGATTGAGCTTATATGCATCAATAAGCCGGGATACAATAGGGCTATGATCACCTGACTTCGCCGCAACTTCATCATCGATGAGCTTAAGCTCACGGGCATTAAGTTCCCTCCTCTTTTGAGCGACCTCTTCTATGAGTTTTTGCCGTTCAGAGGCAACCTCCTGTTTAGCCTTATCAAGCAATTTCTCCTCCTCAAGTTTCCGCTCTTGCCACTCCTTTTTTCGGAGCTCATATTGGGCTTGCAGATCCTCATACTTACGCTTAGCAGCTTCGAGCATTTTGATTTTCTGCTTGAGATCACCAACACATTTATCGACATCAATAGGAGAGGACGAAGAGTCGGAAGCATCCACCACCGGTAACTCAGAAGCTACAAAATCCTGAGGAAGGATCGCTGCGATCATGTCATTACTCTTCTCTATTTCTCTCTGGGCATTAGCCAGAGTCTCTAGGCTAACCTCTTTGGGTTTAGCCGAGGGCGAGACTGCTGTATTCGCCCGTTTCTTTTTACCCATTGTTTGATATATTAATGTAGTTATTTATAAGCTGCTTCAGACCAGACCAGATAGCCTCTAACTCATCAAAGCTTACCTGGTAATGAGACTTATCTTGTCCAGACCTACCATGCCCAGCCCGATTACGGTAATCTGCTATTTTATAGAGTAAATCCACGTTGCCAAGGATTACACCATAGAGTGGATTCCCCTGATTATATTGATGCGCCAGTAAGAACTTCAAGAGATAGTGCTTAAGCGAAGCACCCGTGTTAGGATCAAACGACTCAGCAAACCTTTTGATTTTTTTCTGCACTTCTCGCTCTACCTTTAGGATGCCGCTATCTAAAAGCTCGGTGATATACAGGTGGGGAGGTTTTTCCTTGGTAACCTTCTTATATATCCCCTCAAATTGACCAAAGTCAGATAAGAGAATTGCTTCTAACACCCTCTGAGCATAGATAAAAAACATCTCTGCTGCTTCAAGATCGCTCCGCCTATACTTCAAATAGTTAGAGACCACTCGCTTTAAATCATCCCGAATATTCTCGCTTAAACACCTATATCTAAAGTCAAAGCTATAATCCATCTCCTCATCAACGCGACGATCCATTATAACTTGAAACTCGGCAAACTTACGATCATCCTCGACCGTAAGGTCACGGAATTCCCTTGTAAAGTCCTCTATGAGGCCAGCTTTCAACAGAGACTCCACGTAGCAGCGGAACTCTGTACCTCCAGCAAAGCCAAAGGGATCATCAACACACCAGTCATTGGCATATACATCTTCGCTCCCTTCGAGCTTTGGAAGATATGCATAAGTACATACCCAAACAATCATAGGCTGATCATTGGGAATAAACGAGATCCCGTATTTGGAAGAATCCAGAGAGAGGAAATCAAGCTCACCTATCTGGCCCCCCTTCTGACACTGCTTAGCTGAGCGCCGGATCAAAGCAACGATCTCCTGTTCGCTCGGAGCAGGGTTGACTACTCGGTGCTTCATTAATTCCTCCGCACATATAGGCTCTTGATAACGATCCTCTTCTGCAAAGCCCTTAGAGCCAATACAGACTTTGCGCCCAAGGGCTGGAGCCTTTTGGATCTGGTTTACATAATAGGGATAGAGTCCTGCGCCATTGAGATACTGGAATACATATCCTAAATATCTCTTTTTACTGTCAGCGACGAGACTATCTATACCATCCTTTACATCCTTACCTTGAGAGGTGATCAGATCATTGGCATCTATTAGCCCCTTTCTCCTTAGTTCTTGCGATATCAGCTGGACCAACCCCACATTAAGCCCCAAAAATTTAGCGATATCACCATTCTTGATGCCAGGAGCTGCCTTAAACATAAGCACAGCTTTTTGCAGGAGATCGATATCAGACTCTATCTGGAAAGTCTGAATCCGATACATATACATAGGGATAGCCAATAGGATTTTCCCCTCTGAAATTTTGCCACACAGGAGGTAATCAAATTCTTGCGCCATACTCTTTGGTGGTTTCGTTTACATAGAATTCATACAAGCCCCCGACATGAGTCTGGGCATATTCATCCTTAAACATCTCAGCATCCCCACATACAATAAGGAGTCGCTGGGCACGGGAAAAGGCTACATTCAGACGATTATCCGACACCAAAAAACCAAACACCTGCCGGATATTTCCATCTTTACGTTCAATTTTGTTGGAGCGAGTGGCACTTAGGATAACGATATCAAACTCCTTCCCTTGAAATGAGTCTACAGTCCCGATTCGCAGCCGCTCTCGTCCATCATTCAAGAGGCGATAATTATTACTTATCTCATAGCCTTCCACTCCCCTATTAGCAAAGCCACTAAGCTCAGCTTTCTTGAAAAGCAACTCCCTCTGGGCTGCATAGAACGTGATTATACCAATACTTAGATCTGCACTTGCTGGGTCAGAGAGAATACTCTCCACCAACTTCATGACACGGTCAGCTTCACACTCTCGAGATATACCCATATTTCGCTTCTCCATACCACGAAGTTTAGGGACATCACAGAAAGCCATCACCTTACCCTGCAGTCCTAAAGTCGTTAATCCATGTGCTTTTGTTTCGGCTTGATTAGGCATGCCAGACAGAAGTTCGCCATCATAATATAGCCTGCTGATGAAGTCTCCGATCGCTGGATGCATACGAAACTGCTCCGTAAGGCGTATACGTCTTAACCGAGTAGCCTTACCCAGATTATTATAAAGCACTCCAAAGAGGGACTCCTCATACTTGCTTCTAAGTGCCTCTCGCTCCGCGATATCATCAAATCTAGTAACGATATCACTAACAATGTCATGCTCCACCAACTGTGGAAGCTGCCTCTGGTCCCCCACTAGAATAATCCGCCTACAAGCTCGCGCCATCGGGATCAGCAGATCGAGAGGATTGGAGCGTGCGGCCTCCTCAAGTATGACATTAGCAAAACTCCCTTGAACCTCATAGCTCCCAGCTTTTTGGTTCGTTGTAGCCACGCTATCACAGTACTTCAATATAGAGTCTCTCATATACGCCCTCATACCCATCAATTCTTCCCGAAGAGCTTCTATATTAGCCACGATGAATGTATCTCGGTCAGTATAGCGATTCTCCTCCGCTACCCTCTCCACCTTGATCACATCATTAAGCCAGCTTATCACATCGTCTCGACGACCAGCGGACATCACTTCAGGCGCGGTGACTAATTCCTCAAGATATCTCTCCTTGAGGCTCTTCAATGACTTTAAGAAGTCTTCATCAGGAGCTGCTACGGGAGCCTGCTCCAGCAGACGGCGCTCTGCCTCAGTGCATGCCAAGCCAGACTTTAGCAAGCGACGGACTTCTATATAGCCACTATCATTGTATGAGACTTCATCTGTGGATAGACTTCGTAGAGCTCTAATTTGCTTATCTATATTAGGTGATGTACCAGTATCAGATGACTTCGTCATATCCAGCCATTCGTCCCACAAATCCTTATCAAGGCTCAGCGATCCAAGGAGGGTACCTACTGACTGAATCAACGCCCCGATATTACCATCCTCCACATATACATCTCGTAGTCTCTTTACCGTGACGGATAACCTACGCATCCGAGAACTGGGAGCATACTCTTGAAGAGCCTTATCCATAGCCTCAGTCATTCTACTAATGACCAATTCTTCAGCTTGAGAGTTCGTAGCCTCTTTACCGATCTTGACTGTGGGCAGGCCATTATACTCGACCTTTGAGGCAATGTGCTCCACCGTGTCATTTTGAAAAGCTGAGAGCAGTATCAATTTGGAGCTATCTTGCAGCTCTGCTTTTCCCCGCTCTTCCTCCTCAAAAAGCCTATCACAGATCGCAGCAATGACCGTAGATTTACCTGTCCCAGGAGGCCCCTGTATGACAGCAACATCGGGAGTATTTAGAGCTATTTCTATCGCATCTATTTGATTCTGAGTAAGCCTATCGACCCCAAAGCGAGTCTTGAGAAAAGCCTTCGTCCTCTCAGTGAGAGGGGGGATGGATTTGTGCTTGACACAAATCATACTTGCGGCTTCATCTTCAATGGCAAAATGGAGATTGCGAAGTAAAAGGTTATCACCCATTCGTAGCTTTTGGTAAGCTCTAAGGCGACGTTTCTTGACATACTCATCGCCCCTATCTGAAAGAACAAGCTCACCCGATCGAGCTAGAGTATCGTCCTTATCACGCACCTCAAGAAAAGTGAAGCCATACTTCTGATACAAAGATTCAACTTTGTATGTATCCTGCCCCTGCATAGCAGCGTCTTCAAAGGACGAAGACTTCAACTCCGAATCACTCTCTTCAAAGATCTTAGACTGCTCTTCGCTCAGGTCCAACTTCAGCACCCTGATATGTTCACCCTTATATTTATCAATAGTATACGGTATATGGGTAAGCTGCTCCTTGAGGTTTCGTGCACGTGCATGCTCTCTCTCACTATACTCCTCCCAGATAGACAATAGCGTATCCCCCTTGCTTGTACGATCCTCAATTTTATTGAGAGCTTCCTTCGCTTGGCCAACTTCAACTAGCTTAATACTAGGATACCGGACTAATTGATATCCACAGAAGGCGTCAATATCTCCTAATGCCCTTTTAGAGGTTTTCTCTAAAATATACTTCCCATCCTGTAGCCTAATATTTGCAGAAAATCGTAACCCATGCAAGGTTTTATTGTCCTCCTTATTCGGGTAGCTCTCCACTAAGATGTAGTCTCCAAGAGGACTTTCATAGATAAAGTCTCGCTCAAGCTGGCGAAGTACGTCAGCTACGCTCTCCCCCCTTCTACTATTAGCCACCCTTGAGGCAATATAAAGCTCGCTGACTCCGATGGTTAGGTCACCGTCAAAAAACCGACCATAGCCACTGGGGATGAAGTTGATTTGGCCTTCCTTTTTCTGGACATCAAGATTGCTCAGTTGGAATAATCCCCGTATCTGGGGGTAAGGAGCAAAGGTTTCACCACTTAGCACTTGGAGTGGACTGAAGCGCAGGGTTCCCTCATCCCGCCCCTTTTTGTAGCGGAACAACAAATCAGGCTCAACTGACTTCATGAATTCAATCTCCAGAGGGCAGGATCCCGAAAGCTTCTCAAAGCCCTCTCCCAAAAGCCGTCCCTGTATGCTGTTTACGACAAGCTCCTCAGAGTACTTATCAAACAGATCTCTTATTTTCGCCATACTTATCGAATTACCAAAACCCTTTGTGGGGTATCTAATGTGGATATTGCGACGATCAAGCCCTTACACCTATCCTGCAAACGAACCGACCTCTTTTGTTCTATGATAGAGAGGTTATGAGGATCGACTCCAACGTAGCAGACAGCACCCCTGTCCTCAAGTTGGATTTCTATCGTATATCCAGCTTCATCGGCCTTGTGAACCTTAATTGCAAGCACTGGGGCATTAGGCTTACCTGGTAGCAAGAAATGAGCGCGCTTGATATACTTAGTAGTATGTACATCAAGCAGTAACTCCTCAAGGACTACAGGTGCAAGCTCCAAGCTCTTTGTTACTTCATTGGATCGCTGATCGTAGGTCAGGGCTTCTTCCCAACGCCTCATCTCGACTTTGACAAGACTTGTTGAGGCATTATGGCAAAGAGGGCAACAGCCTCCAGCATTACTAATCGGATAATGCAGGTGACATTCTGGACAGTGAATCAATTCATTGAGGACCTTAGATAAGGCGCTACACCATTCTGAAATGCTAGGCCTTTTTTCTGGAAGATTAAGCCCATCCTCAAAAGTCCTCTTAAAGAGTAGCTGTAAAGCACTTGGGATGAAGTAGTCAGAGGGGATACCACAGCTTCTATTATTCTGAGGGTCGGCACTATGGTCTACCCAAGGAAGCCTCCCTTCCAGCGCCATTTGCTCCAGCTCGGGATCCCCATCACTCACATAGTCCCCAATCAAGGGGTGATTAAGGGTAAGCAACTCATAAGCAATCACAGCAAACGAGAAGCAGTCTCCCTCTATACTATTTGCGGCACAACCATTCACCACCTCTGGAGCCCCATAAAACGGCGTATATATATTGTGAGCACGATTCGTTTTATAGCGAAGATTATCTAAATCAATCAAGAAGACATGATTTCTCTTAGGATCCGAAGATACAAAGACGTTATTCGGAGATAGATCGCAGTAGATTAGCGCTTTACTATGAAGGGTCTGCAGACGCTCAGCTAAGCGAATGAGAACTTGTATTCTCTTGAGCAAGCCTCCAGTTGCAGCAAACCATTCCCCCATATCCTCGGCTTGATTGGTCCATCTGAGAGTAGACAGCGGCTCCATCTCCGAGGCAAACTCAGATATATACCCAATCGCAGGCTGGGTAAGCTCAGCCAAAGGAATAGCAAAATCATCCTTAGACAAGTCAAGTCCCCTCAAGAAGCTAATCTTACTTTTGAGTGCAATAGGATTATCAACCACATTGAATAGCTTGGCGATGTGCCGCTCCCCATTCAAGAGGTAAGTCGTCCCTTGCGAACCTTTGCCAAGCTCAGACAAGACTTTGTAGCTTACCCGATTAGAGTCTACTACATTCTTGAATTTTTCCATATATATATTGCTGATTTATCATCACGATTAGCACTGCCAAGGCAGGCTTTAATTTCCTTAGTAAACTGCCTTGATCGGGCACACCGCTGATAAGCTTGATACTTTTCTGCGAGGTAGTCCAAGAGCCCAGGAAGCACTTCAGAACTTAGTTCATCTCCAATACCATCTGTAGAAATAAACACCCTCAGCGAACTGCGATAACTATAGTTCTTGATATCAAACACACATATCTGTCCCCCACCCAAGCAGTCTGTACAATTCGCAAAGTCCTTCTCCGGCCTCATCTCCACTACCTCATCATCGTCAATATGTACAAAGATTGGCGAGTCTCCGATTTGCCCCAAGCAGATCCTTTGAGTAAGCTTATCCACTACTACAAAGCTACATGTGGTACAATAGTCATTGGGATCACACTCTCGAGAGGTGAGATAGCTCTGCCACCATCCGGGCGTGAGCAGCCCCTCAGTGGGCTCAAGAGGAAGTGGTTTCCCCCTAAGCTCCCGACAGAGCAGGCGGCAGACTAACTTAGCACCCTCAGCAGACCGCTCTTTGGAGCCCAGCCCATCAGCCACGACAGCCACTACTCGAGACTCATCTTCATAGTATTTGATAGCATCTTGCTTCTGGGAATGGACTCCAATGATAGAGGTTTGGATATGGTTAAACATCTTAGAAAATCAGCATATCATTGCTATCACTGACAGACTGCATAGAGAGCTTCATCGAATCTGGTGTCATACTTCTGGAGCGCTGGGATACTGACATCGTCACAAATCTGAAGAAGTTCTTTATATCTGCAGCACTCTCTCCAGTAACCAGATACTCAGGGTCGCTGACGTAGCTCTGCAGAAATACCTCATCAGCATCAGCGCCAATAGCCATAGCTAAGCGAAATGCCTTAGCCGAACGCCCATCCTTGATAAATGTAGACAAAGCTGCATCTGTAGCGTCTGTAGCAGCTCCATCCGTGAGGAGTACGACTGTCGGAGCATAGGAGCGTGAAGGGATCTGCTCTCGGTCCTCAATCAAGTGCTTGAGTGCCGTAAGGGTAGCCCCCAGTGGAGTTCCGCCAGAAGCCTGGTACTCTCGGCACGTCACAGCGGCAGCAGGGGTTAGCTCACAGTCACAGGTCACTCCATCTCCTCCAAAGCTATATATAGCCACTTGAATCTGTACTCGGTCCGTATCCCATTCTCGCAGAGAGTTGATACAATTCTTGAGTGCCAGGTTGAGTGCCCCGATCTTGTCGTCCTTGGACATGCTACCACTTCTATCCACAGCTATGATGACTGGGAGTACTCGGGCTTTTTGAATCGCGAAATCACTTAGTGATGCCATAATCTTTCTTACGTTAATTGTTCTTTGATTTTGAGAAGCCAGCTTTTAGCTTCCCGTCCTTATGTATTGCAAAGGTAGCCCCATGAAGAGAACCCTATGTTCGTATTTTTCAAGTACTCATTTTAGTGAACTTCTCTATCGAACAAGTCCCCACATTCAGCTATTTATTAGCCATTTTATATCAGATTTATCTTACGAATTATCCAACACCCCACATACCTCATTAGGAATCCTTCTAAGGAAAATCATCGCTACACACAATTATTATCAGCACTCAACGTTGTGAAGATAATGCTTTTCAAAGAGAGGCACTCGCATTTATACCTTGAGAGAGTAAATACACATTAACCTGTAGTGAAGAACCTATCCATATCCATACCCATTCCACCTCACTCGTCAGTTGTCGCCAAATGGCTCACAGTAGCACGACTTGATAAGTCTCTTGCGCAGCAGTGCGCACACAATTTTGCCTATAAGAGTTCATACGACTTCTCCATAGACACTCACGCCAACAACCAATGCGACCTTGTGAGAAGGAGAAAAGACGGTCCTGAAGCTATAGAGAAACTTCAATCTACGCTCTACCGACCAATATGACACACCGCCCCCACCTACTGCTTTTCAGCAGATGCGAACACTATGCCAAGAGGACAAAGGATGAGGAGAGAAAAGCCGGGAACAATAGTGGAATGCCCTCCTATCCGTACGAAGAAAAGCTGCGAACCCATAGTAGATAAGCTTCATCTACGTACGTGGCTCTAATATCTACGTGCGTAGTCGTTAGGATTTACGTACGTAGTCTTTAAGACCACGTGCGTAGACAGAGGAAGATCACTATGGGAAGCTGCTTTTTCTCCACGCAAATACCACTTTTTCTCAGGCGGACACGCTTCCCTTGATATAAGCCTTCGGTCTGAATTCGTTATATTTGCAGGCAGTAGCACCTCGCACAAGATTATGCAGACCAACGAGCGATATACCCGTCGGCTGGCGACCCTCTTCCTCGGGCTCTTCCTGAGTCTCCTGGCGATGGTCAGCCTCCACGACTTCAGCCACCGCGCTGACGCCGTGCAGGATGTCGTGTCTACAGAGGGCTACACCTCCCACGTGACGAAGACCGACTGCTCGATCTGTCACTTCGTCCATACCCCGTTCTTAGCTCTCGCCATCGGCACGCTGCTCGCAGCAGTGGCTCTCGGCGTGTGCCTCCTCGGGGTGCGCCTGGTGCGCCTTGCCCACTCGATCCGCAGGGATGCGGTACAGCTACGGGCTCCTCCCACCTTCGCCTAAATCACTCACCAGAGGCCACTTGTAGGGTAATCCTTGCCCTGCCTCTACCCCCTATGTATCACTTATAGCGTGCTCCCTGTCTGTATGGGAGTGCTACGTATGGCCGTGTAGCTCGTGGCTACCGCTGGCTATATACGCGAAGAGGACCGCTATGCCATAGCCTCTTCCCGACCCTTCATCCATATCATCCTTTTCCCTCCCATGTGCTATCTATCACTGGCAAGATGGCGCGGCGTCCTCCTATCTCTGGGGATGCTCCTCGCCCTTGCCCTGGGTGCATGCCCAGTGCATGCCCAGAGCCGTAGCCTCATCATCCAGGTCCTCGACGATCGAACTGGAGAGCCCCTCCCAGGCGCCGTCGGCCACATCGGCCGTCGCTCCATGCAGACCGACCTCAAGGGCCAGCTGACCCTCGCCCTCACGGGGAGCGAGGAGGACGGCCTGCACGTCCATCTCGTCGGCTATCACGAAGGCTTCATCCCTCTGGACAAGCTCCGCAGCGCCCCCAGCCCCTTCACCCTGCGTCTGCGCCCTGAGGAGCGCGACCTCTCTTCGGTGAAGGTCGTCGGTACCCGCCGTCCTGTCTCCGCCAACGTCGTTTCCTCAAAGGTCTCTACCGAGCGCATCGAGCGTAACCTCGGGCGCAACCTCGCCTCCCTCCTCACCGAGGTCAGCGGTGTCACGAGCCTGCAGACGGGCACGACGACAGCGAAGCCCGTCATCCACGGCATGTACGGCACGCGTGTGCTCATCGTCAATAATGGCGTCCGTCAGTCGGGCCAGCAGTGGGGCGACGACCACGCCCCCGAGGTCAGCGTCGACGCCAACGACCAGGTCCACGTCGTCAAGGGCGCCGAAGCGGTA
>ERZ773018.963-NODE-963-length-16014-cov-7.769033_pt1 | contig 16014 bp, 16 predicted proteins | sample MGYA00580840_ERZ773018 | MGnify/ENA primary metagenome ERZ773018 (study PRJEB29015, sample SAMEA2738125) | human oral metagenome | biome: human oral; feature: human-associated habitat; material: saliva | place: China | collected 2256 ... | reverse complement strand
CCACGACTGACACCACTGCGCCCAAAACGCAGACCACCTCGCCCACAACACCCCGTTTTCACCGTTTTTCATCGAGGTGGTCTGCACTTTGGGCACCACACCACCTCAAACCGTGATCTCACCGCCACCAAACGGGGGAAATGGCGTCATTAGAACCACGACACGCCGGCGACACGCCGACAGCCAGCCTCTAATGCTGCAAAACCCCCACCGCCACCGGCGTGGAGGGCGCCGGAGGGACCGCAGGGCCCGGCCGCGGAACCCGTGGGCGGCGGGGCCGGACAACGAGCCAACGCGCCGATCGAAGCTCGCGGTGCGGATGGCCGAAGCGGGCGGCACCGAGACCACCGCCAGCCAAATTTCGCACGTAATTTATCGCGGTCATTTTTCGAGATGCCCCAAAAACGTTGCAATTCCAACGATGTAAATTCAATATTTGAATGAGCCATCGAGGAATTACGTGCGAAATTGCTGGTTGACAGCCATAGCTGGGCATCAGGGCAACGCACCGAACAACACCCGCCCCGAAGGCACCACCGGAGCGGTGGGCACCGGAAGAACCGCAGGGCCCGGCGCCCAGAAAACCCGCGGCGCCACACAGCAACAACCAGCGCTGCACAGCAACACGTAGTGTCCTATAACCCTTACTCTCGCCATAAGCAAGCGACCGGGCCACGCTCACGCGCGCCCCGGCCACCGCCTCGTTCAGGAATGATTAAACATTAAACCTGAACTCCACCGCATTTCGGAAGTTGCATACATTACTGCGACCGTAAATGTTGTGGGGAGCGCTCGCTAGTGCTATTATGTAGACACAATCTCATACCGCGTCGCTCCTTATGGAGCCATCTGGGCAGGGGGAAGGCGACGGTCCCGAGAGGGATAAACCGGACTGCACTGTCTACCCCGGTTGAACGTCGCAAGCGCAGCTGTTACCCGACCGAGCCCGTGCGGGAGAGCCGTCAGATACGTCTCTCTCAGAAGATGACCTGAAGCGCTTCGAGCGCCATCAAGCTGCTGGTCAAGTTGTACGCGTTCTTCTCGAAGGACGTACGACACTATGCCCAGTTTGCATGACGAGCACCAGCTGCTCACCCTTTCAGAAGCCGCCGATCTTGGGTACGGCGGCTACTCCACCCTCCGCAAGCTCATCGCCGAGAACCGGCTGCCCGCCGTGCGCCTCGGTCGGCGCGTGAAGGTTCGCCGAGCCGATCTCGAAGCACTCACCCACCCGACGGGCGTCGATCCTCTCGAACGCTACGTGAAGGAGCTCGTAGACGCCGCTCCGCGCCTCTCGGACGAACAGATCGCTCGCCTCCGCTTCGCTCTTGGGGGTGTGGCATGAGCACCTTCACACCTCGTGTAGCAGTCTTTGCCAAGAACTGCTACATCAGCGGCCAACGCGATTGTCTCGTTTACCAGGAAAAACGCTTCCGTGCAGCAGATGTTGCAGATCCGCTCAAAAATTCTGCTACACGGTTTTGCCTGGTATCTCAGGTGAAACTCGTCGATGTAGCAGATTTTTGTGTAGCAGATTGTTTTCGCCAGCTTAGGGGCGGTTGGTCTGAAAAAGTGTACTTTTTTTGTACGCACTGTACTTTTTGGCTCGTATGCACCCCGGAAACGTTGGCATCTCAACGAATTCCGCGCGCACGCGTACGTACAGATAAGGGGTTCTACCAAGGAAAAGCCGCTGTACTCGTCTGTACTTCGGTACTTTTTTGCCCCTCTGCCAGCGTGGGGAGGGTTCTTTCATGACCACGATTGACCTCCTCAACTCCACCGCGCCCGTCCGAGCATTCCACCTCACCACGCATCTGAAGTCTGGCTACTCGGTCGCGCTCCTTAAGCAGGGCCTCGCCCACAAAACCATCAAGGGCTGGGCCTGGATTCTCCACGACCGCGACGAGACAACGGACAATCTGCACTGCGTCTTCTGGTGCGAGCGTGACCCTGGCCTGGAGACGCTTTCGCGCTGGTTCTCGCTACCTTCGACGCAGTTCGACCGCATCAAGCGGGGCAAGGCGGGTATCGCCGCGTGCGTGAAGTACCTCCTGCACGACGACCAGGACTCGCAGGCGGCGGGTAAGGCCCGCTACGCTCCCTCTGACCTCCACGCGGTCCCAGGGTGGGACTGGCAGGAGTTTTTGCGGGAGATGGCCCTTAAGGAGGCGCTGTCTGGCAACTCGCGCCAGAAGTCGCGCGGTCTCGCTCAGCAGGTTGCCTCGGGTGAGATGAGCGTTCGTAAAGCCCTGGGGCGGGGCGCGCGCTCTGAGTCCCAGTTGCGCCGTTTGCGGGCGATGTACCTGGCCCAACAGGACCCGATCTCCACTCGTATCGCCTACTACGTCTACGGCGAGGACTATTACGCGGTCCAGGCTCTGAGTAAGGGCCTTGCTGAGGCGCTGGCCGGAGGACGCAGCAACGTCTTCGAGTTCATCTCAACCTTCGACCTCTACGACGGTGAGTCCGTCGTTCATGTGAGCATCGACGATCCGCTCGACTTGCGCGAGCCCTTTGGGGACGACCGGGAACGTGCGCGAGCTTTTGTGGCACTGTCTCCCATCCGCACATTGATCGAGACCCGGTACGGCCCCTCGCAACTGCTTCACGAGCACGTGGTCATCGCCGGTTGCTACTCGCCGGACTACTTCCAGGACAGGCTTGCGACGCTGATCGCAGGTTGGGAGATCCATGGACAACGGGACGGGTCATTCGTTGAGGCATATTTGCCGATCATCCTCGCGGTGAACGCCGACGAGTTGGCCGTGCAGGTGAACCAGGGCGTGCTCGGCGAGGGGACGTTCACTCAGTACCGCTCACTGGGCACGTTCCGTATGAATCTGAGGAACGTCATTGAACAGTCTCGCGGTCTTTCCGAGGACGAGCGGTTTGCCATCGAGAGCGCAGCAATGAGACAAAACCTTGCGCCTGCACTTGAGGCGAGGCAGGCCATCATCGACGCGACCACCGTCGCCTCATCTGATGGCGAGAGTGCTCGCGCCGAGATCGAGCAACTGCTCGAAGAGGCGGGTCAGCGGATCGCCGACTGACCCCTGATTAGACCCGAGAGCCAAACGGCTCTGCCCTCAGCCGGGATGGGCACCGGCATCCGAGCGACGAGCACGTCGCATTAGTGAAAGGAGTTAATCATGACGACCAACCTCGAACAGCTCATCAAGGACGAGCAGGCCAAGCATGCTGCAAAGCTGCGGAAGCTGCGTGAGCAGGCTGCGCGCGAGGAGCAGGAGGTGCTTGTCCGTGTCGCTCGCCTTGTCGAGCAACGCGAGCCTGAGCGTTTCACTCAGTATCGCGAGCACGCTGCCTCGCTTATCGAGCAGGAGCGTGTGGCACGGGCGGAGCGGGTTCGAGCCGCTCGCGCTCGTAAGCAGCAGTCGGCTGCTGCCGACGCCGGTGAGGGAGGTGAGTCGCAATGACGGCGGTCGTGCGACCAACTCGCCTCTTGACGGCGAGCACTGTGCAGCGCGTTGCTGTTCCTGCGACTCAGCAGGAGCAGCGGAGTGCGCGTCCCTCGGTTCCCACCGCTGCTGCACAGCAGCCGGTGGGAACCTCCCCCTCGCCCGCAACGAACGAAGTGAGTGAGGACGAGGGCCAGCGGCGCGTTGGAGGACAGAGGAGCTTGCTCCGATCGTCCGACAACGTGCCTGCTGGCACTACATCCTTCTACCCCTCCAAGGACGTGAGTTCCGGGGGTGGAAGGATGATTGAGCCTGCCCCCCCGACGCAGGAGGAAACACAGGGGGCAGGCGAGTGCGTCACCCTAAATGCACATCTCGATGTGAGGGTGACGCGTGGGGAGCACGACGCCATCAAGCGTCGTGCGACTGTGCTCGGCGTGAAGCCGAGCACGTGGGCGAGAGCTGTCCTGCGCGACGCGCTGGACGAGCGCCGCCATGAGGTCGAGGCACTGGCCGCGCACGCGGCGGTGTCACGACCTGCGCCCGAGCTTGCGAGGGCGGTCGAGCAGGTTCGCCGCATCGGGGTGAACCTCAATCAAGTCGTGCGCGCGGGCAGTGCGGTTGACGAGGACATTTTGCGTGATGTTCTCGCTGCCGTCGCTGAGGTGCGTTCGTTGCTTGGGGATGAGGTGGCTCTATGAGTACTGTCAACGTCCAACCGACCACGAGCGCGAGAGCGGCAGTCGCCTATGCGCTGCTTGGCACGGGCAAACGACGCGCACAGCACGAGAAGGACGGCACAACCCGTGCCGCGCTGCTCTCGTGCACGCTCGACTCTCCCGAGGAAATCGTGCGGCGTGCGGAGCAGGTGAGCGCGGCGTTCCATCGCCGCAACGAGATGTACACCTACACACAGAACTTCTCCCCCGAGGAGTTCGACGTGAAGAATCCCGAGCACGTGCAGCGTGTGCACGAGCTTGGTGTGAAGCTCGCGCGCCGGATGAACAGCGCCGACTACCTCGTCGTCACTCACACCGACAGCGCAGGCGGGCATCTTCACAATCACATCTACGTCGTCAATCATGACAACCTCACCGGCAAGGCACTGTCTCGGTGCCGCTCGTGGTCACGAGGGCTCCGCCAAGTAAACGACGAACTCATGAGGGACGAGGGGTGCCAGGTGCTGCCATCGCCGGAGCAGCCGAAGGCTGACTGGGATTTGCGTCGCGGCGCGTTCAAGGACGGCGGCTTTGAACAGATCCTCGGCGACAAGATCACCGAAGCGCTGCTCGATGCCCGCAGCGTCAACCGTGAGGCATTCGAGCAAGTGCTCGCCGAGCACGAGGTTCGGCTGCGCGTCACCGACCGCGACGGATGGACTTACTCCATGAGACGGCAAGACAACGGCAAATGGGGGCGACGAAAGGCATCGTCCCTGTGTGACGACTTCATGAGCAGCAAGGTCGAGGAGGTCTTTGACTTCCATCAACAGAACACAACTACGAAGGAGGAGCAGGATGAGCGCACTGGACAAGCTCAAGGACCAGCGGGCCTCGGAGACATCCGAAGCCTTGATGTCGAGGCTCGAAGACGTCGAGGAACAGACGAGACAGTTGACGAATGCCGTGAACAAGGTAAGCGGGTTCCTCAAGGCGATGGACGAAGCGCAGAGCGCCGAGATCAAGCGCCTGAGCAGGTCAATCTCGCAGCAGCACGAGCAGCCCTCGCAGACGCAGCTCGACGACGAGACAAAGAACAGGCTCAGCGAGATCGAGAAGACGCTGAGCGCAATCGCCGAGCAGCTGAGCGCAAGCGGCGCAGTGAAGCTGAACGATGGAAGCACCGTGAAGCGGTCCGATCTGGACTCGTACTCGATGATGAAGCAGCTCAGCAGCGATCTGACGAAGACGACTTCGGCCTTGGATGAACTCAAGCAGGTCGTCGGCAATGGCAGGACTGTCCGTGTAGACATCGACCGGCTTAGTGCCTACACGGTGGATGTGCTCGACCAGAGGCTCTCACAGGCTGTCGAAGCCCCTATAAAGCGCGTTGAGAGCACCCTCGAAGGGTTCGAGCATCGCGTAGCTTCTCTCGGGGCTGAGAGGCTCTCAGAGGTCCACAGGGCGGTCGAGAAGTCGCTCAGCGAGCTCGACGAAGCCCGCCAGAAGATCGAGGCGATCGAACGCCGGGTGACTTTCGTCGGCATCTCGCGCCTCGCCCTCGCGGTGCTGCCGCTGTTCGCCTCGCTTTTGCTCGTGGGTGGCCTCGTGTGGGGCTTTGGAAGCATGGTCGGCATCGGCCCGCTCTTTGGCTGGGCATGGGGCGCGTTCACGGCAGCCTCGCTGTGGTGGCAGAAGGCGCTGATCGCTGCTGCAACGCTCGGTGGGGCAGCGTTGTTCATCTGGGTAGTCCTGCGGGTGAGCCGATGGGTCTACGAGGAACTCAGGTGAGGAAGGAGGTGAGAAGGATGGTGAAACCTGTGATTGGAACGGGTATCAAACTGGGCAAGCCTCGCGTACCCAATGAGCGCGTGAAGCGCTCTGAAAAGCTCGACGGTAAGGTTCGTGAAGGCGAGGACGTTGCCGCTTACCAGCGCGGCGTCATGGGCCAGATCGCGAGCCTCATTTGGGGCTCTGATGAGGAGCCCAAGCCGTGAGTACGAGGAAACAAGACCCCGGCTACCGTGAGGTAACCGGGGTCTTGTTGTTATAACGATCTGTAGATAAAGACGCCACCATCAGGGGCATCCGCGACGGTGTAGTCGAATTCTTGGTCATGGATCCATGCGTCCCAGTTGAAGTAGCGCTGCGCCTCCTCAGGCCATCCGTCAATTAAGCCGATGTCCTCAGCGAATTGGGGTACTCGCCCAATCTATACCAAGGGATGTGAGACCGATGATTACAACCACCGCAATGATGTTTATTGGGACGTTGAGATGATGAAGCCCCGTAGCGGGTTCAGAACCACGCTACGGGGCTTTGTGCGATCGGTTGATCAGTGGCAGATGGTTTGTCCTTCAATGATGATGCAGCCATGAGCACGATCAGGGTCATCTCGTCCTGCCGGTCCTGTCGTTCCTCCCGGCCCTGTTCCTCCGGGGCCGGAGGTGATGCGACCATCAAGACTTGAGCCAGAGTTATTGGCCGGAGGTGCCGGAGGGGTGTAGGCAGACCCACCCGAGTAGTTCGAGCCGCTGTTATTACCACCGCTGTAACCGTACGAGGGGGCGTTGTCGTTGCTGGTTTCCGGCGTGGTGGAAGCGTTCGAGGCGCTTGCGGCCTTCGCATCCTGGTAGGTGGCGATAGCCTCCTGTAGCGATGCCACGGAAGCCGTCACCTCAGCAGCCTTTGCATCGATGGCCTTCGCCTTCTCAATGGAGGCGACGGCCTCGTCATAGGTGGTAACAGTCACCGTGGTGGACAGAGTGTGAGACTCGGTCTCCACAGCCTTGAGCGCGTCGTATGCAGCCTTGACGGTTGCGTCAGACCCCATGCTGGGGTCGGCGTCAACAGCAGCGATCTGCTCTGCCGCGCTCTGCTGAGCGCTTGCGAGCTTCGACTTCGCTTCGTCCATGAGGGTGTTAGCCTCATCGGTCGCCTTGGTCAGACGGTAGGCGTCACGGGTGGTGATGAACGCTGCGGTCTGTGCTTTCAGTGCATCCAGGTCAGTCTGGCGAGCGCCGGTGAGGGTCTTAAACGAGGCGAGCGTCGCGGTGCCGGAGCACTGCTCGGGAGCGGTGTCCTTATTGTGCTTTTCGGCCTTGTTCAGAACCTTGTTGAGGGTATTGATAGCCTCCTGGCCCTCGGTGGACGTTGGGAAGTCATTGGTGTGCGCCAGGCGGTCTCCTTCACCGACTTTGAGAGAGGCATCAACGCTATGCAGAGCGTCATAGGCCGCCTTCACAGTGGTGGTGAGATCGCTCTTCTGAGTGGTGAAGAGCTTGCTCTGGGCTATGCAGTCGCGATCGATCGTGTACCGGTGGTAGGCGAAGCCGCCTCCCACTCCGGCCAGGACGAGGGCGAGCACGGCACCGACGGCGATGAGCTTGGTCTTTCTGGTCCAGTGCTTTGGGTTGAGTTTGGCGAGTGCGCTCGCGGTGCGTTCGCTTTGATCATTGCGCTCTGGGAATGTCATTGGGGACTCCTGCGTTACGGGGTTTAGTAGGGGCGGTATCCAGGCGGGTAGATGATTTCTGGGCCCGTTTGAGCGGCGCGTTCGGCAGCCGCCGCCGCATATTCTGCATCACTGATTTCTTCGAGTTTCGGACGGACGTATCGTTTGATGAACAGAATCGACCAGACGATTGAAATAATCGCAGCAGCAAGGAATATCCAGGGGAGTATCGATACGAAGGTATCCACCCCTTCTCTGCTTCCTGCATTCAGAATCCTGATGGCCGGATAGACCAAGACCATCGAAGCGATGAAGAATGAGACCGGAAAGTGTAGGACTCCCATGAGCTTCAAGCGAGTCCGACGACTCTTGACCGCTGCCGCTCCGAGAGCGACACCGCCGAGTACGAGACCACCGGTTATCAAGGCCGCGCTCTTCGCCGACTGTTCGACACCGTTTTGCATGGTCTCACCGAAGCTTGGTGTACGTGGTTCGATTCTGTATCTCACGTTTCTCTCCTCTTAGGGCGATCGCACCTCACCCGCGCCGGATCTCCACGGTTCGTGGAACCGAGGCTGCGGCGGCAATGTTCTGTCCTTGAGTACGGATCTCACTGATGGTTGCCGCTTGCATCGCGGTATTGATAACGGTGGACATCATCTGGAGACGCTGCATCTTCTGCTGTTCGTCGATCATCTGCTGCTGGCCGCGTTCCATTCGCATGCGATGTTGTTCCTCCTCGAAGAGGTTGATCGCTTCGGGAAGGCTTGAAGCCCTACAGTTTGACACCAGGGACAGAAGGTATCCAACAGTGTTTTCTTCGAGGTATTGCTTCGGAAATATTCCGATGTACTCGTTGTGCAGTTCTCGACTCAACTCGTTCATTCGCTGAGAAAGCGCCAATGCGGTCTGCTCGATCGAGGCGTTCACTTCCATCGCTTTGAGATTTGTCTTTTCGGCTCGCGCATTGAAACTCGCGGCGCGCTTCTTGGACAGGGCTGTTACGAGGAGCCCGACCACGATGCCCACAAGAATCGCCACACCTGTCACGATGACAATGAGCTCGGGCGAAAAGAGGAGGAACTGGACAACGAGAAGGAATAGGTCTGCCACGAGGAGCGTTGCGAAGAGCTGACGGGCAATGAAGATTCGACCCGAGATGACGACAAGAACCTCATTGGTTCTACGAAGCTTGAAAATCTTCCAAACCAGATTCGTCAGCACATACGCCACAGCGACGAACACAACCGTCATGACCACCATCGTCAGTAGATCAGAGACACCGAGGGCGAGATAGAACAGCTCGATAAACACACCCACAAAGGCTGCGATCACCAACGACTGATCACCTGAGGCAACCGGCCCCCTCGACTGGACAAGCGGACGATATCCGGACAAAGCCCGCTTCTTCTGGGCCTCCAACTGCCTAAGGTCTCGAAGCAGGTCACGAAGGTGCGCCAACCAGGGTTGGAGGGCCTCCCTGCCCTGCGGAACATATGAAGACATCTCTTCTCCTAATGGTTGCGCCTGTGGGCGCCTCCGTTACGCGACAGGAAGATTATAGCGGAACCTATCTGTTCCAGGTACTGATGAGTACCTGGAACTACTAAGTGCCGATCCGGACGATGGGTTAAGTGATCAACGATGAGGGAAAGAGTTTACGGAAGACGCTCGGCACCAACGTGCGTACCGAGCGCCACCGTCGCACCCTCACCCAGGAGGAACTTGCCGAGGAACTCGGGATCACGCCACGCTACCTCGCAGCAATCGAACGGGGGGAGCGCAATCTCACCCTCGACTCAATCGAGGCGCTCGCAGAGCAGCTCGGTGTCGATCCTCACTCTTTACTGGCACGCCCGTAGAGTTTGCGCAGACTCTCTGGGCTTGGAGCGATTGCGGTTGCCACTGCCGACCACGAAAGTCCCTCGAAGGTGACGAGTTCGTGGATATGGACGGCGATCGCTTCATCAACCGCGTCACGCAGCAGTGCAAGGTCTCGCAGCTCTGCTTCACCATGCGACAGAAGCGCATCGTCAACGTGGACACGGAACGCCGAGACATGCTCGTGGGCAAGCGAAAAAGGATCCATGACAGCGCCCCCTCCTCAGAACTCGGAGAACACGTAGACACCACCGTCAGTGGCATCAAGCACGGTGTAGTCGAAGCTTGCGTCTCGTTCATACTGGTCGTAATCAAAGTAACGCACTGCCTCCTCAGGCCAGTCTTCGTGCATCTGGTCGATGTAGTCGCTGAGGTAGTCACCGAACGACGGGTAGTGACCCTGATAGTGGTCGAGGAACGATGAGTAGTCGGGAGCGTCGTCAGAGCACTCGACGTGACCTCCACTCTCGTACCACTTGACCAGCGGCTCCCAATGATCCTCGTCCTGAAGGTCGGCGAATAGTTCGCCCCAAGGCACAGCATTCATAGGCGACATCTCGCCGGTTCCTTCGGGGAAACTTTCAAGATCAAGGCACCGCAACTCCTCATGAGAACTGGGCCGACCATGAACATCCTCAGGGGAGAGGTCAGCAGCATCCTCAGCATTCACCCATCGCCCCATGAGACGACCAGCATTATAACACCCGAGACACCCAACCCACACGCGGGGACGGACAACCTCAACGACAGAAGCGGCAGCAGCAGACATGTAAACCTCCGAGTAAGGAGGTTGCCCCGGGCAGCCGATTCTCGGGTACGGCGCACACATGCGGAACAACCTCCAGGAGGTCTCCCGGAGCCGCGTGCGGCTCAGTCTCAGATCATAAATGGCCCTTTTTCTGGCCCCTCGGGCCATTTTGGGCAAAACAAAACCCGGTATCTCAGCGACTTTTCGTTGAGATACCGGGTTTTTCTGGTAGCGGGGACAGGATTTGAACCTGCGACCTCCGGGTTATGAGCCCGGCGAGCTACCGAACTGCTCCACCCCGCGTCGGTGGTTAAAACTTTACCACCTGAATTAATCGAGGTCAAGCAAAGCGGCCGTGAGCTAGGTCTCCAGACGCGGCGGTACTGGACGTCAGCTGAGGGACGCGAGGCGCACTCATTGATCATCCTTCCGTGTGTGATTCTGTCACGCCCGATTGCTCGAGCGAGACTGCACGCTCCAGAATGTGCGCCTCCATCCTAGCGACGGCAAACGCCCGGCCCGCAGCCCTTGAGGGTGCGAAGCCGGGCGCGCCGATGAGGGGATATGAGCCTATGAGCCGCTCTGCGCCTCCGTGGAGGGAGAAGGCGACGGCGTCGCGGCACCATCTGTGGGCGACGGAGTCGGACTCGGCGTCGCCGCGGCACCGGACGAAGTGGTGCCGAGCGCCGTCTGCGCGGCCTCAGCGCGCGTGAGCGCATCGTGCAGGCGACTCTGTGCCTCACCGTAGGCGGTCCAGTCCGACTTGCTCATCGCGGCGTCAGCGTCACGCATCGCCTGCGCAGCCTCGGTGACAGCCTGGCTCAGTTGTGCAGCAGGATCACCCGAAGCGGGCGCACTGGGCTGTCCCCCACCGTCGCCCGTTGGTGTGGAGGGCGTGGGCATCTTGGAGGTCCCATCGTCGGCGACCAGCTGGCGCAGCGATTCCTCGAGGGTGGGCGCGAAGCCGACCTTGTCGCCGAACGCTGTCAGCACCGAGCGAAGCACGGGATAGGACGCCGATCCGGTGCCCTGGACGTAGACGGGCTGAACGTAGAGCAGGCCGCCGCCCACCGGCAGGGTCAGGAGGTTGCCTCGAATAACGGTCGAGTCGGCCTGGTTAAGCAGGTTCAGCTGGGTGGCAATCTTCTCGTCGGAGTCGTACTTGTTCTGCACCTGACCGGGGCCGGGCACGGTCGTCGACGAGGGCAGCGCGAGCAGGCGCAGCTTGCCGTAGCCCTCGCGCACCTGGCCCGGCGTGTTGCCCGTCTCGGAGTCGACCGCGAGGAAGCCAGCCATGGCCTCGCGACGCCCCTCGCCGCCGCCACCGGGCACGAACACGGAGGTCAGCGAGAACTCGGCGCTCTCCTGTCCGGGCATCTGCATGGTCAGATAGTACGGGGGCTGCAGCGAGGTCGGTGCGGACACGGGGTTGCCGTTAGCGTCCACGCGCTGCGAGGACGAGGAAGCGGAGGCATCCCCGTACGTCGAGGTTTCCTCGGCCAGACGCCAACGGTCACCGCCCGAATAGAAGCCGGACGCGTCGGTCACATGGTAGGTGGCCAGCAGGTTGCGCTGAACCTTGAACATGTCCTCGGGGTAGCGCAGGTGGCTCATGAGATCGCCGGAAATTGCGGACATGGGTTCGACGCTGCCGGGGTAGATCTTCTCCCAGGTACGCAGGATCGGATCCTGATCGTCCCAGCGGAACAGACGCACGGAACCGTCGTAGGCATCGACGACGGCCTTGACGGAGTTACGCATGTAGTTGATCTTGTTGTTCTGCACGTACTGGCCCATTTGCGTGGACTGGGAGTCCACGGTCGCGTCTGAGAGGGACTCGTGCTGGGCGTAGGGGTAGTTGTTCGTGGTCGTATAAGCGTCGACCACCCACACGAGGCGCTTGTCGGTCGAGGGGTCCCCGTCCATATCGACGACCGCCGGGTAGGCGGACTGCTCGAGCGTCAGGTAGGGAGCAACCTTGGCCACGCGCAGCAGCGGGTCACGGTCGTAGAGGATCTGCGAGGCCTCGTTCGTCTGGGAGGAGAAGAACAAGTCGGTGGAGCCGAACTTGATCGCGTACAGGAGCTTGTTCCAGGTATTGCCCACGGAGGGGCCGCCGTTGCCGGTGAAGGTCGTGGAGACCTGGCCTCCGACGGCAGTGTCATCCGGGTAGTCGAGTTCCTGGGGAGCCGCGCCTTCGGGCGCACCGACGATCGAGTAGTTGGGAGAACCCGGGCTGAAGTAGACGCGCTCCTCGTACTGCCCCATCTCGCCGACGGAGGGCACGGACTGCTCCCAGTAGGAGGGCAGTCCGTCGCTGGTCAGCTGGTTGCCGTAGGCGGCGACCGCGCCGAAGCCGTGCGTGTAGACGGTGTGCTGGTTGACCCACGTCTGCTGCTCGGCGGACAAGCCGTTCAGGTTGAGTTCGCGCACCGAGATGACGGTGTCACGGCGCTCGCCGCCCACGTTGTAGCGGTCGACCTTCATGCCGGAGTTGAAGCCGTAGTACAGGCGGGATTGCTGGAGCTGCTGGACGGTCTTCGTGATGACCTTGGGGTCGAGCAGACGCACCTGGGAGGTCAGGGTGGCGTTGTCGAACTGGCCGGCCGAGGCCGTGGTGGCCGCGTCGTAGTTCGTCTGGTAGTCGACGTCGTCGAGGCCGTAGGCAGCCAGGGTCGCGTCAATGTTGCGCTGGATGTAGGGGGATTCGAGAGTGCGTTGGTTGGGGCGCACGCGGAACTGCTCGATGAGGGCGGGATAGGCACCGCCTAGGATGAGCGCGGCAACAACGGTGACGGCCACGCCGGTGACAGGCAGGCGCCACGTGCCGCGGAAGGCTGCGACGACGAAGAGGACGGCGACCAGGAAGGAGATGACCGCCAGGATGGAGTGGGCGGGCAGCTTGGCGTTGATGTCGGAGTACAAGGCACCGTGGGTGGAGCCGAAGTCCTGGGTGAGCAGCTCGTAACGGCCCAGCCAGTAGTTGATCCCAATGAAAACGGACAGGGTGGCCGCCATGAGGCCGGTCTGCAGGCGCGCGTGCTTGGAGGCGTGGGGGCGCGGGGCCAGGCGGATCGTCCCATACAGGTAGTTGACGACCAGGGCGGCGGCCAGACCAATGCCGGTGACGCTCATCAGGAAGGAGACGAGCACTTTGATCGCAGGCAGGACGAATACAAAGAAGGAAATGTCCAAGCCGAACTGGGGGTCAACCTGATGGAAGGAAGAGGCGTTGAGGAATTGCAGGAGCGTGCGCCACTCGGTGGCCAGGCGTGCGCCATTCGTAAAGCCGAAGAAGAGGGCGACCCCCCAAAAGGCCGCGCGCCGCACGGGTTCGAGGGCCTCCTGGTAGGCGCGCAGCGACGCCGAGGCCTGCCCGCGCGTAGAGGATGCGCGGTGACGGTAGGCGTAGGCCATGGAGAAGTACAGCAGGCCGGTCGCAACCAGCAGGCCGAGTATGAAGAGGCCGATGTGAGCCCCCCACTGGGTGAGGATGACGCGAGTCGCGCTCATCTGACGGAACCACAGGATCTCCGTCCAGACGATCGAGGCACCGTAGATAACGCCGATGATGGCGATGAGCGCGGTAACCGTGATCGTGCCGGGGCCGGGCTTGCGCAGCTTCACCTCGACGTGTGGCGTTCGCGGCCCTCGTGGGTGGCGTGGCTCATCGGATCCGAAGACCGAAAATGGGAAGCTCACAGCAATCCTCTCTGTTAAACCGAAAGCTATGTCCCAGTCTACCGGCGGGCACGTTGTTCTTCGTCGCTGTTTTGTCCGCTCTCCGTGAGATTATGGGCTTATGACAGTTGAAATGATGCCGAGTGCGCGACAGATTGCGCTGGCCAACGTGGTTGTTGATATTGAGAAGGGTGCCGCCCGGGTCGGGTGGGATCATGCGCCGTCGATTTACGCGCTGGTTCCCACGGCGATGCTGCTCGCCGACCAGAATCTGCCCGCCGACATCGCGGAGCAGCTCCGCGGCGGGTGGGATGGCTCGGAGGATCACCTGAGCGCGATTATTCAGGAGGATCTGGACACCGACGACATCGAGCAGGTACTTGCTCATCTGGCGTGGCCCGAGGTCGTCCCGGGTGCCGCGCTCACGGTTGAGCGCATCGTGGTTCCCCCGGAGGTCGAGGATGAGGCCCCCGAGGATCCCGAGGAGGCCCTCGAGTTCATTTCGAACCACCCTGCGCGCACGGACGTGCGCCTGGCCGTAGGCGTCATGCGCACAGGCGAGTCGTGGTGCGCACTGCGCACGCGTGCCTTCGACTCCGACGATAAGGTCGGGCAGGGCTCCGTCCTGGTTCCCGCACTGGTCGACGCTCTGCGCGCGTCCCTCGAGCCGGTGACGGACGAGCAGGCCTAACCACAGAGCGGCCCCGGCCTCGTTCCTTGGGTGACGGGGACGAGGTCGGGGCTCAGTTCTACCCTCAGCGCACGTGGCGGGAGGGGAGGAAGCGTTACTGGCAGGTTGGCAGGGTCGCCCCGTTACCTTCCGCGATTGTGGCGACGGCCGTGGCGGCCTCGGACAGGTTGGAGACCTTCACGACGTTCAGGCCATCCGGGACGTGCCCAACGACCTCGGAGCAGTTCTCAGCAGGGGCCAGGAACCACTGGGCACCGTCGTCGTGCGCACCCCACAGTTTCTGTTGAATGCCGCCGATTGCGCCGACCTGGCCGTCGAAGGACATCGTGCCGGTGCCCGCGATCGCGTTGCCCCCGGTCATATCGCCCGGGGTCAGGCGGTCAATGATGCCAAGGGAGAACATCATGCCGGCGCTCGGGCCGCCCACGCCTTCCAGGTTGAAGGAGATGTCAACGGGCAGGGAGGGGTCGACGGTCAGGTAGATGCCGAGCTTCGAACCCGGCTCGGTTGCGGAGACGGCGATCGAGTCGAAAGACAGGTCCTGGGTGACGCCATCGCGCTCGACCGTGACCGTCATGAGGCTCCCCGCGGGCACGGTTCGCATGAGTGTGAAGGGCGTGGAGGCGCGTGTAATATCGTGGCGCGTACCGTCGGGGGTCGTGATCGCCAACAGGATATCGCCTTCCTGGACGATGCCCTCCGCGTTGGATCCTTCCGTTGTGCCCGCAATCGTTACAGTCGCCGGGACGTCCCAGCCGAGGTACTCGAGGGCCGCGACCTGGGAGGTCGTCTGCGAGTTACGCATCATGGCGGACTGCGCGTCGCTCACCTTGTCCTGGGTGGTTCCAGCGGGATAGACCGACTCGTAATCGACAATCTTGGCATGCGGGTCGAAGTAGGCACCCACCAGCTGAGCAAAGTTCAGACGGTTTCCGGGGCCACCCGCCTCGGAGACCGTGACCATGCGCAGTTGGCCCTGGCCGGGCTGCGCCTTGGCGGTGACCGACGCCGACTGGGCGTCGTCGAGCTGCACCTCCTCCCCCGTCGTGGGGTCAGTGCCCTCGATGGCGATCATCGGTTCACCGTTGGCGGAACCCAACACGTTAAAGGTCGGCCCGGGGCTGGAGACCACGAAGGGAGCGGGCACCCAGAAGAGGATCACCGCCATCGCAACCAGAGCGATGAAGGCCGTCGCCAGCCGCCAGCTCACAAGCGGGGCGTGTCCTTCCCGGTCCCCGTTCTGGAGGGCGAGCGCGTCGTCATGTGTCGAGGTCATCTCGGTTTCATTCACCGTGCAATTGTGTCGCACCGGCGTTTGACGCGCACGCCCACCCCTTATGCTCTTAGCGTTTTCGCAGGGTTTTGTCAGCCTGGGTCAACGCCCACCCGCTAGTCTGTGGCCATGAATGAGAACGAGTCCGGTACCCCGTTTGAGGATTTCCTGCGCTCCATCCTGGGAGACGAGGCAGCCGCCGAGGCCG
>ERZ773018.962-NODE-962-length-16059-cov-3.897963_pt1 | contig 16059 bp, 13 predicted proteins | sample MGYA00580840_ERZ773018 | MGnify/ENA primary metagenome ERZ773018 (study PRJEB29015, sample SAMEA2738125) | human oral metagenome | biome: human oral; feature: human-associated habitat; material: saliva | place: China | collected 2256 ... | reverse complement strand
CATTGAAAAAATTATTCGTGTCAAAGCTCATACTTTATCAAAAGATGCAGAACAAGTTTTATCAAATATGTCAAGCTTACCAAGTTTCTATCAGTTGTATGAAGTAACAAAACATGAAGATATGGAATTTGATTCATTTGAAGCAGATGGGAAAACGTTTGAAAATAGTTTTGTTTTATATGAAAACTTACATGAAATGGATAATCGTACAGAAGTTCGTCGTAATGCAGCTAAAAGTTTCTATAAAACATTAAATCGCTATAAAAATACAGTTGCAAATGAATATATTTCAACGATTAAAAAAGAAAAAATGATTGCAACGATGCGTGGTTATGATAGCGTTATTGATTACTTATTAGACGAACAAGATGGAGATCGTGAATTATATGATCGTCAAATTCGTACATTAATGACAGATTTAGCACCTCATATTCAACGGTATATTCGTTTATTAGCAAGAGAACATAATGTAGAGAATATGCAATTTGCAGATTGTAAAATTAATTTAGATCCTGATTTTGAAGTGGATATGTCTATTGAAGAATCTAGAGACTATTTAAAAAAAGCTCTTGGTATTTTAGGAGAAGATTATAAAGATATGATTGATGAAAGTTACGACAAACGTTGGACGGACTTCCCTCAAAATATTGGTAAGAGCACAGGTGGATTCTGTGCGACTGTTCCAAAAGTAGCGAGTTATATTTTATTATCATGGACTGGAAAAATGAATGAAGTATTCGTATTAGCCCATGAATTAGGACATGCTTACCACTTTAAACGTGTTGGAGAAGAGTTAACAATGTTTAATAATGAATGTTCATTATACTTTGTAGAAGCTCCATCAACTTGTAATGAAGTGATTGTATCAAATTATTTATTGAAAAATAGTACAGATGCTCGTTTCAAACGTTGGGTTATTAGTAATATGATTAGTCGTACTTATTTCCATAATATGGTAACTCACTATTTAGAAGCAGTATTCCAAGATCGTATTTACAAGATGGTAGATAATAATGAAATGTTAAATGCAGATGTGTTATCTAAAGTAAAACGTGAAGTGATGGAAGAGTTCTTTGGTGATAGCCTTGTTGTGAATGAAGGAGCTGAACTAACTTGGATGCGTCAACCTCACTATTATATGGGATTATATCCATATACTTATTCTGCTGGTTTAACAATTGGTACAGCAATTGCAAATAAGATTGAGGAAGATCCTTCTCAAGCTCAAGTTTGGAAAGATACATTAGCATTAGGCGGTAGCCTTTCAGCGAAAGACTTAGCACGTCATGCTGGATGTGATGTTTCAACAGAACAACCACTAAAAGAAGCGATTGCTTATGTAGGAAAATTAGTGGATCAATTATACGAATTGACAGAGGAATTAAAATAAGACTTATCTTTGGTAGCAAAGGACGCAAGCAGCCTCGCTTTTGCGAGTCTCATTGCTAAACTTTGAGCCTAGGGTCTCAAAGTTTCCTGTATTAGAAGTCGGAGCGACTTCTAATACTGCTGCTACTATGAAAAGTCATTACTTGTTTAATGGAAGGGAATAACGGTTTGATGTAGAGTGCGTAAAGCGTAAATGATTCTGTTGACAGATAGTTGATTTAGAATTACAATCAAGTTAGTTAATTAACTAATTTGATTATGAAAGGGGAGATGGCATATGTTTAATATAAAATGGAATGGTAATCAAGTAATAAAAGAAACAACATCAGGATTGTTTAAAAAAGAAATTGGGTACAATGAGCAAGTAATGAAAGAACAAGAAAAATTAAAAGTTATGAATGCGCATACAGGTGGAGGGACTTCTTCATCTACACCATCTTCTTCAGAACCAAGTATTGTGATGTTTTAATTTTGTTACTATTTTAACAGTACATTTAAGCTGTAACATAGATTACCGAAGCTATGTTACAGCTTTTTATGTTTATGAAATGTGGAGGGTTTTATGAATTGTTATATTGACAAAAGGTGGTAACTAGAATATCCAATTATGGCTATAATGAAATACTTACATATATTTAATTGATGAGAAAAGCAGATAATATACAAAGTAAAAAAAGCATATTACAAGAACTATCGAAAAATATAAAGATTTTAAGTTTATTAGCTATTGCTAGTATAGATACTTACGATGCACTAAATAATATTAATATATTAGGAAATAATAAAGTTGAATCATTAGGAAATGCAACATTATATGACCAATTCGCTTGCCAAGTTGATAATTATGGATTTTCTACCTATAAATAATCATTAAGTTTGTTTGTGCCATGGCATAGCAGGGATTATATATTATCTCTGGCGTGAGGGTTGTTTAGAGTGTAGTCATAATATCTTAAGATTATTGAATCGATATTATGAGCGCCTATTTATCGAACCAAACCAAGATTTTCGAATTCTAGAGGGGTATGTTATTGGTTATGTTAGCATTACACATGAATAAACAATTCAAAGGAGATATTCTATTAGGATATAGTTAGGAGATTAATATGAAAAGTTTAATGAAATATATAAAAAGAGAATGGAAAAAGAATAGTTATGTGTTATTGACAATTATTGTAGGGCGAGCTTGTTTAGTATTGTGGGGAGTTAGTATAGCTAATTTAGTGACGGCTTTAGCCAAGTTGGAAATTGAAACAGCAAAGTTATTAAGTGTTCAATTGCTTGTTATCTTCATGGTATGGATGTTTCAACTATTTTTTGAGAGAAAATTACTAACAGATGCAGTTCAAAGTATGGATTGCAGAATACGAGAGGATATTGCGCAAGAATTAGTGACAACAGATTACCTTTCTTTTAATGAAAATGAACAGGGTGTTTATTTGTCTTGGTTGACGAATGACATCATGACGATTAATCAACACGGTTTTAACAACTTAGAGATGATGATTAATCAGGCTGTGGGGATTGCTTTGAGTGTATCGGCTATAGTTTATTTTCATTATTCAATTATTGTCGTAATAGTGTTATTATTTATAGCAATGGTGTTAGTTCCAAAAAAATTTAGCACCAAAATGACAAGTAGTATGGAAATTATGACCAAAGTCAGTGATGAGGTGACGAGTACTTTTACAGATGTACTGCATGGATTTAATGATTTATCAAGTATGAATTTAGGAGAATATTTTAAGGATAAAATCTTATTTGGATCGTACAGATTAAAAAAAGTAAAGGTACAATACGCTGTTGATTCTGGGAAAATGATATCTGCCACAAATGGATTAAGTTTATTTAGTCAAATTATCTTATTGGTATTTACAGGGTATTTATATGTAGAAGGGTATGTCCCTATAGGAGCTATAGGTGGAGTGCAGTTTTTCGCTGCAACAATTTTCTCGAGCCTAACAGGGTTTAATGCTAATTATGCGGAACTGAAAACCGTTCAACCTGTGTTTGAGAAATATAGTAAGAAATTAAAAAGTAATTGTGAAAGAAATGATGGGAAAGTCGTCAATGAGCTAACAAATAGTATCCGGTTGCAAAATATTCATTTTAGTTATCCTAATACTGAACGTGTTGTTTTAGAAAATATGAACATGGAAATTAAAAAGGGAGATAAGGTAGTGATTACTGCTGAATCAGGAAAAGGGAAATCAACACTGTTAAATATTATGAATCGTCGTCTAGAACCAACTAAAGGTAATATCTACTGGGATAATATTTCTTATAAAGACTTAGACATTACTAGTTTACATAATTCTATAATCTACATTGATCAAAATCCACATTTATTTAATGCAACGATACGTGAAAATATTATTTTAAATGAATCGATAGAGGAAGGTAGATTAGAAAATATTTTAAAACAGGTTGGTCTTAGCGACTGGATTGATTCTTTGGAACTAGGGTTAGAAACAATTATTGATTATCAAGCAAAAAATATTTCTGGCGGACAGAAACAAAAAATAATATTAGCAAGAGGTTTGTTGAGAAATAAAAAAGTCGTATTATTAGATGAAATTACTTCATCGCTAGATAATCAATCTGCACTAGAAATAGAAAAATTGTTGTTCGATAATGATACGCTTACTGTAGTAATGGTAACTCATCATCTGTCAGAGTATGTGATTCAAAGATTAACTAAACAATATGTTTTGTAACTGAATAACTTTCTTTTATTACGAAATATTACACTGAGACTTAATGTGTAGAACAAATAGTGGAGTATTTCATGTCAGCATGTTTTCTGTAGTGACCCCAAAAAGTTTAACTTTTTGGGGTCACTTCATTTTTGCGTAAATGACTTTGTCTATAGTAGCTGATAGGACGGCAGCAAACCTTTGTTTTCCTGTCAGAAAACTATTTACTAAAACTCTACTTTGCGATATAGTGAACAATAATACTTAAAAAAGGGAGAAATCAAATATGCTGAGTTTATTAAAATTATTCCAATCGATTCCAAAGAAAATTCTTTTGCTCATTGTTATTGGAATGGGTATTACGGCATTGGATGGGATTGTAATTCCTTATTTTATTTCCAATTTAATCGAAGTGGGAACTTCTAAAAATATTTCGGATTTAGTACTTATTTCGATTGTTGGGATATTAGGGTATGGTTTTGTTCGTTTTGGAGTGTTTATTTGGGATGAATTTCAACAACGACTATTAAAATTATTGTCGATTCAAACGAAGGAAAAACTGATTACGAATTATTATGCAGGTGACTTTGAACAAAGTGAAGTGGAGTCCATTTTATTAACGGAATGGAATGTGATTCAGCAACAAGGAATTGTTTCGTTTATTAGTTTTGTCTATTGTCTGACTTTTTCGTTTGTTACCTTTATTTATATTGCTATTTTAGATTTGAAGATGACAATTATTTTCTTAGCATTTGCTATTTTACCTTTGCTCATTCCACATTTGTTTACGCAGAAGATTAAAGTTAAAGCACAAGAGTGGTCACAGAAGAATCAACAATACATTGCAAGGCAACATGAGTTTATTGATTATAAGCGTGTCATTAAAAATTTTCGAGTAGAATCGATTGCCATTTCGAATTTGGGTCGTAAAATTCGTGCAACGGAAGAAGATTATTATCAGATGAATCACTTGCGTTTTCTTTCAAAAATATTAGCGAATTTAGTATCCGGAATTAGTTCTTTTCTTCCATTAGCAATTGGAGTTTATTTTTCTATTCAAGGTGATTTGAAATTATCCGTTGTCATGGCGATTTATTTAGCAAGTGATCGTATTATTAGTCCATTATTAAATGCGATGGATTTTTATCAAAAAATGAATACAACGATTCCAATGGTTCAACGAATGAATAAATATTTGGAATTTGAACCATTGAAGGAAGAAAAAGTACTTGTCACAGATGTTTTTCCGATTCAATTAACGAATATTCATTTGACATTAAAAGAACATACGATTTTGCAGGAGTTACACTTTATGATGAATAAAGGAGAACGGCTTTTATTAATGGGGCCTTCAGGAAGTGGGAAAACAACTTTATTAGATTGTATTTATGGAGATATCCATCCACAAGTTGGAAAAATAAGATTTGCAGGAGTTGAAGCTTCAGGGAAGAATAATGCCTTTCAAAAAGATAAAATTGGTTATTTTATGCAAGAGTCTAATATTTTCATGAATTCATTAGCGTTTAATCTAACACTTGGTGAGGAGTATTCTGTAGAACAGATGGAGAATGTTCTAAAAGAAGTGCATTTGTCTTATTTATTGGAACGATATGATTTAATGGATGAAACTGTAAATTTAGTTGACAATTTATCTGGAGGAGAAAAAGCCCGATTATGTTTAGCCCGATTACTGCTTCGTTCTTATGAAATGTTATTAATAGACGAATTTTCTTCTGCAGTTGATGAAGAAACAACTACTTTTATTCGAGACTTATTAAAAGAAAGACAAATGAGTTTCATAGAAATATCTCATCGTATGCCAAAGCATCCAGAGGACTATCATAAAATTTATGTATTGGAAGATGGGAAGTTAAAAGTAACTGGAAAAATTTAAATGGAATGAAAGTATATTTATTGAAAAGGACACTTTATGTGTCTTTTTTTGTTAAGAACACTACATTTTCAAACTTTTTCAAACAAAATGATTGAATTATAAAAGCTAAAAATAGTATGATAGATAAAACATTCTTTATTAAAAAGTGAAGAGTATTTTCAGGAGGAAGTACATGAATCAATATACGAAATATATTTTAAAACGGATTTTCTACATGATTGTTACATTGTTTTTAATTGCGACAATCACGTTTTTCTTAATGAAATTATTACCAGGTTCGCCTTATGCGAATGAAGAAAATTTAACAGATGCTCAATTACAAATTATGAATGCAAAATATGGGTTGGATAAACCAGTTTGGATGCAATATTTCATTTATCTAGGTGGTTTAGTTCGATTAGATTTAGGAATGTCTTTCCAATATAATTCAACGGTTTTAAATTTATTATCTAGCCGTGTAGGACCATCGTTTCAAATTGGGCTACAAGCATTGATTTTCGGTATGGGAATGGGAACATTGCTTGGATTAGTGGCAGCGATGAAACAAAATACGATTGTGGATACTGGAGCAACTTTCTTTGCGATTATTGGACGTTCAGTGCCAAGTTTTGTCTTTGCGGTTGTTTTACAATTAGTGTTCGGCGTTATTTTTCCGATTTTACCAATTGCATTATGGAATCAAGGATTTATTTCTTCGATTTTACCGACTTTAGCTTTATCGATTTCTCCAGTAGCGGATTCTGCTCGTTTTATTCGTACGGAAATGGTTGAAGTGTTACAGTCTGATTATATGGAATTAGCACGTGCAAAAGGATTGAGCCGTATGGAAGTAGTCATGAAACATGGGGTGCGTAATGCATTGATTCCTTTAGTGACAATTGCTGGACCAATGTTAGTAGGTTTAATGACAGGTTCAATGGTAATTGAAAATATTTTTGCCATTCCTGGTATTGGAGAGCAATTTGTTAAATCCATTTTAACAAATGATTATCCAACGATTATGGGTGTGACAATGATGTACTCATTTTTACTTGTTGTGACTATTTTAATTGTTGATTTACTATATGGATTCATTGATCCTAGAATTCGTTTAACACAAGGAGGAGAAGCTTCATAATGACAGAAAAAGTAGAATTCAAACGTGTAGCATCGTCTTTTGAACAAGTGGAAAATATTTCACTTCCTCCTCAAAGTTTTTTACAAGATGCATGGAGACGATTGAAAAAAAATAAGGGAGCAGTTGTATCGTTAGGAATTGTAGTTCTCTTTATCATTCTTGCTTTATTAGCCCCTTTTATTAGTCCACATGATCCATTGGAACAAAATGTTCAATTTGCGAATTTACCAGCTAAAATTCCTGGTATTTTTAAAGGGATGAGAGCGGGAGTAGATGCCTATTCTCAAGCAGGAGTTCCTGAAGGGACTTATTACTATTTAGGAACAGATGGTTTAGGAAGAGATTTATTATCTCGAATTTTATATGGAACAAGATTATCATTATTAATTGCCTTTGCTGCAGCAATGTTTGATTTAACAGTAGGGGTATTATACGGGTTGATTTCTGGTTGGTTTGGTGGTCGTGTAGACACAGTGATGCAACGTATTTTAGAAATTATGACCGCTATTCCAAATTTAGTTATCTTAGTGTTAATGTTGTTATTTTTACAACCAGGTGTCGGTACGATTATTTTAGCTATTGGGGTGACAAGTTGGTTAACAATGGCCCGTGTTGTTCGTGCGCAAACATTAAAATTAAAAAATTTAGAATATGTCCTAGCGTCTAAATCATTAGGACAAAGTTTTTGGAAAATTGCTTTGAAACACCTTTTACCAAATATTGCTGGAATTATTATTATTCAAACGATGTTTTCAATTCCTTCAGCGATTTTTTTTGAAGCATTTTTAAGTTTCTTAGGAATTGGGGTTCCAGTACCAAATGCTTCATTAGGTTCGCTCATTAATGATGGCTATAAAACATTTAGATTTTTACCGCATTTAATGTGGTTCCCGGCAATTGTATTATGTATTTTAATGATTAGTTTTAATTTATTAGCAGATGGATTAAGAGATGCCTTTGATCCAAAAATGAAAGAATAGGAGAAATGTATGAGTGAAACAATTTTAAGTGTAAAAAATTTACAAGTATCCTTTCAAACATTTGATGGAAAAGTTCAAGCAGTTCGAGGGATAGATTTTGACTTGAAAAAAGGGGAAACTTTAGCGATTGTTGGTGAGTCTGGTTCAGGTAAATCTGTTACGACTAGATCCATTATGCAATTATTATCTGCCAATGCTTTAGTTGAAAATGGAGAAATTATTTTCGAGCAAGAAAATATTTTAGAAAAATCAGAATCTGAAATGCAACAAATTCGTGGGAAGAAAATTGCGATGATTTTCCAAGACCCAATGACGTCTTTAGATCCAACGATGAAAATTGGTATGCAAGTGGCGGAATCGATGATCAAGCATTTAAAATTATCGAAAAAAGAAGCCTTGCAACAAGCCGTTCAATTATTAGAACAAGTCGGAATTCCAAATGCGGAAAAAAGAGTGAATGATTATCCGCATCAATTTTCTGGTGGGCAAAGACAAAGAATCGTTATTGCGATTGCATTAGCATGTAATCCAGATATTTTAATTGCGGACGAACCAACGACTGCATTGGATGTAACGATTCAAGCACAAATTTTAGAATTATTAAAAGAAATTCAACAAAAGAGCGGCACTTCTATTATTTTTATTACGCATGATTTAGGAGTTGTAGCGAATGTTGCAGATAGAGTGGCTGTAATGTATGCTGGGAAGATTATAGAATATGGACTAGTCGATGAAATTTTTTACAATCCAAGACATCCATATACTTGGGGATTATTATGCTCAATGCCTTCTTTAGAAGAGGAAGGATCCTTATATACGATTCCTGGAACACCACCAGATTTATTAAATCCTCCAAAAGGAGATGCATTTGCCCTAAGAAGTGATTATGCATTAGATATTGATTTTGAAGAAATGCCACCAATGTTTGCTGTGTCGAATACACATGCTGCAGCAACATGGTTGTTAGATGAACGTGCTCCAAAAGTAGAGCCACCGGAAGAAATTCAAAAACGCTGGGCACAATTTGAAAGTAGGAGAGTGACAAATGAGTAAACGTAAATTAGTCGAAGTTAAAGGCTTAAAGTGTTACTTTGGTTCTTCTTCGAAACAAGTTGTAAAAGCAGTCGATGATATTAGTTTTGAAATTTTTGAAGGCGAGACTTTCGGTCTTGTTGGAGAATCCGGTTCAGGAAAGTCTACGACGGGTCGTTCGATTTTGCGATTGAATGATGCAACAGACGGACAAATTTTATTTGATGGAAAAGAAATTCCAACAAAGACTAAAGAATTGAAAGATTTTAGAAAACAAGCTCAAATGATTTTCCAAGATCCATATGCTTCTTTAAATGGAAGAATGAAAGTTAGAGATATTATTGCTGAAGGAATGGATATCCACGGTATCGTTAAAACTCGTGCAGAAAGAGATGCAAAAGTAAATGAATTATTGAAAATGGTAGGATTGAATCCAGAACATGCCAATCGTTATCCACATGAATTTTCAGGGGGGCAACGTCAAAGAATTGGGATTGCAAGAGCTCTAGCCGTAAATCCTCGTTTTATTGTCTGTGATGAACCAATTTCAGCATTAGATGTATCGATTCAAGCACAAATTGTTAATTTATTAAAACAATTGCAAAAAGAGCAACAATTAACGTATTTATTTATTGCGCATGATTTATCGATGGTAAAATATATTAGTGATCGTATTGCAGTGATGTATCAAGGGAAAATCGTAGAATTAGGAACTGCTGATGCTGTTTATCATCAACCATTCCATCCGTATACGAAGAGTCTATTATCAGCAATTCCTTTACCAGATCCCCAATATGAAAGAAATCGTAAAAGAGTGATTTATCAGCCAACCGTTCAAAATGAACCAGAAGAAATGTTTGAAATTACTCCAGGACATTTTGTACTAACAACAAAAGAACAAGCTGAAATTTGGAAAAATAGTTTATCATAGTACTATATAAAATAAAGTGCTTTCAAAATAAATGATAGACAATAAAGACAAATTTGAGTAAAATAGGTGTATAACCGTTTAGGAGTGTAGGGAGATATCGCTTAGACAAGGAGGATAACAAATGTCAGAGCAAGAAGTATTAGACAAAGTAATTCAATTAATTTCGGAACGTTTTAGTGTCGATGTATTAAAAATTACAAAAGATACAACATTCCAAGAAGACTTAGGTGCTGATTCATTAGATGTTGTTGAATTAGTCATGGAATTAGAAGATATATTCGGTATTCAGATTTCTGATGAAGATGCCGAACAAATTGTTACAATTGGAGATGCTGTAAACTATATTGTTAGTCAACAAGCGTAATAAGGTTACGAAAAGACTTTTCTAAAATAGCAGAGGACGCAAGCAACCTCGAAAAAGCGAGTTTCATTGCTAAAATTCGAGCCTAAGGTCTCGAATTTTCCTGTCATAAAAGCCGGTGTGATGGCTTTTATGACTCATGCTATAGAGAAAAGTCTTTTCTTATTGGATAGATGTTTATGAGAGTACGAAAAAAAGTAACTTTTCTATAATAGCAAAGGATGCAAGCAGTTTTGCAAGAGCGAGTTTCCTGTCATGCTATAACGAAAAGTCTTTTTTGTTGTTTAAAATTAAAAAATGAGTAGAAGAGTCAATAAAGTGTATCATAATTTTTGTAAATTTTATTGTTATAAAAATTATCTATAACTATAAAAGGTTATAATCATAATATATAGATATGTTTTCAATATTAAAAAATGATGAAATATCTATTAGAAATTGCAATAAACATTGAAATGAGTTCTAAACTTTGTTAATATCTTGACATTCATTAGTTTTTTAACTTAGGAGGGATAATATGAATAACAAGAAATTATATACAGGATTTCTTAGTGTTACTGCTGCGTTAGCTTTAGCTGCATGTGGTAACAAACAACAATCTTCTTCATCAGTACAAGCACCTGTTGAAGATGGGTTTAAAACAGAGGTGGTAAATGATGGAAATGCAATTAGTGGGGGAACACTAAATTATGCACAAGTATCAAACTCACCATTTAAAGGATTATTTAATCCTATTTTATATATCGACTCTGGTGATGGAGATATTGTTAACTTGGCTTTCACTAATTTATTTGGATATGATGGAAATCAAAAAATTGACAATAGCAAAGGGATGGCTGAGTATAAGTTAGACCGTGAAAATAAAATCTTTACAATCCATTTGAAAAAGGGAGATTATAAATGGTCAGATGGACAACCTTTAACAATTGATGACTACATTTTTACATATGAAGTATTAAGCCGTTCAGATTATGAAGGAGTTCGTTTCTCTGAAGATATTTTAAATGTTGAAGGAGTAGAAGAATTCCACGAAGGCAAAGCATCATCTATTTCAGGTTTAGAAAAAGTTGATGATCAAACTGTTAAACTTCACTTAAAAGAAGTTTATCCAGCGTTAGAGTATGGTGGAGAAGCTGTCAATACTTTAATGATTCCAAAACATATTTATAAAGATATGACTTATCAAGAAATGATTACATCAGATTACTCTCGTACAAAAGTAGTTGGTAGTGGACCATTCGTTATCAAAAACATCGTACCAGGTGAATCTGTAAGCTTTGAGAAAAACCCTTATTACTATAAAGGTCAACCAAAAATTGACTTAAAATTAGATGTTGTAAGTAGTGAGCAAATTGTTTCAGAATTAAAAGCTGGTCACTATGATTACGTTAGTGGAATGCCTTCTGATCAATATGAAACATTTAAAGATCTTGACAATATTTCATTATTAGGATTAATGACAAACTCAATTAGTTATACTGGTTTCAATGTTGGACATTGGGATGCAGCTAAAGGGGAACACGTAGTAGATCCTTCTAAGAAAATGAATGATGTGGCTTTACGTAAAGCAATTGGATATGCAATCGACAATGATTCAGTAGCGAAAGATACTTATCACGGCTTATCTGTTCGTGCCAATACATTATTATCTCCATTCTTCAAAGACTTATATGTAGGTAAAGATGTCGTTCCAGGATTCGACTACAACCCTGAAAAAGCTAAAGAAATCTTAAAAGAAGCTGGCTATAAAGATGTTGATGGTGATGGATTTGTAGAAGATAAAGAAGGAAAACCATTAGTGATTAACTTCTTAGCAGCTAAAGGTAGTGAAACTGCTGAAGCAGTATTACAACAATACATTACATGGTGGAAAGAAGTTGGATTAAATGTACAATTATTAAATGGTCGTACATTAGACTTCCAAACTTATGCAGAAAAATTACAAAAATATGCTGATGACTTTGATATGTGGACTGGAGGATTTACAATTGGATTTAACCCATCTCCAGATGGATTATATGGACCAAAAGCTGCCTTCAACTTTGGTCACTTTGTAGAACCAAAACATACAGCATTATTACAACGTATTTCATCTGACGAAACATTCGATGAAAAAGTTAAAAAACAATTATTCTTAGAATGGCAACAATACGTTCAAGAAAACCCATTTGCAATTCCTCGTTTCAATACATTTGAATTAACAGCTGTTAATAAACGTGTGAAGAAAATGAATATTACAGTTGAAAACGGAACTGGTTGGGAAGAAGTAGAATTAGTAGCGGATAAAGGTGTCGCTGCTAAATAAGCTTCATTAAAAAAATAGTATAAAAATTTTTAAGCAGCGAATTTTTTCGCTGCTTTTTTCGTATATATAGATTAGGAGGTGTTCTATGGAAGAACAGGGAAGAATTCAAGTGAAGTTTCAATCGCAAAGAGATGTTACATTAGAACGAATGGGAGAAGTATTACCTGGATTTCATAAGGAAAGTGGGAAATTTGTTTGTAATCGTTGTGGCAATCAAAATGTTGAAGAGTTTGCGGTGGGACCTTGCATTATTTGTCAGAAAAATTGTCACTATTGTTTGAGATGTTTAAATATGGGGAAAGTAAAAGAATGTTGTGTACTAGTAGCTGTTGAGGAGCAAACTCCGGCATTTCCACTGCATTCCGTTCAGTTATATTACAAGCATACGATGTCTAAAGAACAGGAAAAATTATCAAAAGAATTAGTAGAAGTAACGGATAAGGAACATTTAGTATGGGCAGTTACTGGAGCGGGAAAGACTGAAATGATTTTTGAATTAATAAAATCAGTCTTAGAAGAAGGGGGGAGAGTAGGATTAGCAGCTCCAAGAATTGATGTATGCAACGAATTAGCTCCCAGAATTAAAGAAGCCTTTCCTTTAGAAGAGGTGACTGTTTTACATGGATTAACGGATGAAAGTTATAAAAGAACCCCTATTACTATTGTCACGACTCATCAAATGTTGCGATTTTATCATGCTTTTGATGTTTTAATGATAGATGAAGTGGATGCTTTTCCTTATTCTAATAGTGACATGTTACAATTTGCGGTTCATCGTGCGGTTAAACCAACGGGAAGGCTAGTCTTTATGACAGCAACACCTTCAAAGTTGGAGTTGTACAAAATTCAACATCATCAACTATCGTACTCTTTATTACCAGCAAGATTCCATCGGCATCCTCTTGTTGTACCTCTGTTTAAGGAATTACGAAATTGGAATAGAGCTTTAGAAAAGAAAAAAATTCCACAAGAGTTGTATCTCTGGATGAAGAAGCGACTAGATGAAAAAACTCCATTTTTAATATTTGTGTCAACGATTGGGCAAATTCCAGCAGTGGAAGAGATGATGAGCCGAGCTTTTCCAAATGCAAGCTTTTCCAGCGTTTCCTCTCAAGAGGAACAGCGACAAGAAAGAATACAACAAATGAGAGATGGAAAGTTAGATTTTCTAATTACAACAACGATTCTTGAAAGAGGAGTGACTTTTTATGGAATTGATGTTGCCGTAACAGAGGCTCAAGAAGAGATTTTTACAAGGGAAGTGTTAGTACAAATTGCAGGAAGAGTAGGCAGAAGTGTGGATCATTCAAGGGGAGAAGTTGTCTATTTTTATGAAGGAATGAGTCGAGCAATGAAACAAGCAAAAAAAGAAATTGAATCATTGAATGAAGAAGCTAGAAAAAGAGGATTAATAGAAGGTGACTAAGATGCGTTGTGTATGGTGTGGAAATGATGTAACAGCAGATTCAGGAATTAGTTCTTTATTCATGTGGAATTCAAGACCGATTTGTAGGGAGTGTCAACAGTTGTTTCACTCGTTGGAAAAGGAACCTACTTGTCCAGGATGTGGTCGTTTCATGGATGAAGCGACACTCTGTTATGACTGTATTCGCTGGAAAGAGATGGATTCTTATTTTCCAGTGAATCAAGCATTATATGTTTATGATGAACAGGCAAAAGAATTTATGGAACGATATAAATTTATAGGAGATTGTGCTGTAGCCTTTTTAATAAAAGAAGATTTAAAAAGAGCATTGAAAAAATATTTAAAACAAGGATTAATTGATAGAGCAGTTACTAGAGATTTAGATTGGGGTGTTGATGTTACAATTCCTGGATTTGAAAATAAAAAGATGTATGTTTGGATTGAAGCTGTTTTGGGATATATAACAATGACAGAGAAGTATTGTTTGGAAAATGGATTAGATTTTGATTCTTTTTGGAAGAATTCTAATAGTAAAATTTATATGGTTCATGGAAAAGATAATATTATATTTCATAGTATTATTTTACCAGCATTGCTTTTAGCTTTAAATGATGGATATAAATTACCTAATATGATGATATCTTCTGAATATTTGAATATTAATTCTGAAAAGATTTCTAAATCTAAAGGAAATGGTATTACAATAAATGATATGCTTAAAGATGGTAATAGAGATACTTTGAGGTATTTTTTAATTGCAAATGGTCCTGAAAAAAAGGATAGTAATTTTTCTATTGAAGATTATTATACAGTTCATAATTCTGAAATTACTAATAAGTATGGAAATTTAGTTAATAGAACATTGAAGTTTAAAGGATTGGATGTTATTCCTGATGGAAATATGGATTCTGATTTTTCTAACAAATTAGATCATATATATGATGTAGTTGGAAAATTTATTGAAGATGGGGAATTTAAAAAAGCTACATTAGAGATTATGCATTTAGTTGAAGATTGTAATAAATATTATGATGAAAGAAAACCTTGGGAACAAAAGAATAATGATATAGAAGGGTTTAATGATACAATCTATACTTGTAGTAATGTTATTGCTAATTTGGCTAATTTATATGAGCCTTTTATGCCTGATTCATCTTTGAAAATTAGGGAGTATTTAGGAATAAAAGATTCTGAATGGAAGAGAATTGATGTTAAGCCTGGTTTTAAGCTTGATAATATTGAAGCTTTATTTGATAGGATTAAGTAATTTTGATAATTTAATAGATATTGAATAGATTATGCTAAAAGTTTGGTATAATCTATTTTTTATGTTTATATTTGTATATGAAAGATATATTTTTATATTGAAAAGTTATGCTATAATTGATATATTCTAGTTTGGAAAGAGGTTTTTATGGAGTTAATTGGTGATGTTAGTTCAATAATTTATAAAAATGAAGAAAATAATTATACGATTGCTACTGTTGTTGTTGAACAGATTAGTGAAACTCCATTAGAGCTGGGGTATAATATTTTGGGTCTTGAAACAACTGTTGTTGGCTATTTGCCTTTTATTGATAAGGGGGAAAAAGTTAAATTTGTTGGGAAATTTGTTGTTCATCCTGATTATGGTGATCAATTTAAAGTAGATAGTTTTGAGAAGATTATGCCTAAAACGCTTGATGCTTTGGAAAAATATTTATCAAATGGTATGATTAAGGGAATTGGACCTAGTATTGCTAAAAAAATTGTTAAGCAGTTTGGCGATGATACAATTAATGTTATTAAAAATGAACAGTGCCAAAAAAATCAAGCCACATATATTAATACTAATTATTTTTGCAGGTTTAGGATTGATGGTTTTAGCATCCTATATTGGGGAAGCACGTTTAGTTGATTCTACGGCGAGCACTCCAAGTTCAGCTTTT
>ERZ773018.961-NODE-961-length-16082-cov-4.633805_pt1 | contig 16082 bp, 15 predicted proteins | sample MGYA00580840_ERZ773018 | MGnify/ENA primary metagenome ERZ773018 (study PRJEB29015, sample SAMEA2738125) | human oral metagenome | biome: human oral; feature: human-associated habitat; material: saliva | place: China | collected 2256 ... | reverse complement strand
AAAAAATAGTCGGTCAACACTTAAGTGTGAAGTCGTACACCACAGCGTTTCTATAATTATGATACCACAATTTTTGAAAAATTCAAGAGAAAAAATTGATTTTTTGCAAACGATACCACAATTTTTTAGTGGTTTTTGAGTTGATCAATCTTATTTTTAGTCATTCCAAGGGCTCGTTCGTACTTTCCATTTTCGTTCGGAGTGAAATAATCGGCATTTTTTATTTTTTCAGGAAGATAGTTTTGCTGTACCCAGTTACCAGGATAGTTATGTGGATATTTGTAATCTTGGGCATTTCCCAGCTCCTTACTGCCAGCGTAGTGACCGTCTCGTAGATGGCGAGGGATAGCGAGATTTCCGTTCTGACGCAAGTCAGAGAGTGCTTTGTCTATGGCTACGTAGGCCGAGTTGGACTTAGGAGAAAGTGCTAGGTCAATGACAATGTTGGCAATGAGGATGCGAGCTTCTGGGAATCCGATTTTCTGAGCGGCTTCAAGTGCAGTCACCGTATGAATCTGAGCATCGGGATTTGCCAAACCAATATCCTCGTAAGCAATAACTGTCAAACGTCGTGCGAGGCTAGGCAGGTCTCCAGCTTCAATCAAGCGAGCTGCATAATGGAGACTGGCATTGACATCAGACCCCCGAATAGACTTCTGTAAGGCGGACAGAACGTCATAGTGCCCGTCTCCGTCCTTGTCCATAGTGATGTAGCTCTTTTGCAGGCTGTTTTCCATAATATCCAGAGTGATATGGCGAACGCCTGCATGATCCGCTGAGGTAGAGAGGACTGCTAAATCTAGAGAATTAAAGGCTGAGCGCAGATCTCCATTCGTGGAAGTGGCAATGAAGTCCAGTGTGTCATCATCTAATTGGACAGGAAAATCAAAACCTCGTTCAGTGTCTGCCAAGGCTGTTTGAATAGCTTGTTTAATATCGTCATTTGTCAGAGGCTCCAGCTCGAAAATCTGTACCCGGCTGCGAATAGCGGGAGTGACGGAGAAAAAAGGATTTTCTGTTGTGGCACCAATCATGATGATTAGACCGTTTTCTAACAGAGGGAGGAGGAAGTCCTGCTTTGTCTTATCCAAGCGGTGAATCTCATCTAAAAGTAGCACCAAACCACCAGAGAACTTGGCTTCTTCCGCAATCTCTTGTAGATGCTTCTTACTATCAACGGTAGCATTAAAGGTCCGAAAAGCAAATTTTGTAGTACCAGCGATGGCAGAAGCAATGGAAGTCTTACCAATGCCGGGCGGTCCGTAGAGAATCATAGAAGACAGACGATTGGCTTCCACCATGCGACGAATAATTTTTCCTTCGCCGACCAGATGTTTCTGACCGATGACCTGATCAATATTTTTAGGTCGCATGCGGATAGCTAAATTTTCTGGCATACGTTTTCCTCCTTACTGGTATTCTTTTCAACTGTTCTGATTTATGTTACTATAGTTGTATCTATTTTAACACATTTTAAAGGATTGGAGAGAGGCTGGCTATGGTTAAATATGGATTTTTGGATATATTAAATGAAGAAATGGGACAATGCTTTCCATTTGACTATGAGATAAACTGGGATAAGAAGAATCATGCCGTAGAAGTGTCCTTTCTCTTAGAAGTACAAAATGCAAATGGCATCGAACTGTTAGATGTGGATGGAGAAAGTAGCACAGAAGACATTTTCTTTGAAGAAAGCGTTCTCTTTTATAATCCTGCCAAGTCTCACTTTGAAACAGAGGATTATCTAACAGTTGTCCCTTACGAGCCAAAAAAAGGTTTGTCTCGTGAATTCTTGACCTACTTTGTGGATTTTTTGAAGCAGACAGCCGAAGAGGGATTAGATGCTCTCATGGATTTTCTGGCAGATCCAGCGGCAGAGGAATTTGAAATTGTCTGGAATAATAAAGCTTTTGAAAAAGCCAGAGCAGATTTGACTGAGACAGAATTTTATTCATATCCGAGGTACTAGGAGGTGCTTATGGAAAATGCAGAAGGACTAGATTTACTGCAAAAACAGATGGAATTTTCTGGCTGCAAGATTGCTTTGATATGTGATGATAAGCTGCTGACTATCTTGCGAGACGATATTCCCACTATTCCTTATCCCAATATGTGGGATTTTCCTGGCGGTGGGAGAGAAAAGGAAGAAACACCTTTTGAGTGTATCAAGCGAGAAGTTTTTGAGGAATTAGGCATTACGATTAAGGAAAGCTCAATTCTTTGGATCAAAGCCTACCAAGGCATTGTCAATCCGGCTAAGACCTCTGTGTTTATAGTGGGAGTGATTAGCCAGAAGGAGATTGATCAGATTATCTTTGGTAATGAAGGACAAGGCTACAAATTGGTAAATATAGAAGAATTATTAGCAGACGAAAACGTCATTCCACAGTTGAAAAGTAGATTGAGAGATTATTTGGAGGGAGTATTATGAAAGAATTTTTTTCTGCCTTTATAGGGGCAGTAGTTGCAGCTTTTATAACGTATCTGGTGTCAAATCGTGATTTAAGTGATTCGCTGGATTCTAAATCTGAATGGCGTAAAAAACTATTTGAAGTTGCATCAACCTATGAGTTGACTCTCGATCATGCGCAGACGGTGCGAGCGACATTGAGGTTTTTACCACAAGATAAAGCAGTTGAAGAATATTCTTTTGCTTGGTTTAGTAATATTATGACTAAACATTTAGATGATTATATTCTTAGTGGGGCATATCAGAAAGAAAAAGAGTCTTGGGAAATACGTAAAAAGATAAAAGGATTAGACACTCAGTGTATAGAGATAGAGGAGTTGAAGGAAAATAAAATCAGCACACTAGAGGCTTTTGATACCAAAATCGTACGTCTCTTTGCCATGTTTTTACTTAAATATCATTATGAAAATATAAGTTCCATGGGACCTAAAGAATATCTTTTTATCGGTAAAGGAAATAAAAACAAAGACTATAATAATATAGTAGCGGAAGCTTATTCTCAATATCTAAAATTATTGAGGGTGCAACCGGCAGAGGAATTTAAAAATAGGGAAAGATAAAACAAGGAGTATTAATATATATGGGAAAAACAAAACGGTTTTCAGAAAAAACAAAACACTTTTTAGGAAAAATGCTTAAATCTATCATGGAAAAAATAAAACAATTTTTAGGAGAAAATGCTAAATCTTTCTTGGTTGGACTTTCTGTACTGTTTATTTTAATTATAGTGATTGGATTGTTTGGAAAAATTATTGGAAATAATTTGCTTAAAATTGAAGTACTTAACATCCCAATAGTTGCTACTGAATTAACAGGAATTAACTCACAATGTGTTTTGTATATTCTTTCCCTTTTTATTGCACTTCTATCTGGTAGGGTAGTTTATCAAAAAGGTAAAGAGAATAGACAAAAACAACAAAAGATGGGTGAAAAAATAAAAAGCCAAGAATATTTTTTGAATATACTTTATAAAAATTTAGAAAATCGTGGAGAAAATCAGTAACCACTTGTATGGAATGGGGTTGCACTATAAGAATGAAATGAGCAAAACCAATAGGCGGTGTAGCTACCTAACTATATCGGACAGACTGTTAAACGGAAGGAGAAATGATGGATAAGTGGCAGGAATTAACGATTGAAGTGAAGCGTGAGGCGGAGGAAGCGGCCTCGAATATTCTGATTGAGCTGGGCAGTCAGGGTGTGGCTATCGATGACAGCGCAGATTATCTGGAGCAGGTTGACCAGTACGGTGAGCTTTTTCCAGAAGTTGAGCAGAGCGAGCGGGTCAAGATTACCGGCTACTACCCAGATTCGGTGGATATAGAGGCTGTTGAGGTCCAAGCCAATGAGCGTCTGGCTGAGCTGGATGGCTTCGGATTGGAGACGGGAGATATTCAGCTGACTCGGCAGGAACTGGCTGAGGAAGACTGGGCGGACAACTGGAAGAAATACTTTGAACCAGCTCGAATTACCCATGATTTGACTATCGTGCCATCTTGGACGGACTACGAGGCGATAGCTGGTGAGAAGATTATCAAGCTAGATCCCGGCATGGCCTTTGGCACAGGGACTCATCCAACGACCAAGATGAGTCTCTTTGCCTTAGAACAAGTACTACGAGGTGGTGAGACGGTGCTGGATGTAGGGACGGGTAGTGGAGTCCTTTCTATAGCGAGCTCACTCTTGGGTGCAAAAAAGATTTATGCGTATGATTTAGACGAAATAGCTGTACGTGTGGCGCAGGAGAATATTGAACTGAATGCAAATATGGAGAATATTCAGGTAGCTACTGGCGATCTCTTGCGGGGTGTGGATATTAAAGCGAATGTCATTGTAGCCAATATTTTAGCGGATATTCTGGTAAATCTGACTGATGATGCATACCGTTTGCTCAAGAATGAAGGCTACCTGATTATGAGTGGCATTATTTCCGAGAAATGGAACATGATAAGAGAGTCGGTTGAAGCTGCTGGATTTTTCTTAGAAACTCATATGATACAAGGCGAATGGCATGCCTGTGTATTTAAGAAAACACAGAATATTTCCGGCGTGATAGGAGGCTAAATGCAGCAGTATTTTATCAAGGGAGTCGTCCAATCCCCACTGACTGTGAGGGACAAGGATACAGTGAAGCATATGTTTTCTGTTATGCGTTTGGTAGAAGATGATGAGGTAGTGCTGGTTTTTGAGGATGGTATTAAACGCCTAGCAAGAGTTGCAGATAGAGAGTGCTATGTGCTGAATCTGGTAGAAGATTTACCAGACAACGCGGAGCTGCCGATTCATGTGACGATTGCTTCTGGCTTTCCCAAAGGAGACAAGCTGGAATGGGTAGCTCAGAAAACGACAGAACTGGGTGCAGCTGCTATCTGGGCCTTTCCGGCCGACTGGTCTGTTGCCAAGTGGGACGGTAAGAAACTTGCTAAAAAAGCAGACAAACTAGAGAAGATTGTTTTGGGAGCAGCAGAGCAGAGCAAACGCAATTGGGTACCAGAAGTTCGACTTTTCGAGAAGAAAATTGATTTTTTAGATTGTTTGAGCCAGTTTGATCGTGTTATTGTAGCTTATGAGGAATCTGCTAAAGAGGGAGAGTCTGCTGCTTTGGTAAAGGCTGTGACAGAACTCAAAAAAGGAAGTCGGATTTTATTTATTTTTGGTCCAGAAGGTGGCCTGTCTCCAGCAGAAATTGCCACATTGGAAGAGATGGGAGCTATACTTGCAGGGCTAGGCCCACGTATCCTGCGGACAGAAACAGCTCCGCTTTACGCACTCAGTGCAGTCAGTGTACTGACAGAGCTACTGCAATAGGGAAAAATCATTGGGAAAGCTAATTTCTATTGTCCTTAACTCCTGACTTTGGTATAATATAAGTGAAATATCTAGTTTAGCTAGAAAGGATGGAAGTACAGGAACAAATTTGCTAGCTAGATGACGAAAACCGCTTTTGCTTGATAAGGGGAGGAGGTTCATCATGTCTTTATCTACCTTATTTGAGTTGTTGATTGCTATGCTAGGCGTTGTATCAGCTTGCTATCTCATTTATGCTTATGTTGAATTTATCGGAGATATGTTGCATACTGAAAAACATCACTTCTTCCATCACAACCCGCCTATTTAAAGGCGGGCTTTTTACCTGAAATGGTGCCATGTTCTTTTTCCTAATATTGGGGAAATGGTATTGAATCTGCAGCTTTTAGGTATTTCTTATGATTCTATTGCTTTCTTCTGTATTTCCTTGTTTTCATATCGGTCTAAAAATGATAAAATGGTAGGAAGAACTGGAGAGAGAAAATGCCAAAAGAAGTGAATTTGACGGGCGATCAAGTGGTCGCTCTTACTAGAAAATATTTATCATCAGAAGACGTCACCTTGATTCAAAAAGCTCTTTTTTATGCGGTAGATCGGCATCGGGGGCAATTTCGCCAATCAGGTGAGCCATATATCATCCATCCGATTCAAGTGGCAGGGATTTTAGCTAAGCTAAAGTTGGATGCGGTCAGTGTCGCTTGCGGTTTTTTACATGATGTTGTAGAAGACACAGCTGCAACTTTGGACGATTTGGAAGGCGAATTTGGACATGATGTGCGCCTGATTGTCGATGGTGTGACCAAACTTGGTAAAGTCAAGTATATGTCTCACGAGGAACAGTTGGCTGAAAACCACCGCAAAATGCTAATGGCGATGTCCAAGGATATCCGTGTCATTTTGGTAAAACTAGCAGACCGTTTGCACAATATGAGAACACTTAAGCACCTGCGCAAAGACAAACAGGAACGGATCTCACGCGAAACCATGGAAATTTATGCTCCATTAGCTCATCGTTTGGGGATTTCGAGCGTCAAATGGGAACTAGAAGATTTGGCTTTTCGATATTTGAATCCGACAGAGTTTTATAAGATTTCCCACCTGATGAAGGAAAAACGTCGGGAACGTGAGGATTTAGTTGACGAAGTGGTTCACAAGATTGAAACCTATGCTTCTGAGCGCAATCTTCATGGGCAAATCTATGGTCGTCCTAAACATATTTACTCCATTTATCGGAAAATGCAGGACAAGAAAAAGCGTTTTGATGAGATTTATGACTTGATCGCTATTCGTTGCATTTTAGATACGCAAAGTGATGTGTATGCTATGTTGGGCTACATTCATGAACTCTGGCGACCAATGCCCGGACGTTTTAAAGATTATATTGCTAATCGCAAGGCAAATGGTTACCAGTCAATCCATACGACCGTCTATGGGCCTAAGGGACCGATTGAGTTTCAAATTCGGACGAAAGAGATGCACGAAGTGGCTGAATACGGAGTTGCCGCTCACTGGGCTTATAAAAAAGGCATTAAGGGTCAAGTTGATAGCAAAGAATCTGCGATTGGGATGAACTGGATCAAGGAGATGATGGAACTCCAAGACCAGTCTAATGATGCACAGGATTTTGTGGATTCTGTCAAAGAAAATTACCTTGCTGAGGAAATCTATGTCTTTACACCGGACGGAGCTGTCCGCTCGTTGCCAAAAGACTCTGGACCGATTGATTTTGCTTATGAAATCCATACTAAAGTTGGTGAAAAGGCGGTTGGTGCCAAGGTCAATGGTCGCATGGTGCCGCTAACTACGAAGCTAAAAACTGGAGATCAAGTTGAGATTATTACCAGTACCAATTCATTTGGTCCAAGTCGTGACTGGATTAATGTTGTAAAAACAAGCAAGGCCCGCAATAAGATTCGTCAATTTTTCAAAAACCAAGACAAGGAATTATCCATTTCTAAAGGGCGCGAACTTTTACAGGCACAATTCCAAGAACATGGCTATGTAGCTAATAAATACATGGACAAAAAGCACATGGAAGAAGTCCTGCAAAAAACGAGCTACAAAACAGAAGAAGCTCTTTTTGCGGCGATTGGTTTTGGTGAGATTGGTGCGATTTCTATTTTTAACCGTTTGACAGAAAAAGAACGCCGTGAGGAAGAGCGTGCTAAAGCGAGAGCTGAAGCAGAAGAGCTTGTCAAGGGCGGAGAAGTGAAGCGTGAGAATAAAGAAACGCTGAAAGTCAAGCATGAGGGCGGCGTCATTATCCAAGGTGCGTCAGGGCTTTTGATACGGATTGCCAAATGTTGCAATCCAGTTCCTGGTGACGAGATTGTCGGGTACATTACCAAAGGGCGTGGCGTGGCGATTCACCGTAAGGACTGTATGAATCTGCGAGCGCAGGAAAATTATGAGCAGCGCTTGATTGATGTCGAATGGGAAGAAAATACCTCTACGAAGGAATACACAGCGCATATTGATATTTATGGTTTGAATCGAGCAGGTCTTTTGAACGATGTGCTACAAGTCTTGTCCAACACAACCAAAAATATCTCCACTGTCAATGCACAGCCAACGAAGGATATGAAATTTGCAAACATCCATGTTTCTTTCGGAATTGCTAATCTATCTATGCTTACAACAGTTGTAGATAAGATTAAGAGCGTGCCTGAAGTTTATTCTGTCAAAAGGACAAATGGCTAGGTGAGGACAGCAGAGCGGAAATGTTTTGCTAGAATTGCATTTTTGCGAATTAATTCACAAAATGTAACGGAAATTAGGAAGTTCAACAATGAAAATAGTGATTCAGCGTGTGAAGCGAGCTTCGGTATCCATTGATACCGAACTTTACAATCAGATTCAGCAAGGACTGCTGTTACTAGTCGGTGTAGCACCAGATGATTCTCAAGAAGATGTAGAATATGCAGCAAGAAAAATTGCCAATATGCGGATTTTTTCAGATAAAGAAGATAAAATGAATTTATCTGTCAAAGATGTGAAAGGAGAAATTCTCTCTATTTCTCAATTTACCCTTTACGCAGATACAAAAAAAGGGAATCGTCCAGCTTTTACAGGCGCTGCTCAACCAGACTTGGCTAGTCAATTGTATGATGATTTTAACGAATTGCTAGGTCGAGAAATACCTGTTAAAACAGGTGTTTTCGCAGCTGATATGCAGGTTGAGTTAGTCAATGACGGACCGGTGACGATTGTGTTAGATACGAAGAATCGTTGAGAAAATGATAAATAAAAACGAGTCTGGACAAAACTGTTCCAGACTTGTTTGCTTTCTAGGATAAAACTCAATACGAAGTAGTTGAGTGACCTCTAATGCACTGATGTTAGAAGCTTTGACAGTCCCGCTTCCTTTTAGAGCGTTTCCACATAAAGTTGTTGGGCAATCGTTGAATTGATTTGCAGCTCTTTTTCATTTACTTTGAGCAAATATAGTTGAGCATAAGGATCGTATTGCTCCAGAATCAGCGTATCTCCCAGATGTAAATCGTGTTTTTCCAAATATTTTAATAATTCAAACTCATCATGAACTCTTGCTAAGCGATAGACTCCAGCATTTTGGACTTGGTTTAACGTTAACTGGTATTTTTCAACCAGTAATTCACCTTTTGAGGGAATGGTCCCGCCATGAGGACAAGTTTCTGGGTAATCCAACATTTTTTCCAATCGCTCGACAAATAATTCTGAAACAGTGTGTTCTAAGACTTCTGCTTCTTCATGGATTTGATCTGTTGTAGTGTATTGTAAATTATGCACTAGAAAGTATTCAATTAAACGATGTTTGCGATATAGTTCAGAGACAAGGTGAAGACCAAGATTGGTTAATAAATAGCCCTTAATCTTGTCTTTGATAATTAATTTTTCAGCAATCATCTTTTTAATCATTTCTGTGACAGCTGGAGGAGATACTTGCATTTGAGCAGCAATTTCTTTATTTGTAATTTTTTGACTATGCGTACCAATCTCGTAAATACATTTGAGGTAATCTTCTTTGTTTGGGGTCATGTTGTTTACTCCTTATCGTATTAAGTATACCAAAAATACCTGAAGAATACAGCCGTTAGCCATTTGCTTAGTAGAATGAAGTATTGGCTATTTAAGGAAAATTCAAGTAAAAAGGAACTGGCAATCAATTCCGGCTCCTTTTTCCATTTCTTATTTGCTAAGACCTTCAGCAATTTTATCCAAATTCCATTTCATCATGTCGTAATAACTATCACCTTTTTCACCTTTTTCAGCGATTGAATCAGTGAAAATCTTGGCATAAATTGGAATTTTTGTATCTTTTGAAACAGTCTTCATTGGACGGTCATCAACACTACTTTCAACAAAGAGTGATGGCACTTTTGTTTTACGAAGTTTTTCAACCAATGTTTTGATTTGATCTGGAGTTCCTTCTTCTTCTGTGTTAATTTCCCAGATGTAAGCAGAAGGTACGCCGTAGGCTTTAGAGAAGTATTTGAAGCAGCCTTCGCTGGTAACAATCATTTTCTTTTCAGCAGGAATATTCTTAAATTTTGCTTTTGCTTCCTTGTCTAATGATTCGAGTTTTGCAGTATAAGCTTTCAGATTCTTTTCATAAGTTTCTTTGTTTTTAGGATCTTTTTCAATCAAACGTTTTGCAATGTTTTTAGCATAAATAATTCCGTTTTCAAGATTGAGCCAAGCATGAGGATCTTCTTTCCCTTTTTCATTTTGACCTTCCAGATAGATAACATCCACTCCGTTACTTACAGCATAGTAATCTTTGTTCTCAGTCTTTTTCGCATTTTTGACCAATTTTGTAAACCAAGCATTTCCGCCGGTTTCCAAATTGATACCATTGTAGAAAATCAAATCAGCTTTTGATGTTTTTTTCACATCTTCTGGTAATGGTTCGTATTCATGTGGATCTTTTCCAACAGGAACGATACTGTGCAGATTGATTTTATCACCAGCGATATTTTTGGTAATATCAGCGATGATCGAGTTGGTAGCAACAACATTCAATTTTGAAGATTTGTTGGTAGAAGTTCCTTTTTGACCAGCGCAGGCAGCAAGCCCGACGATGGCTAAAAACAGAACGGCGATAAAACCTAATTTTTTCATATAAGGTTCTCCTTTAATAAATGAAATACTAATTTTATTTTAGCTTGGGTTTATTTTTTAGTTTGTTAAATCGTTGTTTTGGAGCGATAAAGAAACTAATGGCAAAGATAATGGCGGATGTCAGTACAATGCTTGAGCCAGCCGCAACATTAAAGGTATAGCCAATGAAAAGTCCTAAGACAGATGCAATTGCCCCCAAGCTAGAAGACAAGATAATCATCGTTTTAAGACTGTTAGCATAAAGATAAGCAGTAGCAGCAGGTGTAATCAGCATAGCAACAATCAAAATTGTTCCCACGCTTTGCATAGCTGTAACTGCAACCAGCGTCAAGAGAATCATTAAGAGATAATGATAAAAGTTGACTGGCATCCCCATCGCTTTTGCCAGAAGTGGATCGAAAGATGTAATCAATAATTCTTTGAAGAATAGTCCAATAATAATTAGAACAGCGATTCCTACACCAATTGTAATCCACATATCAATGTCTTGTACAGCTAAGATATTTCCAAAAAGAATATGGAAAAGGTCGGTTGAACTATTAGCAACTCCAATCAAAATGACTCCAAGAGCTAAAAAGGAACTAAAAGTTATTCCAATGGCAGTATCACTTTTGATAATTGAATTTCCTTTAATATAAGTAATAATGACCGAAGCTAAAAGTCCAAAAACAATGGCTCCGATAAAGAAGTTGATTCCTAAAATAAAGGAGAGTGCAACTCCTGGCAAGACTGCGTGTGAAATGGCATCGCCCATCAAGGACATGCCTCTTAGGATAATGAAGCAACCAACTGCTCCAGCAACAATCCCGATGACAATGGCCGTAATCAGTGCATTTTGTAGAAAATGGAAATTTTGTAGTCCATCAATAAATTCTGAAAACATATTAGAGACCTCCATTCACAAAAAGCTGAGAGCCATAGGCTTTTTTCAAGTTTTCTTCTGTGAAAGTTGATGAAGTTTCTCCAATGGCAATGAGTTCTTTATTCAAAATTAAAACTTGATCAAAGTAATGTGGGACTTTTCCTAAGTCATGGTGGACGATGAGAATCGTTTTTCCTTGTTCTTTTAGACTGCGTAGCGTTGTCATGATGATTTCTTCACTGATTGAATCAATTCCAACGAATGGTTCATCCAGAAAGATACAGTCAGCTTCTTGTACTAGACAGCGCGCAATCAAGACCCGTTGAAATTGCCCTCCTGACAATTGGCTGATTTGGCGTTCAGCATAATCCTCTAAGCCGACAATGCGTAACGCATTTGTCACCTTCTCCCATTCTTTATTTGTTAACCTGTGGAAAAGTTTCACTTTTGGATACAGTCCAAGCGACACACATTCTTTCACTTTGATTGGAAAGTTGTAGTCAATGTGAACTTTTTGTTCCACATAAGCTACATGGCTAAGTACTTTTGAGAATTCTTTATCATCAAGGTAAGTTTGTCCAACATGATCAATGATATCCAACATTCCTTTTAAAAGGGTTGATTTACCAGCTCCGTTGGGACCAATAACTCCCATGATAGTTGGGCCTTGGATTTCCAAAGAAATCTGATTGAGAGCAAGTGTTTCCTGATAAGAAACACTTAAATTTTCGATACGTATCATTTTATACACCCCTACAGTTAATATACATTAAAATAAAAATTAAGTCAAGTTAATTTTTAGAATTTTTAAGAAAAATCAGAAGTAAGGTTTGGCATAAAAATCTCTTTTGATAAAAGTTTGATTATTCAGAACTTTTTTGATAGGATTAAGATAAAACAATGAAAGCGAGAACAAGATGACACGTTTACAAGATGACTTTTTTAATTATGTCAATGGTGAATGGGAAAAAACTGCTGTGATTCCTGAGGACAAGCCTGTGACAGGTGGATTTATGGATTTGGATCAAGATATTGAAAAATTGATGCTAGCAACAACTGATAAATGGTTAGCAGGTCAAGATGTTCCAGAAGATCCAATTTTGCAAAATTTTGTGAAATACCACCGTTTGGTGGCAGATTTTGACGGACGGGAACGAGCAGGAGTTACCCCTGCAATGCCGCTTGTGGAAGAATATAAAGCTTTAAGTTCTTTCAAGGAGTTTGCAGCGAAGATTGCTGAGTATGAAATGGCTGGAAAGCCGAATGCTTTTACTTTTGACGTCGCGCCAGACTTTATGAATGCTAAAATGAATGTTCTCTGGGCCGATGCGCCTGGAATCATTTTACCAGATACGACCTATTATGAAGAAGGAAATGAAAAAGGCAAGGAATTGCTGACAATCTGGCGCAAGATGCAGGAAGAATTATTACCTAAATTTGGCTTTTCAGCAGAAGAAACAAAAGATATTTTGGATAAATATCTGGAATTAGATGCTAAATTAGCTAAGTATGTCCTTTCCAATGAAGAAACTTCAGAATATGTGAAGTTATATCACCCTTATGATTGGGCAGATTTCACGAAGCTCGCTCCAGAATTGCCACTTGATGCAATTTTTACAGAGATTTTGGGACAAAGCCCAGACAAGGTGATTGTTCCTCAAGAGCGTTTTTGGAAAGAGTTTGCAGCGGAATATTATTCAGAAGAAAATTGGGAATATTTGCATGCAGCACTGAAATTATTCTCTACTGGAGCATGGACTTCCTTTCTAACAGAAGAAATTCGCGTCCTTTCAGGCACCTATATGCGTGCTATTTCAGGCGTTCCAGAAGCTCGTCCAAAAGAAAAAGCAGCTTATCAACTAGCACAAGCACCTTATAACCAAGCCCTCGGTCTTTGGTATGCAGAAGAGAAATTCTCACCAGAAGCCAAAGCAGATGTGGAACATAAGGTCAAGACGATGATTGATGTCTATAAATCACGCTTAGAAACAGCTGATTGGCTTGCTAAGGAGACACGGGACAAGGCCATTGTCAAACTCAATGTTATCACTCCACATATTGGTTATCCAGAGAAATTGCCAGAAACTTATGCGAAAAAAGTGATTGATGAACAGCTCGGTTTAATTGAAAATGCTCAAAATTTAGCGAAAGTAGCCATTGCACACACTTGGAGTAAATGGAACAAAGAAGTGGATCGCAGTGAATGGCACATGCCAGCTCATCTGGTAAATGCCTACTATGATCCACAACAAAATCAGATTGTTTTTCCAGCCGCTATTCTTCAAGCACCTTTTTATGATTTGCATCAATCTTCATCAGCAAATTATGGCGGAATCGGTGCAGTAATTGCGCATGAAATCTCTCATGCTTTTGACTCAAACGGTGCTTCCTTTGACGAGCATGGTAGCCTTAAAAATTGGTGGAAGCCAGAAGACTACGAAGCTTTCACAGCTCGGACTCAGAAGGTGATTGAGCAATTTGACGGACAAGATTCTTACGGAGCTAAAGTCAATGGGAAGCTGACTGTTTCAGAAAATATTGCAGACCTCGGTGGGATTGCGGCAGCGCTGGAAGCAGCTAAGAAAGAAGCTGACTTCTCTGCGGAAGAATTTTTCACCAACTTTGCTCGTATCTGGCGCATGAAAGCTCGTCCAGAATATATGCAAATGCTAGCAAGTGTAGATGTGCATGCTCCCGGAAAACTTCGGACGAATGTTCAATTGCCAAACTTTGATGATTTCTTTACAACTTTTGATGTTAAAGAAGGCGACGGCATGTGGCGCAAACCAGAAGATCGCGTGATTATTTGGTAATTTCAACGTTTGTTAGTAGCAGAAGAATATAAAAAAGTTCTCAAATGAAAATTGACCTGTACCCCAAAAGTTAGATTTTTTATCTAACTTTTGGGGTATTTTTTTATGAATTAAGTTACAAAGACAAAATCCATATCAAGGGGGAAGTTTAAAAAATTTAAAGTAAAATCTCCAGCAAAAGTTAATTGAGATTAGTCACATAATAAATTCAGTTAGTCAAAGCACGCTTTTCTCTAATTATGCCTTTTAAAATCGCTTAAAAATGGTATAATAATAACATCACAAAATTGGAGTGAATCAATGACTTTTTATAATCACAAATCAATTGAAAGAAAATGGCAGACCTATTGGGCTGATAATCAGACGTTCAAAACAGGAACAGATAGTGCAAAACCAAACTTTTATGCGTTGGATATGTTCCCCTACCCATCTGGCGCTGGTCTTCACGTAGGACACCCAGAAGGCTATACTGCAACTGATATTCTTAGTCGTTTCAAACGTGCGCAAGGCTATAATGTCCTTCACCCAATGGGGTGGGATGCTTTTGGACTTCCAGCAGAACAATACGCAATGGATACGGGAAATGATCCTGCTGAGTTTACGGCAGAAAATATTGCCAACTTCAAACGTCAAATCAATAGCCTTGGTTTCTCATATGACTGGGATCGTGAAGTCAATACAACTGACCCTAACTACTATAAGTGGACACAGTGGATTTTTACAAAATTGTATGAAAAAGGTTTGGCATATGAAGCAGAAGTGCCAGTAAACTGGGTTGAAGAACTAGGAACGGCTATTGCCAACGAAGAAGTCCTTCCCGATGGTACATCTGAACGTGGTGGTTATCCAGTTGTTCGTAAACCAATGCGTCAATGGATGCTTAAAATCACAACTTATGCTGAACGCCTCTTGGAAGATCTAGATGACCTTGATTGGCCAGAATCTATCAAAGATATGCAACGGAACTGGATTGGTAAATCAACTGGTGCTAACGTGACTTTTAAAGTCAAAGATACAGACAAAGATTTCACCGTATTTACAACTCGTCCAGATACATTATTTGGTGCGACTTACGCTGTTTTAGCGCCAGAACATGCTCTTGTTGATACTATTACCAGTCCTGAACAAGCTCAAGCCGTTACTGACTACAAACACCAAGCAAGCCTTAAATCTGACCTTGCTCGTACAGATCTTGCCAAAGAAAAAACAGGTGTCTGGACTGGTAGCTATGCCATTAACCCAGTTAATGGTAAGGAAATTCCAATCTGGATTGCCGATTATGTGCTTGCTAGCTATGGGACGGGAGCTATTATGGCAGTTCCTGCGCATGATGACCGCGACTGGGAATTTGCAAAACAATTCGATTTAGAAATTATTCCAGTTCTCGAAGGTGGAAGTGTTGAGGAAGCAGCCTATACAGAAGACGGTCTTCACATCAACTCTGGCTTCCTAGATGGCCTCGATAAAGCTCAAGCTATTGACAAAATGGTTGCATGGCTTGAAGCAGAAGGTGTTGGTAATAAGAAAGTCACTTACCGTTTGCGTGACTGGCTTTTCTCACGTCAACGTTATTGGGGGGAACCAATCCCAATCATTCATTGGGAAGATGGCACAACAACAGCTGTTCCAGAAGATCAACTACCACTTGTATTGCCAGTAACAAAAGACATCAAACCTTCAGGAACAGGTGAAAGTCCACTTGCTAACTTGACAGACTGGCTGGAAGTTACGCGTGAAGATGGTGTCAAAGGCCGTCGCGAAACGAACACCATGCCGCAATGGGCAGGTTCAAGTTGGTATTATCTGCGCTACATTGACCCACACAATACAGAAAAATTAGCTGATGAAGAACTGCTTAAGGCATGGCTACCAGTTGATATTTACATTGGTGGTGCTGAACATGCCGTGCTTCACCTGCTCTATGCACGCTTTTGGCACAAAGTTCTATATGACCTTGGTGTTGTTCCAACTAAAGAACCGTTCCAAAAACTCTTTAACCAAGGGATGATTCTGGGAACAAGCTATCGTG
>ERZ773018.959-NODE-959-length-16090-cov-2.710321_pt1 | contig 16090 bp, 15 predicted proteins | sample MGYA00580840_ERZ773018 | MGnify/ENA primary metagenome ERZ773018 (study PRJEB29015, sample SAMEA2738125) | human oral metagenome | biome: human oral; feature: human-associated habitat; material: saliva | place: China | collected 2256 ... | reverse complement strand
GGCGTCGTCACGCAGTCGGTGTGGGTGGTTGGCGCGCTGATTGAGCAGGTAGTGCCGTAGTTGCGCTTTTTTATCGGTGCTGTGGGGAGTATGGGGCATTGCGCGTTTTTCGGTGAGTATCAAATCTGAAATATATAAAATTTTCGTAAAAATAAGCTGTGATTGAATGGCGTTAGAGGCATGGGTAACGCCGCAGCAAGGTAATCTAGCTGTATGACCGACCCTATCAGTGAGTACAAATTCGCGGTGAAGACCGTGGTGGTTCCGGCGGCCGGCTTGGGAACCCGTTTCTTACCTGCAACAAAAACGGTTCCCAAGGAACTACTTCCAGTTGTGGATACCCCCGGCATCGAACTCATCGCTCAGGAAGCCTCTCGCTTGGGGGCCTCTCGCTTGGCCGTTATTACCGCGCCGAATAAAGAAGGCGTGCTGGCGCATTTTAAGCATAATGAGCGCCTTGAAAGCACCCTGGCTGAGCGGGGCAAGGAGGAGCAACTCGCTAAGGTTCAGCGGGCAGCAGAATTGATCCAAGCCGTCTCGGTTCTGCAGGAGCTGCCGCTTGGTTTGGGGCACGCCGTGGGCCTTGCGGAGCAGGTGCTGGACGATGACGAAGATGTGGTGGCCGTGATGCTGCCCGACGATATTGTGTTGCCCATGGGCGTTATGGAGAAAATGGCGCAAGTTCGCTCTGAGCTGGGCGGTTCCGTGCTCTGTGCCTTTAATGTGTCCCGCGACGAGGTGAGCAATTACGGCGTGTTCGACATTGAGGAATCCGATCAGCCAAACGTCAAACGTGTTCGGGGCATGGTGGAAAAACCGGATGTGGAGGATGCACCCTCAACGTTTGTGGCGACGGGCCGCTACTTGCTTGATCGTGCAATTTTCGACGCCCTCCGCCGTATCACCCCTGGTAAGGGTGGAGAGTTGCAGCTCACTGATGCTATTGAGCTACTCATTGAAGAAGGTCACCCCGTGCATATTGTGGTGCACGAAGGTAAGCGACATGATTTAGGCAACCCGGGTGGGTATATTCGTGCTTGTTTGGATTTTGGCTTGCAGGACCCAACGTATGGCCCGGGTTTGCGGCGTTATATGGAAAGATTGCTAGCTAATCAGGATTAAGCACTTCGGGAAGGAACCTCGCGTATGCGGTCCGTGGATCAACAGCTAGCTTTGGTGACGCAGGCGGCCGTGTCACCTGAACCAGTACGGATCGCTATTGCGGACGCGATGGGCCTCATGTGCGCCGAAGAGGTGCAAGCTGCCAAGGCCCTCCCCGGTTTCGCACAGGCCGCCATTGATGGTTACGCAGTGCGCGCCGTTGATGTTGGTGGCGAGCGGAGCCTACATCACCAGCAGCGCCGTCGTGGAGAAGGCGATGGTGATGCCTCGCGCAACAACGGGGATACCCAGGAACGGAGTAGCAGGCAGCACGCCGCCGCTCCACAAAAGTCCCTTCCCGTGGTTGGGGAGGTTCCAGCAGGTTCTCAACAACCTCTCCGTTTGCAGCCGAAACAGGCCGTCCGCGTGCACACAGGTGCACCACTTCCCACGCTTGCCGACGCCGTGCTTCCCCTAGAGTGGAGCGACCGTGGGCAAAAGCGAGTCATGCCGACTCGACCGGTTCGCAGCGGAGCGTTTGTGCGCCGCGCTGGGGATGATATTCAGCCTGGTGACGTCGCCGTGACCCCCGGTTCGGTACTTGGACCAGCACACATTGGCTTGTTGGCTGCCGTTGGCCGGTCGAAAGTGCTGGTGTATCCACGACCGCGTATGTCGGTGGGGTCCGAGTTGGCCGATATTGACCGCGAACCGGGCCTGGGACAAGTGTTTGACGTGAATTCCTATGCCCTGGCGGCTGCCGGTAGGGAAGCCGGTGCAGATGTGCATCGCGTCGGCATTGCCGCTGGTGAACCCCGTCGTATCCGGGAAATCATTGAGGGGCAGATGCTGCGCAGTGAGATCATCGTGGTCTCTGGCGCGGTCGGCGGTTCGGGTAACGAGAATATTCGTAAGGTGCTGGCCGACTTGGGTGAGATTGATACCACCCGCGTGGCCATGCACCCAGGCTCTGTGCAAGGGTTCGGATTACTGGGCGATGAACGTATCCCGGTGTTTTTGCTGCCCAGTAACCCCGTCTCGTCGCTGGTTATTTTTGAGATTTTCATCCGCCCGGTCATTCGATTGGCGCTGGGGAAGCGGCATGCCGCGCGGCGCGTCGTTCGTGCACGCGCGCTGAATCCGTTGGAATCCCGCCCAGGTCGTCGCGGGTATATTCGCGCACGCTTGATGCGGGATGCGGAAACTCAGGATTACCTGGTGGAGGGGCTTGGCGGTGCGAGTGGTGCGCCTGCCCATTTGCTGGCGGGTTTGGGGGATGCGAACGCGATGATTCGTATCCCCGAGGACGTGACGCATATCCGCCCAGGCGATGTTGTTGAAGTTATCTTCCTGTCCCAAACCGCCTAGTGCTTATGCTTGATCTTTTTGGTTTTGGCCGGAGAGGTCGGAGGGGGAATGGTGCCCCGCCGCCGATGATGCCCCGGCACGCTATCCATCCAGGGTGGCCGGAATCCACGCAGTCGGTGACTGTGAATCGTTCCGACGGCGCGGGAGATATGGTGCTGCGTTTGCGTCCGCTGGTTCGTGGGGATTTCCAAGATTGGCAGGATATGCGTATTGCGGACCAGCATATTCTCCAGCCGGTGGAACCAACCGTGATGGGGGATTGGGAGGACGCACATTCCAAGCGGCAGTGGTGGCAGCAACTGTTGCAGCTACGCAGTGCCGCTGATGCGGGGACCGTGGTGCCGTTGGCCATTGAGGTGAATGGGCGTTTTGCGGGGCAATTGACGTTGGGAGCGATTCAGCACGGCGTGGGTTCGGATTGTTGGGTGGGCTACTGGGTGCATAGTGCATTGTCCGGCCAGGGTGTGGCCACGGCAGCGGTGGCGTTGGGTGTGGATCATGCGTTGCAGCGCGTGGGCGTGCACCGCGTGGTGGCAACGTACCTACCGTCGAACACGGCGTCGGGACGCGTACTGGAGAAAAACGGTTTTCGTCAGGAGGGCTACCTGCATCGAAACTTGCACATTGATGGCCGCTGGCAGGACCATTACCTTGTAGCTTTATGTGATGATGATTACTCCCTCAGTTGTATAGAACGTCTGCGGCATAAAGGCCAGGTCGTGTAGCACTTTTGGTATTTTCAAAATTTACTTAAGCTGTCTGATTTTGCGGCGTGCCTCCCCGCATGGCGTTGGCGCACCACTAACGTACGTGAAGAACGTGTTATTTTTGTGACTGTTGTGAAGAATGGTTGATCGCGAAAGGTGAAGTGGCCTCGTGTCTGGAGCTCTCATTATTGGCCTCATTGTTGTCGTGTGGCTGTTTGTCCTCGCTCCCTTAGTTCTGCGGGGATACCGCCCGATTCGTCGCACTAATGATGCCTTTGAGGAAACCCGCGTGGTTGTTGCTGGTGGGGACACTCCCACGCCGCCACGTAAGCGCCCCCGCTTCAGTGCTCAGGACGTTCGTGCGACCGACGAGGCTGATGCCAGCGTTTCCGCGCAAGACCGCGTCGAGGATGTGGATCGAAGCGACGACACTGTTGAGCTAGAGGGCCTGCCGGTTGCCGATGGGCTTATCGACGACCCGCAACCGCTGTTCGTCAGCGAAAAGCTCACTGAGGTGCTGGCCGCAGCACAGGAAACTGTGAATGCGAATCGCCGCGCAGAGGATACTCACACAGAGGATGCTGTGGTTGCTTACACTGAGCCGAATCCTGCAGCAGCGGGGGAACTGCATGAGGAAGTAGAGGACGCGGACGTTGATGTGGAGCGTCCGTATGGTGATGTGGATGCGGTGCGCAGCGATGAGGCGCTGGAAGTGGTTTACGATCCGAACGCCGAGCCGTTGTTCATTGAAGATATTGATAGCCCGCCTTCAACCGACACGTTCGCTGTTGTGGCCGATGCGTACGACGAGATTGATGCCTTCGAACTGGCCGACGAAAGCGAACCGTACTACTACGACGATGCCTACATGTCTCCGGCTGATTTCCTGGACCCCGACGCGGACTATGAATTTGCCGATGATGCCTTCGATGATGATTCCACTCTTGCGGCCGAGCTGAGCGAGGAAATTGCGGCGGATGAGGACCTCACTGATGAGGATCTTGCCTTTGCTGCCCGTCGTCGCGGGCGTGGGGGTTACGACCCCGAGGTTGATGCCGCTGTGGCCATGAGCCGTTATCAACGTCGCCAGCGTACCTTGGCCACGCTCGTTGGTGTGGTGCTGATCAGCGTGGTGGTTGGCTTTGTGTTCGGCGGTTGGTTCTGGACCAGTTTGGTGATCTCGGCGACGCTGACCGTGCTGTATCTGTACGCGCTGCGCCGGCATGTGCGTGCGGAAAACGCACTGCGTACCCAGCGTATCCGTCATATGCGGCGCGCTCGGCTTGGTGTGCGCAATGCAGTCGATGAGAAATTGGGCATCCCGGAGCGGCTACGTCGGCCCGGCGCGATCGTCATTGAGTTGGATGATGAAAGCCCCGACTTTGTCAATCTTGATACCTTCCACAGCAACTTTGGACACGAGGAGCCTGAGGTGTGGGAGGACGAGTATGTGGATACCCGCCGCGTCGGCTAGGCAGGTCTGGTTCGGTGCGTCGATTCGGTGACGTGACACCCCTGACAGTCGTCCCCAGGTGGGCGTGGAAGGTTTCCGTGCCCACTGCCTGACGGGTAGTCTATCGGCTATGGATAAACCAGTTGTTAGGGATGCCGCACTGCTCATTTTCCGTGCCACCTTGGGTCTCATTTTTGTGGCCCATGGGTGGCAAAAACTGTTTATGGACGGTCCGGTTGAAACAGCTGGGAAGCTCAGTGCCGCGGGGATTCCACAGGCGAAGCTGTCAGCCTACATTGTGGGTGGGGGAGAGTTGCTGGGTGGGGCGCTGCTGGTAGTAGGGTTGCTCACCACGCTGGCGGCTGGTGCGTTGGCGTTGTTGATGCTGGCGGCGCTGTATTTTGTGCATCTCAATTCGGGATTGTTTATCGCCGATGGTGGTTTTGAATACGTGTTGGTGCTGATTGTGTCGCTATTGATGATTGTTGTTTTTGGTTCGGGGCGAGCAAGTATTGACGGTGTCTTATCCCGATGATTGACTGCGCTCGGGTGCAGGCTGCGCTGTCGGCGCGCCTTGATGGCGAGGACACGGGGGTTCCCGACGACGTGGTGGACGCGCACCTTTCCGGCTGCGTGGAGTGTCAAGCGTTTTTTGAACAGGCTGCTCGGCTGAACCGGCAGCTGCGCCTGACTGAGGTGCCCGTTGGGGACGCGGTTCCAGACCTATCGGAGGTGATTCTCGCTGGTGTGGAGCCTGTGCGTCGCCGTCGCGCTGCGTCCCGCGTCCTGGGGCTCGCACTGTCGCGCGTTGTGTTGGTCCTCGTGGGATTGGGTTTGGTGGTGTGGGCGTATCGCCTGGTGGCGCTGTCCACGGTGGGGCCAGGGGTGGGGGTATCCGATGTAGACACATCGGCAGCCTCGGGGCTGCTTGTCGACGCCGCGGCCATCCGCCTAGCGCTTGCCTGTGGGTTGTTTTTCGCGGCCTGGCGCCCCCAGATTTCTGCGGCGCTCATGCCTGTCTACGGCGCTTTTGCGGCGTTTAGCTGTGGTTTTGCCACCCGTGACCTGGTGTTGGGTCAGATGACGGCACAGGGACTGGCTGGGTTGGCATTGTTGGTGGCCTCCGCAGCCGCGTTGCTGTGTGCGTGGCTGAACAGCAGCGGCTTTGGTGGATTTGGTCGAGTGTGGCGGTCGATTACGGCCCAGCCTTACTAGTCCAGCCGTGCCAGCGCGTTTAGCGCCAGCTGCGTAGCCACATGAGCTCAAAGTAGGTGCTGTCGGGGATCTCCATGCCGTAGAGGACAGGGGAGAAGTAGAGGAACATGGTGGCCACTAGCGCCAGGTAGGCGATCACCCACAGCGCGCCGGTGCGGGTTGTGGCACCGAATAATCGTTGCGCCAGTCCCGTGACTCGGTTGGCACGCAGCTGGTTGAGGGGTTGTCCGGTGCTGCCCAGTTGCCCCAGTGTGAGGGCGATGAGGATGATGGTGAAGGGCACCAACGGCACAGCGTAGAAGAAGTACATTTGCCGGTCGAAGGTGGCAAGCCATGGCAGGAACCCAGCCGCCCAGGCGACGAGTGGGATGAGGACGTACATAGCGCGACGCACCACCAGGCACCAGAGCGCCCACAGGACCACGGGGACTGTCAGCCACCAGATCGCCGGGATACCAAAGAGGTAAATCATGCTGCGGCAGGGGCCGTCGCTGAGAAAACAGTGCTCATTGGAACTGGAATAGTAGAGCACGGGACGGGCCGCCACCAGCCATGACCAGGGTTTGGAATCCCAGGGATGGCTGTGTCCGTTCGAGGAGGTAAGGGAGGAGTGAAACTCCAGCACGGTCTGGTGGTAGTGCAACCACCCCGCCAGGGAATCGGGAAGCAGCATGAGGGGCGAATTGGGGTCAATGTCGCCGTTGCTAGCGCTGTGCCGGTAGATACTGGTCTCGTGGGCAAACCAGGCCCGCCAACTCCAGACATACAGCAACACAGGCACGATGACCAGGGAAGCAAAAGCCGGAAATGCGTCATATGCAAGGCTGCCCAGTATGGGGCGGCGAATGCGGTAGCGGTGGCGTAACCACATGTCCAACCCGACGCTGAGCAGACCAAAGAAGACAATGTAGTACAGGCCGGACCATTTCACCGACAGGGACGACCCGAGCATAATCCCGCAGATAAACCGCCACCAGCGGAAACCAAACCGTGGTCCAAGCTCGCCTACGCTGCACAGGCCGCTCACGTAGGCGCGGTGTAGGCGCAGATTCATCTGCTCAGGGTCGCGGGCAAGCGCGTAGGCCGCCGCAACGATGAAAAACGCCTGGAAAATGTCGAGCATGCCGAAGCGTGAGGCGGTGAGCAGCACGCCGTCGAAAAGCGCGAGAGTACCGGCGAAAGCCGCAACGGCGGTGGAGTGGCTGATGCGGCGCGCGAGTCCCATGATGCTTAGCACGGTAGCCGTGCCGAACAGTGCAGTGATGATCCGCCAGCCCAGCGGCGAGTAACCAAACACGAATTCGCCCAGCGCGAGGAGCTGTTTTCCCAGCGGTGGGTGCACAACCAAGCCAAACCCAGGGTTGGATTCGATGCCGCCGATCATGGGGTTGGTGGTGGAACGCACCATGTCCCACGCTTGCGGAACATAGTGTTTTTCGTCGAACACGGGGGTTCCGCCACTGGTGGCAAAAGTAATCAAGACAAACCGCGACACCAGCGTCGCAATGGCAATAATGCTGAACACCCAGGTGTCTGTGCGGGTCCATCGCAGGATGTGCGGTTCACGCGCCGCAATCACTGGATCAATGGCCCCGTTATCGGGGCTGTGCTGCGCGGCTTGGTGCGTGGCGTCGTGCGTTAGCTGGAGCGTACGCTGCTGTGGGGGTTCGGTCACTGCACCCATCTTAGTGGGAGTGTGCGAATCGGGGTAGTGTTACCTGGGTAAATACTGGGTGACTATGGGGCAGGTATGCGAGACTATGACTATGAATATCCCGGTTGAGCCGCTGCCCCGCGGCATTATCATTGCGGCTACTCCTTTGGGGAATGTGGGGGATGCGTCGCCCCGACTCGCTCAGGCGCTCGCACAGGCGGACGTGATCGCGGCGGAAGATCCTCGCCGTCCCCGTTCGTTGGCCGCAGCTTTGGGTGTGGAGATTACTGGCCGAGTGGTGTCTAACTTTGACCACAACGAACAAGATCGCGTCACACAACTGCTTGATGCCGCACGGACAGGAACGGTTGTGGTGGTTACCGATGCCGGCATGCCCAGCGTGTCCGACCCAGGGTTTGCGCTTATCGACGCCGCGCACACCGCCGGCCTTCCGGTCACATGCTTCCCCGGCCCCTCCGCAGTTCCTACGGCCCTTGCTCTCTCGGGGTTGCCGGTGGGCAGATTTTGCTTTGACGGCTTTGCCCCGCGCAAATCGGGGGCGCGCCGGGCGTGGTTGGAGGAGCTTCGTGGCGAGAAACGTGCTGTGTGCTTTTTTGAGTCACCACACCGCACTTCGGACACGCTGTCCGAGGCGGCCGAGGTGCTGGGGGAGGATCGTCGCGCTGCGGTGTGTCGGGAATTGACAAAAACGTTTGAAGAAGTACGTCGCGGTGGGTTGGGGGAGCTTGCCAATTGGGCGCGCGATGGTGTTCGCGGTGAGGTGAGTGTGGTGATTGAAGGTGCGACACAGGCGGCTGCAGATGTGAACCTGCTGGTTCCCGCCGTGGAAGATCTTGTGGCGGCGGGGGAGCGACTGAAAACAGCCTGTGCGGAGGTAGCGGCTCGGCACGGAGTGTCTAAGAAAGAGCTATATGATGCGGTTTTGGCACATCGCTCCTAAATCTTAATGAAATTGTTACATTTTGCCCACGAAATCTATTCTGTACTGGGGATAAATGACATCACAAATTGGTAACATGTAGTGAAAATGGCCTGTGAAAAGCATGTTGGGCTTGAAAAGTATGTAACAAACTAACCATCGTTAAGATATGACAAACCCCGATCCTACATATGTTGACCCAGCGGTGGAGACTCCCATCAGTGCGACTGAAGAACTCGCAGCAATGCTGGATCACAAGCAGCACATTGCGCCGGAACTGGTCGAAGAGCCAATTGAGCTGGAGGGGGAGTCAGATTCAGCAACGTTGAACTGGGGGGTTATCGCGCCAGCAGCACTCATCATCGTCGCAGTGGTGGTGTGGGGCTTGTTCTTCCCGGCATCGTTTTCCACTTTCGCGGCCACCGCACTGACCAAGGTGGTGGATAACCTGGGGTGGGCCTTCGTGTTCTTTGGCACTTTTTTTGTGTTCTTCATTATCGCGATTGCCTGCAGTAAGTTCGGCAACATCCGACTTGGGCGAGATGATGAAGCGCCTGAGTTTTCTAACTTTTCCTGGTTCGCCATGATGTTTGCCGCAGGTATGGGTATTGGTTTGATGTTCTACGGAACCACCGAACCTCTGACCTTCTACCGCAACGGTGTGCCCGGGCACGAAACACATGACATTGGAAATGCGTTTGCCAGTACCCTGTTCCACTGGACGCTGCACCCCTGGGCGATTTACGCGATCGTTGGCCTAGCCATTGCGTACAACACCTTCCGTATTGGTAAAAAACAGCTTTTGAGCTCTGCGTTTATTCCACTGATCGGTGAGCGTCGGGCAGAAGGCTGGTTGGGACGGCTCATTGATCTGCTGGCTATCGTGGCCACAGTGTTCGGCACCGCGGCGTCGCTAGGCATTGGTGCGCTGCAGATTGGTGCTGGCCTGGACCGCACCGGCCTGATCACCTCGCCCAGCATGAAAGTGCTGGTGGGCATCGTGCTCGTGTTGACCTTGGCGTTCATTTTCTCCGCCATGTCCGGCGTGGGCAAAGGAATCCAGTACATCTCTAACGCCAACATGGTGCTGGCGGCAATCCTGGCGATCTTCGTGTTTGTCTTTGGCCCAACGGTGAGTATTTTGAACATGCTCCCCATGTCCGTGGGCAGCTACTTCAACTCATTCTTTGAAATGGCATCCCGTACGGCCGATCTGGATAGCGGTGATACCGCAACATGGTTGAGCAGCTGGACCATCTTCTACTGGGCATGGTGGATTTCCTGGAGTCCCTTCGTTGGCATGTTCGTTGCCCGCATTTCCCGTGGCCGCTCCATCCGCGAATTTGTTGTTGGCGTGATGATCATCCCCGCAGCAGTCACCGTGGTGTGGTTTAGTATCTTCGGCGGCACTGCCATCCACTTCGAGCAGGAAAACCGCTCAGTGTGGGGTGAGGGCGATGCGAAACGCCAGCTCTTCGACCTACTGTATTCCCTACCTGGCGGCACCATTGCAGCCATTGTTGCCATGATCCTGCTGGCCACGTTCTTTATCACCTCCGCAGACTCCGCAGCCACTGTGATGGGGTCCATGAGCCAGCAAGGCGTGCTCGTTGCTAACAAGTGGGTCACCGCAGCTTGGGGTGTGCTTACCGCAGCCATCGGATTGACCCTGCTGGTCTCCGGCGGTAACGACGCCCTGTCTAACCTCCAAAACGTGACCATCATTGCGGCCAGCCCATTCCTGGTGGTGATCATCGGACTGATGGTGTCCCTCTACCGAGGACTCAGTGACGACCCGCTCTACCTCGACCACAAGGAACAGCAAAAGTTCGCTATGAGGCTGGCACGCGAACGTCGTGTCCACTCCGAAATGCGGGCTGAACTGCAAGCTGAACAGCGCCGTCGCGCCCGCAAGGCGGCGCGCGTCAATCGACGTCCCATCCGCTTCCGCGCACCCAAAACCGACTAGTTATTAGCTAGTTCCTGTGTGGCTTGACACCATAAATTAAAGTGAAACCCATGACAAAGTCTGTGCTCACTGCTGTTGCCTGGCCCTACGCCAACGGTCCCCGTCACATTGGACATGTGGCGGGGTTCGGCGTGCCCTCCGATGTTTTCGCCCGTTACCAGCGAATGACCGGCGCGAATGTCCTGATGGTGTCCGGCACGGACGAGCATGGGACCCCGCTGCTGGTGCAGGCCGAAAAAGAAGGCGTGACCGTGCAAGAACTGGCGGACCGCTACAACCGCCAGATCGTGCACGACCTCGCAGGGCTGGGCCTGTCCTACGATTTGTTCACTCGAACCACCACCCGCAACCACTACGCGGTGGTGCAGGAATTGTTCCGTGGTCTGCATGACAACGGCTACATGGTCAAAGAAACAACCATGGGCGCTATCTCGCCATCCACGGGTCGCACCCTGCCGGACCGCTACATTGAAGGCACCTGTCCCATTTGTGGTGCCGACGGCGCGCGCGGCGATCAGTGCGACAACTGCGGCAACCAGTTGGATCCCGCCGACCTGATCAACCCCGTGTCTAAAATCAACGGCGAAACACCGCAGTTTGTGGAAACCGAGCACTTCCTGTTGGATCTTCCGGCGCTGGCCGACGCCCTGTCCGCCTGGTTGAAAGAGCGGCAAGATTGGCGCCCCAACGTTCTGAAGTTCTCGCTGAACCTTCTTGAGGACATTCGTCCGCGCGCCATGACCCGCGACATTGACTGGGGTGTGCCCATCCCCATTGAGGGCTGGCAGGACAACAATGCCAAGAAACTCTACGTGTGGTTCGATGCTGTTGTGGGCTACCTATCCGCATCTATTGAATGGGCCTATCGCATCGGAGAACCAGAGGCGTGGCGCACGTTCTGGACCAACCCTGATGCTGTCTCGTACTACTTCATGGGTAAAGACAACATCACCTTCCACTCCCAGATTTGGCCCGCTGAACTGCTGGGCTACCGTGGTGAAGGTTCCCGTGAGGGTACGGTCGGACAGCTCGGCTCGCTGGAGTTGCCCACCGAAGTTGTCTCGTCTGAGTATCTGACCATGTCCGGGTCCAAGTTCTCCTCCTCCAAGGGGGTGGTCATCTACGTCAAGGACTTCCTGGAAGAGTTTGGTGCCGATCCCTTGCGTTACTTCATCGCTGTCGCGGGACCGGAAAACAACGACACCGACTTTACTTGGGACGAGTTTGTCCGTCGCATTAACAACGAGCTGGCCAATGGTTGGGGCAACCTGGTCAACCGCACTGTCTCCATGGCGCATAAAAACTTTGGTGAGGTTCCCACCCCTGGCGAGCTTAGCGACGCCGACCAGGCCATCCTTGACCTCGCCTCCCGTACGTTCGATGAGGCTGGCGACGCCCTCAACCACTCTCGGTTCAAGCAGGGCATTACCAAAATCATGCACGTAGTGGGCGAAGCCAACGCTTACATCGCGGAGCAAGAACCGTGGAAACTGGCCAAGGATGAAACTCAACGCGAGCGCTTGGCCACAGTGCTGTGGACAGCGCTTCAGGTGGTCAGCGACTGCAACACCATGCTCACCCCCTTCCTTCCACATACGGCGCAGGCTGTTCACGAGACCCTGGGGCGTGACGGCGTGTGGGCCGCACTGCCTGAATTTGTGGAGGTCACGGATGATCAGCCGGTCGAACCGGTGGGCGCGGGTCTACCCGAAAAGGGACGCAGCTACCCTGTGATCATGGGTAACTACCGTGACCAGCAGGCGGTGTGGACGCGTATCGACGTTGTGCCAGGCACCGCCCTCAGTAAACCACGGCCACTCATTGCGAAACTGGACCCAGAACTGGCAGAAACCGGGCCGTCCTGGGCGCCGGTGAACTCCTAGTGTATCCAGGAACAGTGGGGGTCGGGGAAACAAAAAGTGGACTCTAGGAAGGGTTAACCTAGAGTCCACTAAACGGGGAAGCTGTGGTGGGGTGCCCTTAGCGGATCACGCCCTGGAACTTCAGGAAGTTGATGATGGGGAAGACCACAAGGCCGAGGAAGGAACCAACCAGGCCAGTGGCGGTGACAGCACGCAGAGTCTTAGCCCACTTCGGGAGGTTGGCATCTTTCTCATCGGAGCTCATCTGAACGCCGGTGGCGGGCTTCTCGGACTCGTACTTCTTCTGAAGTTCTGCGCTCGGCTTGCCGTCTTCGCCTATGTACTTGTCGCTGGAGCCAATGGCTTTCGCATCTTTACCTTTACCACCTTCGGAGCTTGAGCCCTGCTGTGCGGCGACATCCGTGGGGAGGCCTTGTTCTGCAGCCTGAGCAGCTGCGACGCCGCCCAGGGTCAGGGCGAGCGCGGTTGCGGCGGCAACGGCGGACTTGCGGATGTTCTTCATGGGGAGACCTTTCAGACGGAATACAGAGAGAAGTAGTCCTATAGGACTTTTCATGAGACTGCCGAGCGCCGACAAACTCGATCACACAGGTTAGTATCATGAAATATTAAGTTTTAGATACTGAGTAGGTGCAAACCGTTTGGTTTGCAAAAGCGCAGTTAAAGACCTTTTTAGGTCTGAAACCTAACCTATCATAGGGGTGGTATTCAAACCTAGAAAGTTTGAGCAGCGTCTGTTTTGCGCGCCTCTCACTATCTGGAACCTACAATACATTAATATAAAACTCAGCTAAAGTTAACAACTAAAACGTGTGCTATTTGTCAATCTCTGTGACTAATGTGACCATTGGGACAAAATCCCCACCCCTGATAGGGGTATGTTGTAGCATGTGTGCGGCTTTGGTGGTGGTGGAAAGTTGGGAAAGGGTGCGGACAAAGATCATCCCAGGTGTAGCAACCATGCTCAGTAGGCTCCTGTGTGTGTGACGACGGCACCGACTGTGCGGGCAATGGTTTTCATGTCGAGCAGCATTGACCAATTGTGGACGTAGTAGAGGTCCAGGCGCTTGGCTTCATCGGCTGACAGGTGTGATCTGCCGCTGACTTGCCATAGTCCGGTGATGCCTGGACGTATGGTGAGCCGGAGATGCATGTCCGCATCGTATTCATCAACTTCACGTTGTACCTGTGGGCGTGGTCCCACAATGCTCATTGTTCCATTGAGTGAATTAATGAATTGCGGTAGTTCGTCGATACTGTATGTACGAATAAAGCGTCCGATTGGGGTGAGGCGCGGATCATCTTTCATTTTGAAAAGCAGAGCATTGCCACCCTGCTGTCGAATAAGTTCGTGTACCTTAGTATCGGCGTCAACAACCATGCTTCGGAATTTCCATAGGGTATAGGGGATTCCATCGCGACCGATGCGTTCACTGAGGTAGAAGACGGGTCCGCCATCGTAAAGCTTGATGGCAAGAGCGGTAACAAGCAGGATCGGCGAGGTCAAGATAAGCATGGCAAGGGACAAAAGAATGTCGAATATTCGCTTAGTAGTTCCGTTTGCGTCACTATATTTTTTCTGATCTGATAATGTCACGCGCACCATCCTTAGAGGCGTTTGAATTATGCCGGAATTCTATTCCGTGATGGTGTGTTTCTACAATTTATTTCACCTTGGGCTTTGTTGATGTTCTTCACGCATACATGGCAATAGGTACTGTAGCTACGGGGCGCGATGCACCTGTGCCCTGACAGGATGGACATCACGCCCTCGCTACACTGAGGACTTATGTCAAGAAAGAAACCACGTCCAACTCCGGTTCCGGCGCGCACTATTCCTGGGCTCATTGATGCCCACACGCACCTTGCGTCGTGCAAGGATGATGCCGCAGTGTTAGTTGAGCGCGCGGGTGCGGCGGGCGTCGATAAGCTGTGTACAGTGGGGGATGGTCTCGCGGAAGCGGAGGCTGCATTGGCAGCTGCGCATGCTTTTCCCCACGTATATGCGGCGTGTGCGATTCATCCGACTCGGGTGGGTGAATTGGATCAGGCTGCCCAGGCGCGGTTGGTGGAGATGATTGCGGATCCGCGGTGTGTGGCGGTCGGGGAGACCGGTCTGGACACGTACTGGATTGGTAAATCGGAGACGTGTGCGCCTCTGGACATGCAGGAGGAGGCTCTGCGGTGGCACATTGACCGTGCGGTGGAGGCGGATAAGGCGCTGATGATCCATAATCGCGAGGCAGACGCGGACCTGTTGCGTGTGTTGGCGGATGCCCCGGCACCGCGCGCCACCATACTGCATTGTTTTTCGTCCCCGCTGGATGTTGCTCGGGAGGCTCTGGACCGTGGTTACGTGCTGTCTTTTGCAGGCAACGTCACGTTTAAACGGAACGAGGAACTGCGGGAGGCGGCGCGGCTAGCCCCAACGGGGCAGATGCTGATTGAAACTGATGCTCCCTATATGACTCCTGAGCCGTTCCGTGGGTCGCGGAATGAACCGTCGCTGATCGGTCACACCGCCCTGTGTGTGGCAGAGGCCCGTGGACTGAGCCCAGAAGAGTTGGCTGAGGAAGTTTCGGCCACGTTTGATCGTGTGTATGGGCAGGCGTGATTAGCGTAGTCCGAGCATGTCAAGGGTGCCACGGATGGTGGCGCGCATGGACCAGTTGAAAAAATCGTCCGGATTCCACTGTTCCGTCATGCGTGCCCCAGAAGTGATCGTGGGGACGTTGCCGGGGAGTTCGCTGTGGTGTGCCAGCGCGTTGTCGCGATGACTGAGCGGAGCAAGGTGTGCAAGGGCAACCGCGTGTTCTGCCACCACTGATAGGGCGATGCTGGCCTGATGGGGGAGCCAGCCGTACGTAGTTGCGTATCCGGCTTGGGTTTTTTCGATGGCGCTCAAGGCGGTGGTGTGCTCAGGGGTGAGTTGGGTGAGGAAAGTACCGATGCCGGGATTGTCCTGCACAAAGCGACGCAGCGCTTGGGCCATGTCCGTCAGAGAATCCTCGGGATCGGCGTGGTGGGGTTCGGGGAGGGATTCACGGGCAATGATGTGCTGTGCAACAAGGTTTCGTGCCGTCTCCAGGTTGCGGACATGCCTATAGATGGACATCTCGCTCACGTTCAAGTATTCCGCTAGCCCGCGGATGGTGAGTTTATCCAATGTGATAGTGCGGCCTGCTTCTCCGATCTGCTCAAGGGTGATGCTGGGCGGCCTGCCGTGAGTTTTTCTGGGCATTCCTTAATTCTGACACAAGACAGCAGGTAAAGATTTTTGTTAGACTATATAACAAAAATAGTCTTTGGTTGTGCGAGAAAGGTAAAGATCGTGAGCGAGCATCAACTGACGCAATCGGAACTTGCGGAAATGAGCGACGTGCTTACCCATCCCGACCACACTCGTGGCTTGGAGGAAGGGGAGCTGGTGGTCACTGCCCTGGAGGTGCTGAATTCCACATTCATTCGCATTCGTGGCCGGCTTGAAGGGTTCCGCAATCCCGATGCCTGGCGACGTCCCAATACCACCCTCCGCATGGAGGTGCCCGTGGGTAACGATGTTATTGAAGGCATCGCGACATCGTCACGTGTGTACACCATCGCAGAGGTCTTTGGCGACTATGACGTGGCTATCGACGCCGTCGCGCACGGCACCACCTCGCCGATGATGCGTTGGTTGGCGTCCGTGAATCCCGGCGACCGCATCGTGGTCAAAGGCCCGCGCCCGCATCAGCTGCTGAATCCTGCGTCGGTCAACTACATGCTTGCCGACGCCTCGGCACTGCCCGCCGTGCGCAATA
>ERZ773018.957-NODE-957-length-16114-cov-10.730867_pt1 | contig 16114 bp, 13 predicted proteins | sample MGYA00580840_ERZ773018 | MGnify/ENA primary metagenome ERZ773018 (study PRJEB29015, sample SAMEA2738125) | human oral metagenome | biome: human oral; feature: human-associated habitat; material: saliva | place: China | collected 2256 ... | reverse complement strand
TCTCCCCAGTAACAGCATCCCAAACCCGAACACCATCAGAACCGGTAACAATACGCCTGCCATCAGGCGACCACGCAACCGACTCAACCCAATGGTCGTGTTCCAGGCTAAGCACATTCTCCCCAGTAACAGCATCCCAAACCCGAACACCATCAGAACCGGTAACAATACGCCTGCCATCAGGCGACCACGCAACCGACTCAACCCAATGGTCGTGTTCCAGGCTAAGCACATTCTCCCCAGTAACAGCATCCCAAACCCGAACACCATCAGAACCGGTAACAATACGTTTACCATCAGGCGACCACGCAACTGCAGCAACATAATCGATGCGACCACTAAAAATTTGGATCTCAGGGAAAATCTTAAGCTCAGATCGGTCTAATAATGGCGCTACAAGCACACCAGACAAACCTTGCTCATATCCACTTGTATACAAAAGCTGAGTACGGTGACGCTTAGCTTTTTCTAAAGAAGTCCTAGATAAATCACAATGGCGGAAAATAGCCCCAGATAAATCCGTGCCGTTGAAATCTACATTACTCATCCTACAATACTCAAAAACTACCCGCTGCATAGAAGCTCCAGAGGCATTAACACGGTCTAAACACACATGATTAAAGTGAGTATCATCCAATCGCGCACTTCTAAAGGACACGCCACGCAAGTCTAAGGATGCTCGTTTAGAACCTATAGTCCACTTTCGTAAATCAGTACCTGACAGATCTAAAGTTCCTGGGCGAGGATACGGTAAACCTCGTTCTAAAGCCATCAATGTGTAAGTAAAAACGTTAGTTCGTGCGGCAACAGCCCCTTGTTTACCGACTTGTTCAAGACAGCTTAGTGCTTGGCCACGCTCAATATCAGAAAGCCGATCAATTAGCTCAGCTAGAAATCCGAAAGTCTCATCACTTGGCTTGGTAATATTCCAAACTTCAAGCGCCTGATCTTCTTCTTCAAACAAGCAATCACAAAGTCGCTTAGCTAAGAAAAACTCCAACAATGAGGAATGAGTAAAAGAAAAATCATCTCCGCGACGAGACAAAAATGTAGCCGTACGAAAATCCTGTTTCCATTGGTCTGGTATGCGACGTTCATAATCAAGTTCCATCTCCTGATGAAGGTGAAGGAATTGGAGCATCCATTTTTCCATCCAACGTGCTGACCACGTCCTAGAACCCGAACGCCATACCTGCCACGCCAGATGCATCATAAGCAAGATCTTGTGCTCCGGAATCAGACTATGTTTCCCATCATCACGAGTTAACCATTGGTCAACGAAACGCTCATAAAGATCAACTGATCTAATGCGAGCTCCCTTACTCAGATCATTTTCGACACTGGGCAAGACTTCACGAATCATGTCGAGCATAACTGGTTGGGCAGCTAGCGCACTCAAATCATGTACTGAACGAATCATCTCAAAAAGCCGATCAGGATCAGCGCCGGGAATATTACGAGCTAAATATTCACGAATCTGGTCTTCATCGAAAGGTAGCAAGGTAAAAACAATATAGTCTTCACCACGTACACGTTCACGCCCTTGTCCATCAAAGAAAGCAAGCTCTTCTTTAATGTTTCTGAAGTACTGCGTCCTACAAGATAACAAAAGATGCGTTTGAGGAGCTGATTTTGCTTTATTGGAGTTAGCCAGCGTTAGAATTTCAAGTAGCGAGCGCGTCAAGCGTTGCCCATCGCCAGGCGATAGGTGCACTAAAATTTCGTCCAAGCCATCAAAGATGACCAGGGTATTCTCACTGCGGATAGTTTCTAACAGATCATCAACTTCCACAGGCGACGCAGTAGAAACGCTAAGAAGACGAGTAAGTACCGTACGCAGACCAAAATCAGTTAGTGTCTTAGGAGACAAATCGCGCAAGTCGAAATATATGGGCAGGGGAAGTTGCCTATCAGATTTTCTGAGCTCTAGAAGCTTACGAGTAAGCAGAATAGACGTAGTCGTCTTGCCAATGCCCAAGTCACCCAAAAGAGCACACAAATGCGAGTCATTTTTTTCTAGGCTACGTGACCACTCTACAAGTCGCTCTACAGCAAGAAACGAACCTGCATTTCTCGCATTAAAAGATCCAACTACAGCATAAGCAGAGACTGGGTCATTAACAGGCTCAAATTTTGCATGCGTAGACAAATTTTGTGCCATAGTTTCTGACACATCCTTATATGGCGATAACTGATAGCTATCAGGGTTTCGTTTTACCAGATCCAACACTCTGTTTGCAAAATCCTGCTTACTCGTACCCCCTTCATCTTTAGCCTTAGTAAATGAGTTACCCGAGACGACGTCACCCCTATCAAATGGATCAAATGACACAGATTGGCCAATATCTTCAAGTCTCACAATAATAGGATGTGGATGCTTGGCAAGTACTCGGTCAGCTTCATCCCTGTCAGTCAGGTAGTTATTGCTAATAAGTACAATGACAAGGTCTGCATCATTACTCATCTTATCGAGAGTGCTACTGATAGATTCACCTACTGCAACCTGATTTGTTCTGAAAAACATAACATTATAGCTGTTACGTAATCCAGCCCTAATCGTACGCTCTAACAAGTCAGCACATGAAACCGCACGTTTTCCGTCTTTTTTGGAAAAACTAATGTATATACGTTTAATGTCTCCAATAGCAAAAGCATCAACCATTTTCTCAGAGACAGTATGGCGACTCGCCTGGCTCTCAGTATAGTCCTCAATATCCTCAATTACAGGATCTGTGCCCGTAAAGTAAAGTTCAGTCCCCTTCCGCCCATCAAACACAACGGTAATTTTCCCATCTGCATCCTGATTGAAGCGGGACTTAAACTTACGAAGGTAGTCAGTAGGTTCCTTACCCGAGATTTTCTCTAAGACTTTGTCGATAGTTGTTTTGTTATTCTCCTCAAGTAACTCGCAGATCATATTCGCAGTCTTTACGTTACCTTGAGTCATATTTTCAAGGCCGCTCAGGATTCGACGTACTGTAGCAGCAGAGAGGGGGCGAGATGGCATTAATGAAGAGTTAGACATCAGCGGTACCCACCTTTATCTTCGATGCGATTGATTATTTGTTTTACAAAACTATCAACGAATTGGATACGCTGCAATTTTGTTTTGCAACTAATATAGGAGTTACGTTTAGAGGAGGTACCGCAGTAGATCTGATTATCATTAATCCCAAAAAATTCTACTGCACCCCCAAGGGGAACGTCCACTAGCATAACGGGTAGTACGTTCTTCATAGGAGCATTCCCAACCCCAGGAATCTCATAGGTACGAATGAAATCGGAGGCCAGAAAGGCTGGGCTCACAAGCTGGACAATATAGTCACTATCCTCTAAGTGTCCCAAAATCTGAGGTAGCCACTTTTCACCAGGAAGAATGAATGAGTCCTCCCACCAGGTAATCTCATGGTTTTTGCAACTCTCTAAACGGGGCTTAAGTAGCTTAAGAAAAGATTTCTTTGCCTTTACCTCTCCGTGCGCCCAGGACAGGAAAAATTTGCTACGATACATATTAAATCTCCAACATAAATCAAAATCTAGCCGCAGTAATTTTCAAATTACCTGTACCCAATCTTATTCTCGACACTGAGAGTGAGTCTCTCAACAAATCCGTCAACAAACTTGTTACGCTGCTTCTCGGTTTTACAACTGATATAGGAAGGTCGCTTACTACCGCGATACACCTGAAGATCTTTGATTCCAAAACATTCGATCGCGCCATCAACTGATAGATCTGCTACATCTATCAGCAGGACAGGGAAAATCTTTGTAAACTCACCACCGCTTAATGAATCCTCCCCCCTCTTCATGTTAGCAAATAGTTCTGGACTAAGCAGCGGGACAACATAGTCGGCCTCACGCAATCGCTCGTTAATCTCAACTTTCCGATCCTGTCCTGGAAGCACAGAAGAGGGGGTCCATCGCAAAAATTCATGCTCACGCAGACAGTCCAAACGAGACTCCGCTCGCTTCAAGAACTTATTCGCAAGTTTCTCATTCTCGGGAGCACTATATACGAGCAGCTTTGTGGTAGGCATTTGAAACCTCCAGTTGAGCAAATTATCTATCGGGACAATCTTGTCACGTTCGTAACCTAGTGTCAAGCATGCACTTACAGTACCTAGATAGAAGCTGTAGTCTCATAGATTTTCCTGAAATTACAACGATTTTGGCTACATCCTCAGTAGTAGAATCGGCCCTGAAGCACCTTTGCCGCAATCACCGTCATTGAATTAGGCGGATCTTGTCACGTTCGAGATGCAACTTCTAGCTTGCTAGAGGCAACCGTGAATAGAACTAGCAACTATCTGCGCTAAGCGCACCGGCACAGCATTGCCTAGCTGGCGCATCGCCTCAGACCAGGGACCACTGAAACGATAATCGTCTGGGAAAGTCTGCAACCGCGCCGCCTCGCGCACAGAAAAATACCGTACTGACCCATCTACCCTGCGAAGCATATTCTCTCCCCCGGGCACGCCATGCACACCTGCTTTAAGAGCTTTAGCAGGTGAATCAATAAAAGAACCCGTATGTCCCGGATAGACTCGGGCCCCTGGTTGAAGCACATGGTCAAAGAAAAGCGGAGAGGCCTCCATGGTTGGCTCAGGCAAACCAACCAAAGCGTCACGAACAGTCAGCCAAGGCAGCAGCTGCGGATCTCCACTGTTTCTTACCTCAATTTGCTGCTGCGATTTTGGAATGCGGTAGCTGTCCCAGTACTCTCCAGATTCCTGAAGTGCACGCAATGCGGAACCTGAGTGAGTAGGTGACGGAAAAGACCACTCAGCATCGACGTCGCACCTAAAGCCCACAAAAAATACTCGCCACCGCTGCTGGGGCACTCCATAATCGGCAGCATTCACTAGCTGAGTAACCACGTTGTATTGCAGATCGGTGTGCGCTGAAGTGTGTTCAGCCTGGAGACGTCCATAGTGATCTGCCCAAGATTCGCCTTGGAGCGGTGTGATATCAGGGTGGGCGAGTCGAAGCTGGATATAAGAAAAGTAGTTGGTGAAAGCTGCGCGGGTAAGACCTCGAACGTTTTCAATCATGAAAGCGCGTGGCTGAAGCTGGCGAATCACTTCAGCAGTAGCTGGAAACATATCACGGGGATCTTCCGCCGCCATAGCTTTGCCACCCAACGAAAACGGTTGGCAGGGGGGACCACCACTTACCAGGTCAACTCCGGGCGCTACCCCACTCCAATCAATATTACGCACATCGCCTTCACAAACCTTCACCTGAGTAAAAGCCTGTTTGGAATCGTTGGCAGCATAGTTGGCACGCAGTGTCTGGCATGAGCGCGCATCCCATTCAGCAACAAGCTCCGTTGAAAAGCCAGCCAGATGGGTACCAAGGGCAAGCCCTCCTCCACCAGCAAAAAGCTCAACACTACGCATGATCTAAATTATGCCGCGCTCAAGCCCAGTACCTCAGCCCAGCCCTCCATGGCTTGCTGTTTTAGTAACTTCCTCCTAATTTTCTGGCAAATAACTCCTTATGCTTCTTAAAAGAACTGAAGCTCCTAAACAGTCGAATAAGCAAGATCACAACAATAATACTATTAAGACCAGCCAACCAGAATGCCTTAACGTATACATCATAAACAAAAAGCAGCAGAAAAACGATAAGGAAAATAAGGTTAAGCCAGATTTCACTCCGCTCAACCTTCACCATCAGTTGCCATTTAGTCCTCTCAAGGAACCCACTTGCCAGCTCACGAGGTACGCGATTTACTTCAGCCTCATTTACGACATCAGGCCCAAGAACCTTAGCATAGAGTTTATAAAGCTGTGGAGCTTCTTGCCTTAAAACTGCAAGCGCCTCAGTATTTGACAAAGCAGTCTTTCCGCAAAAACGAATCTTTTGAATAATATCAGAAATATTTTCAATTAGCTGAACGACATCATCATTATAAGGAGGTTCTAGAGCGTCTAAGTAGTCACTATCCTCAAGTACCCTAGTGAGCATAGCGTTTTTCTTAGCATCTGGGCGCGCATCGCTTGGCATCTGCTCTCCCTGGCTGGATTGGAGATCGAGCGGATACCCACTATAAGCAGACTGTAACAGTAACTCGGAAATCGCTAACCGATCCGCCGTTTTCCTCGTCCACGCACTTTCTTTACGACAAGACATTTGACGCAAGCACCCCTATCGCCATCATAAATGTGGTTACCGAAAGCCGTTGTAACCGTATATTTAATCCTACACCCTACTCCTTAAGCAAGCACGCTATTTAGCGCCGCACATTTGGCAAGGCATGCTTAAGAAAAACGCTCGTCACGATAGACAACCTGACTTAACAATATTACTCAGTAATACATTTTGATATAGTCAAGTAAATAACTGATATTACGGCTATAGCGAACACTGCGTTCTACAGTCAAGTTCTACAGTTGAGGCTATGTGGATTCTTGCCGCTTGCCTTTCCGCCCTTTTTGCATCGACAAGCTTTCGCTTACCGCAACCCCGCCGGGTCAACTAGAGACAGGGCGCGCGGGGCGCGTGAGACCTGCACGCTCTGGCCCCAGGTGAGGGTGAGACGGTCAGATTCTATGCCGTCGCCAAAGAGCACCAGGGACTCGCTGCCCACCACCAGGCTCAGCTCCTCCCCCTCCCCCAAAATGCCTTCGGTGCAGTTAGTGCCGGTGTGGGGTGAGGGCCAGGCTTCGCGCACAAACCACGCCAGGCAGGGTGAGGTGGGCGCGGGCAGATCCCCCATGTGGCGCCCGCGTTTTAGGGAGGCGCCCCAGCCGGTGGCGCCGGTCCCGGTAGAAACGACGACGCCGGAGGAGGACTGGCGCTCTGCGCGGGAGCCCAAGGTGAGCTCGTAGCGGGCACTTTGATGGCTTGGGTGCCCAATAAACACCTCATTGAGGGCAGTGAGCGTACGCGAGTCGTCAGCAGCTGCGCGCACCATGGTCAGCTGGTCAACGCGCAGGTCAGAGCTCGCTTCTAGGCGGCGCAGCGCCCCCACCCCCTGCTCGGGCGTGCAGCGCACGAGCACGCCTGCATTGGCTTGGGGCACAGAGTTAACCCCCACCACTACCTGCTCACCCACGTATTTGGCCACGTTAGCCACCAGCCCGTCCGGGCCAACTACGACAATTACGTCCTCGGGTGCAAACAGGAAGCGAGACAGTGAGTCGCGTTCGACGTCGGCACTAGCCCAGCCGTCCGGGATCCCCGCCCGCACCCGCGCCAGGGCCGCCAGGTGGCACTCGTGCGCGCGCTCCACCTCCTCAAGGCTGCGCCCGCGTGAGCGCAGTACAAACTCAACCTGGCCGCGCGTGGAGTAGCGATCCATGAGCTCGTCATATTCGGTGGGGCGGCGCACAATCACCGCGCGGCGTCGCATTACTTGCCTGCCTTGGCTGAGCCGGTGAAGGCCGACACCAGGTCACTGAGCACGTCAGCGGTGATGGTGATGTTGCCAAAGGAAGGCATGTGCCCTGCCAGCTCCTTAAGTGCCAGGGCACGCGCCACCTCAGGCCCGGCCTCGGCGACGGCCTGGATGTAGGCCGCGTCATTGGCGGTGCGGGCGCGCCCGGCGGTGTTCCAGTCGGTCTCGAAGGCCTTGGCTTTTTCTACGATGCGGCGCGATTCCGCCTCGACGGCGATTGCGTCAGCGGCGGCTTTCTCTTCAGCTTCGCGCCTGGCGTTGTGGCCTTCCTGGTCAACCAGGTCGGCGCGCTTGCGGGCCAGGTCAAGCTTGGATTGCATCTCGTTTTCGGAAATTTGCGATTCACGCTCGACGGCGAGGGCGCGGCGCTCATAGAGGGCGCGGTCAGCCTCGGCGCGCAGCTGCTCAAGCAGTGGGGCGCGCAGGGATGATTCAACCCCTTCATCAGGGCGCAGGGACAGCAGACGCACGTCAACAACGCCCACGCCGGTGGCTTGTAGCTGCTCGTTTGCGGCGAAAGCCTGGGTCAAGAGCCCGCTAACTCGCTCCAGGGAACCGGAGATAGCTTCAGCCAGGCTCATGGCGCCGATAGTTGAGGCCAGGGCGGAGTGGGCGATGCGGGTGACGGTTTCGTCGATTTGCCACAGGCCCTGCGCATCTTTCTTTGCTTCACGCGGGTAGAGACCAAAGTCGTAGTGCGCGGCTGCAGCCTCGGCGTCCTCAATGCAGTAGGTGACGGCCACCTGGGCGTTTACGTTCTGCTGGTCGCTGGAGGCTACCTGTACTAGGAAGCTGTGGGCACGGTTAGCGGTGGGTACTTCCGCGAGCGCGCAGCGGCCTTTGCGCAGCCAGAAGGATTGGCCAACCCCGGAGCGGATGGTGCGTCCGGCGCTGATCTGGACGACGTGGTCGCCGGCGCCACCCTGGTAGCGGATGAAGAAGGGGTGGTTGTGAAGGGTTCCCATGATGACTCCTTAGGTAGTTCCCATTTGTTTGTGTCACTATGACGATAAACCCCTCCAGGCTTTAGTGTCAACTTGACGCAAATAGGTTAGGCTAGAGCCATGATCGAACCTGTCACCTTCCCGATCGCCGTCGACGTCGTCGCCCTGACAGTCATTGACCACACGCTTCACGCCCTCGTGGTGCGCCGAGGCATCGAACCTTTCCGTGGCCGTCTGGCTCTACCTGGCGGTTTTCTGCGCAGCGGCGAGCAGACAGATCAGGCTGCCGCGCGCGAACTTGAGGAGGAAACTGGCGTCACTCCCCCCGGTCACCTTGAGCAGCTGCGCACTTACGGCCCTCTTGGGCGTGACCCGCGCGGCCCGGTTCTTTCTGTGGCCTACCTGCTCTTGGCCCCTTCTTTCTCCCCCACCCATGCGGGGGGCGACGCCGCCGGGGCGCTGTGGCAGCCCGTTGAGGCCCTGCTTGGTCCCGACTCTCCCCTAGCTTTCGACCACGGCGCTATTTTGGCCGACGGCGTCGAGCGCGCCCGCTCTAAGATTGAATACTCGCCTCTGGCCACCTCTTTTTGCGGGCCGCAGTTTACGATCACCCAGCTGCGCACCACCTATGAGGCTATTTGGGGCTCTGCCTTGGATCCGCGTAATTTCCATCGAAAAGCCACAAAAACGGCGTCGTTTATTGAGCCCACTGGAGACAGCGTGCGCGAAGGGGCCGGGCGCCCGGCCGCCCTCTACCGCCTAGTCCCAGGAGTTGATGCGACCGCTTTTGTCTTAGACCCGCCTCTGCGCCGGCCACCTGCCCAGGCCTAAGCTAAGCAACCATCTGGCCTAGACTCAAGCAACGCCAGCCGCCCTCGGAGCCCAGGCTCAGGCAATGCCAGCCGCCCCGATAGACGAAGCCAGCATCCATCCGAACCAAGACAACACCAGCCGCCCTAGACACTGACAGGCGCTAGCGCGCCTAGTCCGCGAGCGCGTCAGCTGCGGCCTCGATCTGCTCGCGCGCAGGGCAGGATGCCGGCCCTACTATCGTCGTGGAAAGAGCGCCTGCACAGTTAGCCAGTAAAAGCGCTCGCTCTAGGGGGATTGCCTGCGCTAAAGCCGCCGCCAACACGCCAGAGTGGGCGTCACCTGCGCCGTTAGTGTCGATAGCTGCAACGCGCGGCGTCGGAATGTAAGTCACATCTGCGCCAGTATTCGCGCTGGCCGCCGCCGGAACCGCCGCTGGCCTGGCGAAATAGGCGCCCTCAGCTCCGGCACGCACTACGACGGGGTACCCCAGCAAACTGGCTACCATGCTGGCCTCGCTCGCTTGGTCGCACCGCTCCCGGTACTGCCCCTGCTCCTGCTCCTGGTAGCAACGTTGGCTCAGCTCCTGACCCTGCCCCAAGCCGCGCTCTGCGCTTTGGTTAATGATCTGCTGAGCTTCCCTATGGTTCATCGAGACAATTACGTCGCGCGCAGGTAGGCCCTGCGGGATGCCAATAACAGGTGAAACATCCAAAATAACCTGCACTCCCTCAGGTAAAGCCTCGAGCGCCGCTTGCGCTGCCTGACGGTTAGCCGGGTGGTCCATGAGGTAGCCGTCAATGTAAAGCACGTCCCCCGGGCGCATCGTTGCGGTGAAGTCCGCCCAGGCACTTGCTGGCGCCCTCGTCTCAGCGCCCCGCGTGGAGATAAAGGTGCGCTCTCCGGATTGGTCAGTGAACGCAATACAAAAACCGTTATCGCTACCGTCAATGTGGGGCCCGGCGTCCGTAATTTCCGCGCGCTGCAGGGCCTGCTGGATGAGTAAAGAGTAGGGACCCTGGCCAATTGGGCTGAGTGAGACGGCCTGGGCTCCCATACGCCGCGCGGCCACCAGCGTGTTAAAGCCCCCACCCACGTGCATTCCTTCATCGCTGGCCCATACGTCGCCGCCAGGGGCCGGTAGCGCCTCGCCACGCACAGCCAGGTCTACAAGGATCTGTCCCATCAGCACCACGCGGCCCGCCGGGGCGCCTTTTTGTGGGGACGCGGCTAGGGTTTTGGTAAGCGCGGGTTTTGCTGGGTTGGGCGACGTCGTAGCTGCTGCGGGGGTAGAGCCGCCGCCCTCCCTATCACGCAGAGCCAGCAAATCTGTAGCGACGCTAGGCAGATCAAGCTGCGAAACTCGCTCCACCTGAGCCAGGCCGTAAGCGTCAAAAACCTCAACACCCAAACTTGCACCCAGGATTGCGCCCGCAATCGCACCAATTGTGTCGGTGTCACCGCCCAAGTTGGCAGCCTGCAGCAGGGCGCGTGGGGAGGGATCACGTGCCAGCAGCGCGAAAGCCATGGGGATTGTCTGCGCTGAGGCCACAGACGTGCCGATCTGCTCAGCCAACCACTCTAGGGACGACGACGCCGGCTCGGTAGCTAGCGTTAATGCCCGGTGCGTGGCCGCCACAACATCCGGGTCTGGGCTCCAGGCGCCGCGCTCAGGTAGTGAGCGCACAAAAGCCACAGCCTTCCACAGCAGGGCCGTCACATCCGCCGCGCCGGCGTCGATCCCGAGTGACACGGCGGCTGCCACTAGCGCCGCTGACTGAAAGCCCTGGCGTGTGGCGTGCGTGACCTGGCATGAGGACCATACGGCGTCGGCGAAAAGCTGCCGGTCCGACGTCGACGCCGCAATCCCGATCGGTGTCACCCGCATTGCCGCACCATTAGTGGTGCCCTCACCCCCCACACGCAGCGGGTCTTCACCTGCGCGTACACGCTCAAGTGCCGCCTTCGTGGAGGGCCCCAGCAGATCCAGCGAGCCACGCTCAATCATGGAATCTTCCCAAGCCAACAGGCAGCGGGAGAACTCGCCCGCATCCAGGGTCAGCCCAGAGCCGTGGCCTTTAAGCAGCAAAGAAGCAACCAACAATGCTTGCTCGGTGTCGTCAGTGACCGACCCAGCCGCCATACCCGGCGCATAGGGTTGGCTTTTATCCCCATCCACTAGGCCCGTGACATGGCCATAAACCACTTGAATCTGCTGTGGAGACATTGCTTGCGTTGGCATACCCAGCGCATCACCCAACGCCAACCCAGCCAACGCGCCATATGCGCGCGAAAAACGAGGATCCATGAGCTTTTCCTCCCTATGCAGGCCGTGAGCACATGCGGGCCAACCGGGACTCAGGCAATGCCAGCCAGCACGCGCCTACACCAATATAGGCGACCCCTCATCGAGTCAGAAAAGAAAGCTCCTTTAAAACTGCCCCACTTCACCTTTTTACGACGAAAGCCCTATAGACTGAGGTGGTAGGGATTTTTAGACAACCGCACCTTTTAGTGCGTTTATCACGGCAATCCTGACGGAAAGCAACCCCACCCTGACGGCAATCAACACCGTGCGCCGTCGGCCACCTACTCAGATCAAAGAAAGAGCCTCCCATGAGCGACACCAGCAAGCAGTCCGAGCAGAACGAAAACGCTGAAGCGGACAGCACCCCCAACACGCCCCTGCACACCTCCCATGGCGTAACCACCATCGACGAGAACGTCATCGCCAAGATCGCCGGCATGGCCACGCGCGAGGTGCCCGGCGTCTACAGCATGGGTAACGCCATGCGCCGCGCCTTCACCGCCATGACCGAGCGCATCCCCACCGCCCAGACCAACGTCACCGGTGGCATTAACGTACAGAAGGGCGAAACCCAGACCTCCATTGAAGTCACCGTGGTGGTTGACTACGGTGCCCCCATCATCGAGGTCACCGAGGCGATCCGTAACAACATCATTGAGCAGATCGAGACCAGCACCGGTCTGGAAGTAGTTGAGGTCAACATCCACGTCACCGACGTGCACCTGCCCGGCGACGAGTCTGAGACCAACAACCTCAAGTAATTTACGCCTTGATCTGAGGAGATCTCATGAAGACAACGCACCTGGCCCTCCTAGTAGGCCTGTTCCTTGGAACCGTTCTGGCTTTTGGCTCCTTCGCTGACTTTGTGCTGGTGTCACTGTGTGGCCTGGTCGGGTTGGGCGTGGGCCTGTACCTGGAGGGCCGGGTCGATGTCCGCAGCTTCCTTGAGCGGCTAAGGAAGTGACGATGGCGCCCCTCGCCTCACCTGCAGCCGCTCAGTCCTCAGCCCTCCAGCCCACAACCGGGCAGGCCGGGCAGCCGGGCACCGCCCAAGCCAGCCGCGCCGACACTGGCACCACCCAACGCGGCACCACCACCATTCCCGCTAAAGTCGTGGCCAAAATTGCCGCCGAAGCCGCCTATGAAACCGGCAATGTTGGCTCCAACGCCGGCGGGGTTTTAGGCATCGGCGCCCGCCGCAACTTTTCCTCCCGCCCCGAAGCCCAATGTGAGCTCTACGGGCAGGTAGCCGTCTTACACATGAACCTAGGCCTGGTTTTTCCCACCCCACTGGCGGCCACAATCGAGGCCGTGCGCGCACATGTGCGCAGCCGGGTTGAGTCCCTGACCGGGCTGAGCGTCGGCAAGATCAATATTGAGATCTCCTGGCTTAACCCCGCTGGCCCAGGCAGGAAGAACCTGAAATGAGAAAAGTTCCTAAACTCATTCGCCGCCCTTCACGCAGCGGCTCCAGCGTGGTTCTAGCCCTGTTGCTGCTTGCTGGCGGAAGCCTGGGGGCTTGGCTGACCGGCCAGCGGCTCATAACCGGCTACTGGCCACGCCGCACCCTACACGCGCTTGAAGCCATCAAATCCACTTCGCTTAGCTCCACGGCGGTGCTTATTGTCGCCGGGGTTTTGGCGGCCTGTGGCCTAATCATGATTATTGCGGCGCTATGGCCCGGGCGGCCTGAGCGCGTCGAAATTCTCCCCGATGACATTCCTGGCCAGACCGCAGTTAGACGCCGTGACCTGGCCAAACTAGTGAGGCTACAGGTTGAGCAGCTGGGCGGCGCTAACTCCGTTTCGGCCACTGCCCGCCGCTCACGGGTTAACGTCGTCGTCCACAGCGTCCTAGATGAGCTAGAGCCCGTGCAGCAGGCCGCCCAAAAGCAGACTGACCAGGCCCTACAAATGCTCGCCCCGGTGGGCATTAAAGGCAGCCGCGTGCGCGTCAAGCACGCGAGCTAAGGAGGCACGATTATGCGTTCAGTTTCCGCCCCACTAAACCGGTGCGTCCTGGCTATCTGTGGCTTTGTTTTGGTGGCCGCCTCCGCTTGGCTGCTGGCTTCGGGCCTGGGTTTGGCTCGTTTTTGGCCCGACGCCGCCCCCTACCTGGCTTCTAAGCAGGGGCGGGTGGGCGCCGTCGCCAGTCAAGCAAACTGGCTTTTACCCGTGCTTGCGCTGGCCTCAGTGCTTGCCATCATTGGTGGTCTGGCGCTGCTTCTCATGCAGGTTCCGCGCCGGGTAGCGGCCTCACCTATGCGCCTGAGTGACTCTGAGGGGCTTTTACTCACTACCTTGGACCCAGAAGTTTTATCGCAGGCCCTATCTGAGCGGGCGCAGGGCGTGAGCGGGGTGGAGCGCTGCACAGTGTGGGTTAGCGGCACCTTAAGCCACCTACAGATTCAGGCTGATGCCAGCGTGTCTCAAGAGTGCGAGATTGACTGGACTGTGTCCACGCTACGCAGCCGCCTTCAGCAGGATGTGAGCATCTCGCTGGGCTATGAACCTAAGCAAATTGACCTCTTGGTGCGCCTAGAGCGCCCCACCAGCTCTAAGGTTTTACGCACCGCTTCGGGCCAAGGCTCCCCGAAGCCCGCTAAAGACACCGACGCCGCCTAGGGGCCGCTGACGCCTAAGGGCCGCCGACGCCGCCTAACCCAAGGCCAGCGCCGCACAGCCCAAGGCGCGTCGATGACCTCCACCACCACGCGCCCGTGGCCTTGTGCGATTCAGTCCACAACCCCCAACCCCCGACCAACACCCGCTCACCCACACTCAACTCTGAAGAGCCGGAAAACCCATCCGCTCCGCGGAGCGAACCAAGCGCTGCACCCACCCGACGTGAACCATATCCACCAACCCCGTCGGATACTTGACCGAATCCCAGAAAAATCGATCACTCATGACGCAATACCAAGGTGTACACGTTTCGGCAGAAACACAAGACATCATACAAATTGATTCTCATTAGGATGTCCGCCTTAGAATCGTCGACATACATATGATTGTTGAACCGTTCGCTACAAAATATCGTGTCTCTCTGGCCCCTACACACCTACTCCTTGACCCAAAGGAGAAGATCAGAAAACGATTTCGGGCTTTGGTCGGTTCCGAGGGCCTTGTCGAGCAGGGCCTGGAGCTGCCTTCGGTGGATCGCGTCCATCTCCGCGTTCGCATGCTCGTAGAGTTCGCGCAGCCTCTCTACGGGTTCGTCGGTGACGGCTGCAGACAGCAGACGGGCAATACGGCCGTAGGTGGATTCCGCCACGGACGGGCATACTCCGAGGACAAGGATCATCGCCCGCCAATTGCGCGCTTCGAGGAACTCTCTGAGCGTGTCTTCGGCGCCCTCGTCGCTGCCGTGCGCATCGTAGGCGGTTCTCGGATCCGTGAGTTCCGCAAGCGCCAGAACGCTCATCATGCCGACTGCCTCAGCCTCCGGGAGCATTGCTGCCAGCACCTGGAGGACCCGGGTTCTCATGTCGGGGTCGCCTAGGTCTTTCTCCCATTCTTCCGACTCTTGCTTGCCACCCTCGATGATCTGATCTTCGCCGCGCGACGCATCGGGGTTGCCCCTCATGTGCTCGCGCAGGAAGCTCGCTCCTCTCCCGTTCAGGTGTGCCTCACGCCAGTCGCGCGCAAGCAGCTGAGCTCGGTGATGGGTCCGCAGATCGGTTGTGACGGCTTGTATGCCCTCGTCAGCGATGCGCTCCACGAGGGCAGCGAGCTCGGCGACAGGAGGACGGTCCACGTACAGATCGGTAAGGGCGGCCAGCGTTTCTCTATCCGAGGCAGACGGCGAGCTCCACTGCGCTTCGAGGAAAGCCACCCGCTGCGCTAGATCGCTACACTCAAGCCATCCCTCAATCCTGGAGACCACCGGCTCAGCGTCGACGGTGGCCCAGTGGGGAAGACCCGTGTCCGTTATTCCCACATCGGTGATCGCTCGGGCGATCATACGACGTACCGGCCCCAGAACTTCCGGAGCATCGGCGGCGTCGGCCTCCTGAGCTGCAGAGACAAGGTCCTCCGATTTCCACCCGTCCTCACGCCATTCAGCCCTGGCCACCAGCAGGCGGGCACGCAGCGCGGGAGAGAAACGCTCATTCCCTTCGACGAACACGGCTTGTGCCTCCTCAGACCGACCGTCTGCCGCCAAGATGTCCGCCAGAATATTCAACGACCCAGCCAGGTTCGGGGTGTAGGCCACCGGGGAAGCCTCAGCCAACGCCCGGCGCAAACGCACCGCCTCGCGGGCCGCCACCAACGCCTCATTCCGCTCCCCCACACCCGACAAACAATTCGCCAGGTTATTCAACGACCCAGCCAGGTTCGGGGTGTAAGCCTGCGGAGAAGCCTCAGCCAACGCCCGGCGCAAACACACCGCCTCGCGGGCCGCCACCAACGCCTCATTCCGCTCCCCCACCGCCGACAAAAAGGCCGCTAGGTTAGTCAACGACATTGCCAGGTCGGGGGTGTAGGCCTGCGGGGAAGCCTCAGCCAGCCCACGATACAGCTCCACCGCCTCGCGGGCCGCCTCCAACGCCTCATTCCGCTCCCCCACCTCCGACAAAAAGGCCGCTAGGTTATTCAACGACATTGCCAGGTCGGGGGTGTAGGCCTGCGGGGAAGCCTCAGCCAGCCC
>ERZ773018.956-NODE-956-length-16117-cov-7.210372_pt1 | contig 16117 bp, 18 predicted proteins | sample MGYA00580840_ERZ773018 | MGnify/ENA primary metagenome ERZ773018 (study PRJEB29015, sample SAMEA2738125) | human oral metagenome | biome: human oral; feature: human-associated habitat; material: saliva | place: China | collected 2256 ... | reverse complement strand
TTCAAGAACATATGCCAGAGCTTCCAGAAGCGAGAAAAGAACGTTATGCAAAACAATACGCATTAAGTGAACATGACATTCGTATATTGATCGCCGATATGGAAATGTCTAAGTTCTTTGAAGAAGTCATGAAGTATACAACAAACGCAAAGGCTGCGTGCAACTGGCTATTAGGCGAAGTCAGCGCATGGCTTAACAAACATGAAACAAGCATTGAGAAATCTGAATTAAAACCAGAAATGCTTGCCAAGATGATTGCGTTAGTGGACGAAGGAAAAGTATCTTCTGCACAAGCAAAACAATTATGTGATGACTTGATGCTAGGTAAAGATCCAGAAGTAGCAGCTGAAGAAAAGGGCTTGAAACAAGTTTCCGATAGTTCAGCGTTAACTGCAATGGTTAACGAAGTGCTTGACGCAAACGCACAAGCAATCGAAGATTACAAGAATGGTAAGGGTCGTGCAGTAGGTTTCTTAGTTGGACAAGTCATGAAGAAATCTAAGGGACAGGCTAACCCAGGAATGGTCTCACAAATCTTAGAGGAAGAGCTCAAAAAACGCGTTCATGATTAAGACTGGCGTATTTCTCAGAAAAAGACTACAATAAGTACGGAGAGTAATATGACACAGAAAAATAGAAAACACGGATTAAAACTTGTGCATATTGTATTTACAGTATGCTTGATATTGATTCTTGCACCAGCGATTTACTTTGGTTGGATGCTAGCATCTACATATATGGATTCCCATTCACCAGTACTAGGTAATCGCTATGAAAATGATTTGAATCCAGCAATCACCAAAGATCAACTGAAACAAGTTGATGAAGCAGTAGGCGCGATTGAAGGTGTAACAGGTCATAGTGTACATCTAGCAACAGCAACTTTACGTGTGTATATCGATTTACCAGATGACACAACATATGATGTGGTACAAGCAATTTCAGAAAAGGCTTATGCGGCAGTTACATCTGTATTAGATCCAAATGTATACTTCTCACAAGCCAATGATATGAAGATGTATGATTTAGAAATACATACTTCTAATATCCCAGATGGTCGTGAAGCAGAGTATTTTGTTTATGGTATATATACAAAGACATCCGCAATGAGTGCGCCACTCTATCAGTTGGTAAGTTATCCTAAGAATCCAGAAATTGCTCAGGCTTTAAGAGATGCAGTAGAAGCTAGAAAAGCAGCAGAAGCTGCAGCAGCTGCTGAAGCTGAAGCTCAAAAGAACCAACAAAACACTGAGAATACTGAAAACAAGGAAAACACGGAAAACACAGAATCAACACAGACTCAAGAAACACAACAGACAGAACAAACACAACAATAAGGGATACAACATATCCCTTTTTTAGAATGTAAACGATGATGGAAAAGAACGAGAGATATATCGCAACAGCGACAGGTTATTCAGAAGATGGTGCAGGCGTTACCCGTATTAACGGTATCGTCATTTTCGTGCCAGGTCTTCTAAATGGAGAAGAAGCAGAGATTGGCATCACAAAGATGAAGAAGAACTATGGTTACGGTCGTATTATCAAAATTCTAAAACCATCAATTCATCGTATTGATCCAATCTGTTCTGTATATAAACAGTGCGGTGGTTGTCAACTACAGCATATGGATAGTCACGAACAAAATACGTTCAAAGAAAATAAAGTCAAAGACTGTTTCCATAAGATTGCAGGTATGGACGTAGAAGTACAACCAATTATCAAAGTGGAACCACATTGGAATTATCGTAATAAAGTACAAATACCAGTTCAATGCAATGACAATAAGGTTGAAATGGGTTTCTATGCACCACATTCCAATCGCATTGTGCAATATGATATGTGTCATGTACAAACGGATTTATCAAACGAACTAACAAATTACTTCCGTAAACAATTTGACATGCTTGCATGTGGAAAAGATATGCGACATGTATTAATCAAGCATGCACATAACACAGGCGAAGTGATGGTAGTACTTGTGGTAAGAAACTATCCATTCCACAACAGTGATATCTTAATCAAAGACGTTCTAGCAAAGTACCCACAAATTAAGAGCCTTGTCGCTATCGTAAATAAACGAGAGGATAATGTCATCCTCGATGGCAAAGAAATCTTACTAGCTGGAAGACATTACATCGAAGAAGAGTTACTTGGTTGTACATTTAGAATCAGTGCTAGATCGTTCTATCAGATTAACCCATACGCAACACGAGAACTTTATTCTAAGGCAATTGAACTTGCAGGATTGACAGGTAATGAAACACTCATTGACCTGTATTGTGGTACCGGCACGATGGGTATCATCGCAGCAAAACAAGCCAAGCAAGTATATGGCATTGAGATCGTAGCAGACGCAATCCACGATGCGAATACCAATGCGAAAAATAACAATGTTACTAACATTAAGTTTATTAACGCAGATGCCTCCGAAGGCGCAAAACAAATCATTGACGCAAAGATACAAGCAGATGCAATGATTATCGACCCACCACGTAAAGGATGTTCAAAAGATACAATAGACGCTATCGTAACTATTGCACCAAAGAAATTAGTCTATGTATCCTGTGATCCAGCAACACTTGCACGTGATGTAAAGATACTCAGTGACAATGGATACAAACTAGAACTCGTACAACCAGTGGACCTATTTCCACAAACAGTGCATGTAGAGACGGTCGTCTTGCTGTCAAAGGTACACAATTAAATAATTAGAAAAGGCTTGAAATAAAGCATTTCCGTGTATTTGGTTGCTCCTTTGAGGGGATGACTGGATGCTCGGATTTTTGCTTTGTAGAAACATATCAACGGCGAGGTGTTGTTGTAGAAATATTAACTTAGCTGTTATAATGTATCTATTAAGAATAATTTTGTACATCCTATTGAAAGGTGAATTCTTTGGTAAAGAATAATATTGAAGTGGATGTAAAAGTGAAATGTATTGAAGCCGGAAAGACGCAGGTGCAGCTTGCAGAAGAGATTAGCACTACTGGCCAGTATGTTAATCGGATCATTAAGAAAAAAGATGGAGTTGTTAATAAAACCTTTGAACAGATGATGGAAAAGCTAGGTTATGATATTGAGCTAACCTATGTGAAGAGGAAGGAATGCTAAGGAGGATAATATTATGGCATATGAGACGCCATTAACAATAGCTGAGGTAATGAAAGACATTACTGCAAATAAATATGTTTTACCGTCTATTCAGCGTGAATATGTTTGGGATACTGATCAAATTGAAGCTTTGTTTGATTCTCTTATGAGGGACTATCCGATTGGGACATTCCTTTTCTGGGAGATTAATAAGGAAAATGTAAACGACTATGACTTTTATGGATTTATTAGAAATTATCATGAGTATAAAGGTGTGCATAATAAGAAAGTCGATTTAAAAGGCTTGGATGGCGTGACAGCTGTTCTTGATGGACAGCAACGTCTCACCTCAATTTATATAGGGCTTAAGGGAACCTATGCCTATAAACTTAAATATATGGCAAAGAAAAATCAGGATGCATACCCAATTAGAAGATTATATTTAAACTTGCTATCATCTCCTTCAGACAGTGATAATGAGTTTGAATTCAAGTTTCTTACAGATAAAGAAGTCCAAAATGATGAAAATACATGTTGGTTTGAAGTTGGTAAGATCCTTGATATGAAAGAAGATGGCGATGTTTTTATGTACGTTAATGAAAACATTAGTTACTCCGATGCCTTTGACTATACGAAAGAACAGTCAAAATTTGCTATAAATGCACTATCCAAGCTTTATAACATTATTAATAAGGCAGGTACAATTAGTTATTACAGAGAGAAGACAGTAGGACTCGATAAAGTTCTAAATATATTTATTAGAGTCAACAGTGGAGGGACACCTCTAAGTTACTCTGACTTGCTTCTATCCATAGCTTCTGCACAGTGGGAAAACCATGATGCGAGAGAAGAAATTATTGAGTTTGTTGATGATATAAATGCAGTAGGCGCAGGATTTAAAATCAATAAAGATTTTGTGCTGAAGACGGCGCTTGTTCTTAGTGATTTTACGGATATTGCTTTTAAGGTGGACAATTTTAACAAACAAAACATGATTAAAATTGAAAACAATTGGGATAATATAAAGAAAGCTATTAAACAGGCGGTTCTTTTGGTTTCATCATTTGGTTATTCAGGTGAAACACTAACATCAAATAATGCGCTGATTCCAATTGCATATTACCTTTTTATTAATGGTATGCCGGATAACTTTGTTGATTCAGGGACAAACAAGAATAATAAAGATAAAATAAAGAAGTGGCTTATACGTTCTCTGTTAAAGAAGACATTCAGTGGACAACCAGATAATGTGATTAGACCAATTCGTGAGATTCTAAAAGCAAACGGAACAAATGAGTTTCCATTAGACAGTATCATCGACAAGTTTAAAGGTACAAATAAATCCATACAGTTTACGGATGAAGATATTGAGGAGTTCCTTTTGAAACTTAAATATGGAAAGAGTGACACACTTTCAACTCTCATGTTGCTATATCCATCACTAGATTTCAATAATAAATTCCATGAAGATCATATGTATCCAAAGAGCAAATTTACAAAAACTTATCTCCGAAAGCAGGGTGTTCCTGAGGAACAATTAGATTGGTACATTGCAACGGTTAATGATATAAGTAACCTTCAACTTCTTGCTGCACAGCTTAATGAAGAGAAGCTTGCTACTGATTTTGATGAGTGGTTTAACGAGCAACATCCTACAAATACAGATAAGATTCAGTATAGGACTGTAAACTATTTGCCAGATATGGATTACTCATATGAAAATTATCCAAAGTTTATAGAGGATAGAAAAGCACTTCTAAAAAAACAGTTAAGTGCAGTTCTGCTTTAGGATAATAGGGTCAGCTAATAAAGGTGATATGTTTCCACGAACTGACAAGCATATAAAAATAGCATTGATATGTTCCCATAAACCGTGAGAATGATAAACTGTAATAGTGTAAGCTATGGTGTCAGCTCGTGCCATGCGGAGTGTGTTGTATTGATGTCAAAGGTTTTGCACCTAGTGAGTAAATAAAGTGTAGGAAACAAAGGCTTATTCCAAGGCTATCGTTAAAAGGTATCGGTAGTTTGGAGTGAGCCTTGTTTTTAATGATAAAAAGTAATTGAGTGGGAACATATCCATAGACAAGAGTTGACACTAGGGAATGGATAACAAGAAAAAATGCACCTACCTCGATTTGTGTATTTTATGCAGAAGGAAATGTACTGTATCATATGGGGTAGGAAAATATGACTTTAGTAGAATGTATGCAATCTCTTAACCTTGATAAAACAAGAATCTTATAAAAATTCATACTTTAAGATATATTAACCGTATTGTGGTATGGGAAAATAGTTCTTCATATTTTTACTTTTGAACAGGTAAGTTAATGGTGTCTCTTTAAGATTAATGTGTCAATGCTTAAACGCACTCTTGATTTCTTAAACTATTGCAGTGGGGTATGTAAGCAAAAAAGATGTTCTGTTAAAATTATGAGAAGATTTCCATGGAATATGAATGGGAGAACATGGAAATTAGCATAATATGTTGTTTCTATGAAGATAAGTATTGCTTTAAATTGATGAATAGGTAAATTTACATACTGCAACCATGTGTAAACGGTAGTTTATCTGTCACGAACAAATATATAAACTAGCTTAGAATGCTTAAAATGTAGAATTTCCAAGATTTGTTTCATAAGTGGGGTAGGGGGTAGGAGTCTTTTTTGCGTGCTTACAGTAGTTTTAGACACAAGATTTGTATAAGGTAAGTCTATAACGATACTTTTTTCGTGAATTTAGACTGGAGAATGTTTGCCATTTATGAATGCCGGTGGTTTAAAATTGAAATAGAAAATTTGCAGAGTGGAACTGTGCCAAGATTGAATTTATCAACCAAATGGTTTATAATATAATAAGTTGAGATGCGTTTTAGGCACGGAGGATTAAGATGAAAACATCCGATATGATTAAAGAATTATGTAATAAAAAGAATATAAGCGTTTCAGAACTTGCCAGACGGATAGGTCAGACTCCCCAGAACTTTGGTAAGAAACTGAAACGAGATACTGTGACCTTGGAAGAATTAAAGCTAATAGCCGATGTCATGTGTGTTACCTTTGAACAGTCATTTATCTTTTCGGACGGAGAGCAGATAAAAACAAGTAATGAATAAAATTAAAAGTTGGTTTTATGTATACTAATATACATGAAATACAAGAAGAATCTAAGTAATTTAGATTCAAGGAAAAGGAGAATGCGACTATGGCCAATAATTCTAATGCTAGTCCGGAGGTTTTTGGATTTGACTTTCAGGTAAATGCTACTATTTTTTTTGCTGTTAGATAATATAAAAGAAATAAAAGAAGTTCGCATGGAAGGGGCATCTGAGGATATTGAGTTAACCATGAATGACGGTAGTCAAATTATGGCTCAGGCGAAAGGAATAGTGAAGGGGAGTAGTGATTTTTCAAATGTAAGGAGAAATCTTCAGAAAGCAATAAGAACACTCTCTTCTGCTGACAATAAATCGGTAGAACAATTGATTCTTATTACTAACTCAAAGAATCCACTAAAAGAGGATAGTTCAAAGAGCTTTTTCTATGGTCCTCCCGTAGCAGTTTGTTATAACGATCTTTCTGATGAAGCGAAAAAAGTAATTGATAACATTGTTGATCGACTTAATATTTCGTTTGATAAAAATAAGTTCTATATTTATTATTTCATGTTTGAAACCGATAACTTAAAAACTAGGTATGCAGTAATAGAGGAAAAGATTAAAAATTTTATTAACAAACTTAATTTAGGTCAGACTTTAAGCACTAAAGAGTTAATGAATACTTGGCAAAATAATCTTTTTCATAATGGTTCTCAGACTGATGTAACTATAAAACTTAGTAAGAAAGAGATTGTGTGGCCGGTAATTGTGCTGACTTTAGGAAAACAATTGCCAACGGAGTATATAGAAGATTACGACCAAGGATTTATAAATGAAATTACCACACAATATTCATATCTGGTGAATGCTGTCACGGAACGATATGATCTAATAACAAAAATCCTATTTGATTATAATTCTTTAAATTGTACAATGCCGATGAGGGAACGAGCACGAAAGTTTATTGCAGATAAGTGGAAAGATTATATTTCTGTTTTTTCGTTTGAAACATTGGCTGAAGAAGTCCAAGAGGCAGTCACAAAGGTTATTCTGGCAAAAGTGATTCAACAAAGATATTTAATTGATAACATTAGTAGGGAGGTGTTATTATGATAATTAAATCTGTATACATTTCTCAAGGCTTGTTTTGTACAGAACGTTCTTTTGCACCTGGTTTCAATTTGATTTTCAGTGAAAAGAATAGTACTGGAAAAACAACACTTATGCGTTGTATTTTATATGGACTTGGCTATGCAGTCCCTGGAACAAGAAAATTTAAAATTGAATCATGTAGCATAAAAGTTGTTCTCGAAAAGGATGATGGAACACTGTTAATGCTTAACAGAAATACAGTCGATTCTATAGAGGTAGTAGAAAAAAAGATGCAATTTTCTTATGTGCTTCCAGCACAGAGTAAAGAATTGCATGAAAAAATCTTCGGAACCGACAATGAAGATATACTTAATAATCTGCTTGGTGCTATATATGTTGACCAAGAAAAAGGATGGACTCTTTTGAATCGTGGTAAGGCTATAGCTGGTGTGCGTTTTAACATAGATGAACTAATCAGAGGCTTATCAGGGCGAAGCTGTACAGACATGGTAATGCGTAAGAAAAAGGTTGAAGAAAACCTAAAAAAATATAAACAGATGTTAAATATTGCCAAGTACAGAGAAACCATCACAACAACCAGTGAATCTTTGATACAAGATAGTTATAATCGTGAACGACTGTTAAGATTGGATCAACTAAAAGTTGAGAGAAATGCGATAAATAAAGAGATTAAACGTCTTGATGAAAATATCAGGAATAACAAAAAGACTATAGAATTAATTGATGATATGAAATTAGTGATTAGATTAGATAATGGTCAAGAGGTATGTGTCACAAAAGATATGGTTGTTGGTGCTTTAGATAGTATAGATTTTCTTCAGACGAAGAAAAAACTACTCATCCCAAAACTCGAAAAAATCCTTAAGGAAATAGAATATCTGGAACTTGAGATAAAGGAAGAAGAACAACAATTATCACTTTTTCCAACAGAATCATTAGCGGATGTATTTGATCAGAAGATGATTGGTGTTGATATCAGTCCAACTGATGTTGAAAGAGTAATACGTGATTTGGAATATGAGAGAAAAAAACTGGAAGATCAGATTGCTCAATTTACTAATGACAGCAACGATGTAACGAAGTCAATGATTGAAACTGTTCAAAAATATATGGGCGAACTCGGAGATTCCGAAGCAGAAAAAATGACTTGGAAATATCTGTTCACCAAAAATCTTAAAGAATTATCCGGAGCAGTGCTACACAAAACAGTTTTCTCGTTTCGCTTGGCATATATCATCGAAATTGAAAAGGTACTTGGCGTTAAACTACCAATATTTTTGGATTCACCTAAAGGAAAAGAAGTTGATGACATCAATATTAGCAAAATGATTAAAATTCTTCAGAGGGATTTCTCTGGCAACCAGATTATCATTGCTTCTATCTATCATTATGTGTCAAATGAACACATAATTAAATTAGAAGGACAACTTTTAGATCAAATGATTATGCTATAAGGAAGAATTTTTAATGGTGTTGAATAAAGAAAATTATCATTTACTTATACAAGAAGTAAGCTGAATCAACCATTTCACAGGTTCAATACCCCTATTTTTTGGTGTCAAGTGCGTTCTACAATTAACTTGTACCATAAAGGTTGTATAGGTTATTTTGTTGGAGAACCGAGCCATGTTGAGAGGTAGTTTTGCTGTCAAAAGGACAGAAGTAAAGTGCGTGAAAAATCTGTATTTACGGTCTTTTCCTAATATGCAGGCTAAGATAAGTTATGTTAAAAAGTTTGCGATTTTTGGAATTTGGGTTGTAGATATGAAATGGATGATGATATCTAGATTATAAACACAACTTGATTAGACAGTACTGCTGTGGGATTTTTAAGCATCAGGGAGTATAGGTTGTGTGGCCGAAACTGCTGTAGGAGGTATCACTATGAAAGAAAAGTACGAGTTCGATGCAATTATTGAACCGGTAGAGAATAAGGGCGGTTCATTTGTAAGAGTCCCTATTGGTCTCCGAGCAGAGTTTGGAAAAGGAAGACTCAAAATGCACGTTCTGCTTAATGATGTTCCTTATGAAGGTAGTGTTGTAAATATGGGTGTTAAGAATGAGGATGGTTCAATCTGTTATATAATTGGTGTTCGAAAAGACATCCAAAAGCAAATGGGAAAAGAAATCGATGATGTAATTCACGTTATTCTTTACCCCATATTGTAGTAGGAATGATTACGAGGATGAAATTAGCCGCTTTCAGAATAATCTTGAGGTAGCAGGGTTAAAATATAAGGGATAAACCAGATAGATAAAGCGTAAGCCTTAGGAAAGAATGATCTGCTCGACAGATTGTGAGTTGTAAAGGAGAAGTATCATGAAACATCAATGTAAAATAACAGTATTGGAAACAAAGGCGTTTCCAGAACTTCAGGGAAAACATTTAGCAGATCCTAAGTCAGGACCATGTCCATGCTTTAAGGTTGGAGATGAGTTTATTCTGGATATAACATTAGAGAAGGATAATTTCTATCATCTGATGAATGGTAAGTTTTGTGAATAGGCTTGGGATGCGGTAAGTCTCTATATCTATACAGCTTTGCAGGGTAGTTCTATTATGCATGGATGGACAAATGATGATCGTATGATGATTGCATGTTGTAACGATGGAACCAGACTAATTGTTTTCAAGATTGAGAGAATTGATATTCCTGAAAATGAAGGTGTAGAGGAATGGCTTGCAAAGCATAACTTTAAGAACAGCGCAGAAGATGCATATGCTGGTTAATGCAAATTACCGTTTGCCGAAATAATGTATTGTATTGGCAATATAAAAAGATGTACAGGAATCAGCAGATAATAGAATAAAGAACGAAAAGAATATAAAAATAATATGAGGTGATTTTATGGCTGAAATTAGATTTAAAAATCTACCTAAGTTGTTAAGTAGTATGGAGGAGAAAGAATGGGTTATTGATAGCTTTTTATTCAAGTACAAAAAAGAGGATTATGTTGTAATATTAAAATTATATAATGATACAGAAAGAAAGCCATCTGAGTATGCTAAGGTAAAGTTAGAATTCATTAGGGCAAATAATATTAAGGAATCTATACAAGCGTATGCGGATTTTTATGAGGTTCATTTCAATTCTTTAGATGAATTTGCGAATTTCTTTAATATAAATAGAGGCAATGCAAATAGAAATTTATTTGTAGATTTCTCTGAAATTTTTTCAAAATTTATACCAGATAAAAAGTATGAAGAAAAGCAAGGCTTAATTCAACGGCTCCAAGGTTCAAGATGTGAAGGGAACAATCCTAATGCAATATACTGTTATGATGTAAGAAGGAACGGAGAGACTGATGGAAGAAAAAATACCAGATCAAAGGCGAATAGTAATAAAGCATATACTCTAAGAAGAAGTTTGTATGAAAAATATAACGAGGATAAAAATCTTAGCTTCTTCTTTTCTGATAAATTAGAAGATGAAAGAACTGATGAGGAAATAATAAAGCAAGTAGCTGCTAGACACTGATTTGTTTATAAGGATCGAACCATTTACAAACATAACTACTTGACATACTTAGTGTTCACTCGTTTCATGTGGAATGTGTGGTATTGATGTCAAATGCACAGCAGTAAAAGTTAAGAAAATTGATAAGATTTTAAAGTAATTTTCTGAAAGAGTTACTAAAGAAGCATTCACAACAGCCGTTGTCAAACAGATATCCTTTTTTGAAGAGGATTGCATGACATTAAGAATATCCAGAAGCTTCTAAAATGTAAAGGAAGTATCTTGGGTTCTTCAATCTGAGCGAAACATGCGTCCTTCAAAATGGTTCCTGTTGTTATGGGCTTTTTGAAAGGTGGTTTTTACTAGGTTGACATCGAGTTTTTTGGAATACGCTAGGAGATTACTTTTCTAGAGAAGAGAGCTATTACAATGTAAAGACAATACCATTTACCACATAGCTTGATATAGGTAAAGTTGCTCGTCCAGACAGTACCAGGAGATTTTTAGTTAAATTCCTAAAGCAGATGATTAAGGTACTCTCCATTCTCTTTATGGTGGTAGTTCTATAAGCGGCTTGTCAGTAGACATGCGAAGGAGTTGCAGAGTTTTCATCAGTCGGTACACTCTTCCGATAATGATGTGGATGCCATAGTAACGTTCAAGGATATAAGTAATCCTATAAGTTCCAAGCCGTTTTTCATAGTCTAAATAAATCTGTAGATTCTTTTAGCAATCTCTTGATTTTCTCGAATTTAAGAAGAAGCGAAATAGACCTAAGCTAAAAAAGTGAGGGTGAATAAAAATGGTTGTATTTGAATTGATGAGTAAGGATGAATATAAAATTGTATATAAATACTATCCTGAAAATCATACGGATAAAAAGCCGAGTCTAATAACTATACGCCCATCTGCAAGTGGGTATGAACTAGAACCTGCAGAAGAAGATTTTTTATGCTTTATCAGTGTTGAAGAATTAGATGAGATGTACAATGTAATGAATCAGATGTATGTCGGAAGAGTGGAACCGGAACTTACAGAAAAAGAGATACTATCGGAAACAGAAGATGAAGAATGGTATCAGTATGCGGACCATGCAATTCATAGAATATTTGAAGAATATGACAAAAGCAATATTCCAGAAAAAGAAATGGTTAGCTGGTATGGGAGGTACAGATGGGCTCAGGATATGGATTGAAATGTAATAAGTGTGGTTATCAAATATATGCAGATATGGGAACTGGTTTTTTGTTCCCTAAGCTTTATAATGAAACCGTTCAAGAAATGAAACAAGGAAAGCATGGGGAAAAGGCTGCTGAGTTTTTTGAGGCCTTCCCAGATGGTGCAATAGACTATAAGCTTACATTGGCAAAATGCTCAGAGTGCGGAGAGATGTTTGAGGTCACCTCTATGAATATGTATATTCTGAAAGAGGGACACTCGGTGCCAAGTTCGAAAGGGAGAAGATGGTCAACAGCAGCTCCATTTTATGAAACAGAATATATCACATCGATGGATTTAGAAAGACATTATGAGCTTTTTGAGCGATACATATATGAGTGCCCTAAGTGTGGCGGTACATCCGAGACAATGGATAATGTTGAGAGACTAATCATGGATGAAAAGCTAAAATGTTCAAAGTGTAACGAAGGAATCATGAAAATTAACGATTTTGTGTTTTGGGATTAGCTGAGAATAGGTGCATGCAATAGTTCTATAAAGTGATGGAAAATATTATATATGCAGTGTTTATCTATTATAGAGATGTTATAGCCACTGATGGTTATCAACGATATCTAGAGGGCATACACAAACCATATTGGATTGTATAGGATGCTGAAAAGAAGAAGTTGCTAAGATGGCTATCTGTGGAGCCAAATACCTTATTACTCAAATTTTGATTATAGATGCAAAGTAAAGCAACTGGAATGAGAATGAAGATGCGAGGGGTATGTTAATTTCTTGAACCATGAACTATTGGATTTGTTCCTTTATGATGAAATTCAGCTGCAAGAGACATTGGATGAATGTCGTGAATAGATGCTGATTATATATGAAGAGACACCAGAAATAATATGTCAACAGGATATAGGAAACTTGTAATGAGCATTCGGTGGATTTCATGGTATACACATAGTAAAAGAAGAGCTACCTTATGCATGATAGCTTTATATATTTTGCGGATAAAGAGGATATGAAGGGAGAAGATATAACACTGGCTATTACTTCTTTAAGGCAAGATACATGCAATAAATAGCTTTATTCTAACGTAAGAGGGTAAAACAAGTTGTTATTTTTAGAAAAATTTGAATGAATGCAAATAAAATCAAAATAAATGAATATGAGATAGCACTATAGATATTATTATTCGATGAAAGAGATACAACTAAGAAGTATATATAAGAATATATCAGAGGTAGAAAAGATGAAATTTAGCGAAGTAGGTTTTAGGGCGTTTTACCATAATTTTATTGTTATCCCTATGAAGGATAATTTAAGAGATGTTCTGAAAGATTTTCCTGGTGCAGATAGAGCAAATTGCATTTTAACGTATGGATATATTGACCGTATGGCAGGATTAACACTTGAAGTGTTGGCCGCTGCATTTATGGATAATGAAGAAATGTCCTTTGGTGATGGAAATGCAGAAAAATTATCAAAGATTCGAATTGAATCTGTTATAGATGATGAATGCTACTATATCGATGATGAAGATTGTAGTATGTATAAACTATATTCAGATAAGCTTGATATGTTAAAAAACTATGCTGCAGGAGATGGAGTAGAAGAATCCCGTAATATGGATTTCTTAGATAGCTCAAGAAGTCCTGAATATCCAGATGATGTATTAGTTTACCTATTGAAGAACGGAAACAAGCCAGAAGGATGTTGGGTGCGTATTGAAGCATTAGCTGAACATGCAATTATTGGAACATTGCTAAATGAGCCGAGTCAAGATTTTGGTTATCATGCAGGTAGTCAGATTGCGTTTTATGTCCATCAAACAGAGAATAAAGAAATTATCCTTTGTTCTAATTTAGATTAAAGTGTACTGACCACCATTCGTTAGATTCTTGGTCTATTTTTAAGGGGGTCATCTCATCCTGATAATGACTCAGAATTGTAAATTGGTATATATAACTATCAAATATTAATATTTTCATACTCTTATGGTAATCATTTTATAGATAATTGGTATGAAAACTTTAAATTTTAGTATATAGAAGATATAAGCAGAGAAGAAGGGTATCAAGATGTCTAAGAAAATGGAGACTATTTCTACCAAAATAACAGATGAGCAGTATCAAGTTATGTTTGACAAGTTAAAGAAAGAAATTTTAATTGGTCATCAGGATATTAATCAAGGAAAAGTCATTGCTTTAGATAAGATTAGGAAGGCATTGAATTTTGATGAGAATTAAACAGCGTCTTGAACAAGAATAGATAGTGATTAAAAAATGTAAGAGTATTGAAGTAATGTAGCAGATTAAGATTCACTATTGTTAATAATGAAAACTAATAAATGTTATGATGGGAATAATTAATTACAATAGTATTCTCGATAATACTGATGCATTTCTATAATGGGAAACAAGGTAGAGGAGATAAAAACTTCTTTTATATTTTCTATCCTGTACGTATTTACTTCCTTTATGTCATGGCAAGTCCACGTCATTAATTGATTTCTAATAATCATGCATGCAAGATTGTAAAAAGGATATATGTAGAGGAACTGATTCTGTATAGTTTTTGATAGGTGGTGATACATTGAAGGTTGAAATCAAAAAAGTAAATTCATATGATGAGGAACATGCTGAATTAAGTGTTGTTGACGTGACGGATACAATTCAAAGTGCAATCGATACACTTGAGAATAACTGTCGTGTTCTCGTAGCACGTTATCATGACCAGACGGTTATGTGTCATATTGATAAAATTTACTATATTGAATCTATAGATAAGAGAACCTATGTTTATACGAAAGATAATACTCTTGAAGTTTCATATCGACTATATGAACTTGAAAGTGAATTAACTCGTAATTTCTTCAGAGCCGCAAAGGCAATGATTATCAATATTCGAAAGATTAAATCTGTTAAATCTGAAATTAATGGCAGAATGACAGCAGAGCTATTAAATGGGGAACATGTAATTATCGCAAGAAGTTATGTAAAAGAATTAAAAGAAAGGCTAGGAATCTGATATGCAAAAGGCAAAAATTATCTTTCACCAAACGGTTATGATTTCAGCTGCTATTCTTTTTGGAATTGGAGTACAGATGATTCTTCAACATTATATTGAAGGTGCAGAGTCATTAACTTTAAGTTGGAATGTTCCTATTTCAATATGTTTTACTGGATTTTTGTGTTCACTTCCAACTTATTTTCTCTTAGATTTAGATAGTTTGAAGAAGAATGTAATGTGGATGAGGATAGTAATACATTTTATATCAGTTGGCGGAATTGTAGTTCTATGTGGTTATCTTTTTGACTGGTATGGAAACTTGTTTGATGTACGTAAGATTGTTGTTTTGTACAGTATTATCTATGTATTTATATGGTTTGTTACTGCATGGATTGCGAAGTCAGATGAGATAAAAATCAATACGGCAATTAAAGACATACAAGATTCAGAATAAGAATTGAATTATAAAAATAGATGATTTTAAAGGAAAAGTGCAACTCAGTAGCCTGTATATGCAGGTTGGTAGAGAAGCACTTTTTTTATTCTTTCATGGTGATAAGATGCTTTCAGAAAGAAAAAGATTTAGGAGGAGTTATTACTATGAACGCAATTACAGTAAAAAACTTAACAAAGAAATATGATAAGACAACTGCAGTAGACCATATCTCATTTGAAGTAAAAGAAGGAGAGTTCTTCGCCTTTCTTGGTGAGAATGGTGCAGGTAAATCTACCACGATTAATATGCTATGTACAATCTTCGATAAAACAGAAGGAGATGTACAGATATTTGATTATACACTTGGAAAAGATGATGATAAGATTCGCGAGAATATAGGTATTGTCTTCCAGAATTCGGTTCTAGATGGAAAATTAACTGTAAAAGAAAATCTTCTTACGAGAGCTTCCTACTATGGTATTAGTAAACAAGAAATTATGGAACGTTTAAATCCATTAATGCATGCTTTTGAATTAGAGAGTATTTGGAATCGTAATTATGAGAAATTATCTGGAGGGCAACGAAGAAGAGTCGATATTATTCGAGCACTTCTACATGATCCTAAGATTCTATTCCTGGATGAGCCAACAACTGGACTTGATCCTATGTCTAGAAAAGTAGTATGGGAGTATATTGACTATCTTCGTAAGGAAAAGCACATGACAATATTCCTTACAA
>ERZ773018.955-NODE-955-length-16125-cov-3.532421_pt1 | contig 16125 bp, 14 predicted proteins | sample MGYA00580840_ERZ773018 | MGnify/ENA primary metagenome ERZ773018 (study PRJEB29015, sample SAMEA2738125) | human oral metagenome | biome: human oral; feature: human-associated habitat; material: saliva | place: China | collected 2256 ... | reverse complement strand
CTTCTTTTAGTAACTTCTCTATGTTTTTTACTATGCTAAGATAGTTACCTAGTTTAGTTATGTTCATATAGATAGGTTCTGATAACTCTGGTACGTATTTATCACGTACTACCCATTTAGCTATCGTTAATGGAAGAGTATTCTCTCTAAGCCATTTTTGCATCTTGCTATCTTGTGCTACTCTAGAGCATATAGCATATGCCATAATAGCCCAATAGTTGGGTAACTTGATAGTAGGTAATTTCTTAATGATACCTAGATCCTTATTACTAAACTGTCCTTTCATTAGTAGCCTATAAGGATAGTCTTTAGTAGATATGTATTGCATAAATCTACCTATACTACGTACTTCTCCTATAACAGTCTTAAATAGATAATTATAGTTAATACTTAAAGCTCTACCTAAGATATGATTACTCTCTGATACTAAAGAGATATAATCTTTACCTTCTTCTTTTCCTGTTACATCTGGAAACTCTATTTTATTCAACATTCGTATTTACCTCTAATTCATCAGGAAGAGAACTTATATATTCGTTCTTAATCTTACTAGCTTCTTGTGCCTTTAGTTCTTCTTCGTGTTTAAGTTTCTTAGGAAGTAGCAAGTTAGCTATTCTTACACCTAGTGTTCTTAACATCATAGCTTGTACGAATATAGAACCATATGTATTTAAGATACTCTCTTTATACTCTGGCATAAGATGAGCATATGCTTCTATTAGTCGTTTATCGTGCATGATAGGAGTATATAACTCTGCTACATACGCTGATTGTCCATATAGATTAACACCTTGTTGTAAGAATGCACTGTTAAGAGCTTGTAAGATCTCTATTCTTGCTTCCTGTTGTCTTGGGTTAGTATAGATAAAAGACTCTAGTTTCTTCATACCTTTTATAGTAAAATAACCAAAGGTATTAACACTATCTAAGTCTGATAAGAACGATACTAGTTCTTTATTATCTTGGAACATCTCTACTATTATAGTAGCTGATTTATCTAACACCTCTTCTGTTATAAGCTTAATTTCATTATCCATTGTCTAACTCCATATCATCATCTTCTTCATCATCTTTAAGAGTATCTTGTAGTAACTCTATTTCCTCTTTATCTAATGTCTCTAAGTCTGATATAGGACCAGTTGTATTAAAGACCTGTTGCTCTATAGTTAACCAGTCATCACTATTCTTAGTCTTGATACTAACAGTGAACTTGAACTCTGTAACATTAAATAGATGGGACACTAGTTTAGTAAAACCATCGAATGTCATCTTAGGAGATGTAGCCATCTGGTATAACCTATACTCTAGTTTCTCGTCGAATACCGGACTATTGATTTCCATCCTATACATCTTATCTCTAGTCTGTGCCATCTTACATAGTGTACGTAATTTATTAACGACACCTAGAGACATTGTTATCCTACGGAACATATTTGCTAATACACCATTAGCGTTCTGTTCAACTTGCTTACTGAACACCTCAGGTACAGAAGTGTTCTTAACGTCTTGACTAACATCATTAGCCATTTTAACTCCTTGTATCTAACATACCTATTTAGGGACATTAGGTTGTTGTACGGTAGAATAAACAGTATCTATTATTCTCCTTATATAAATAATATGTATTTGAATATATCTTAAGTTAGTACTTAATGTAATATTACCTTTAATACTACTATGTAATAAGAAGAAGTTATGGAACCTATCTAATACGTTTATAAACTTTCTTATATCTCCTATAGGATCTAATGGTATTTTACCATCACTACCTAAAAACTCTAAGAACGTTAATGTCTGTATCTTATCTTCAGATACTAACGTTAATAATAGATCTTTATTAAGTATATCCTGTTTCATTATGCTTTCAAGTTCATAAGTGTAATATGGTAGTGTTGCAAATACAAACTGAGTTTCTGTATTATAGAGTTTTCTTAAATCTATAGGTAACTCTAATATTTGCTTAACTTTATCGCCATATGTTAATGGCTTATTACCAGTTACAGGTAAGAACTTTTTTAACCATTGGAACATATGTATCTCCAGTGTTATTTTTAATCTCGTAATCTATTATAATACAAAAGATATTACCATTCTAGAGCATAGTGTCTAGAATGGTAATATCGTTAAGTATTGAGGATTTAATTGTAACTCTTTATAAGTAACATAAGCTATAGAAAGACTATCTATAGCATGCTCTGTTAATGTGCTTAAATCTATCTTACTAGCTATCTCTGGTATGTTAAGAAGATTAGCTTTCATATCATTCTTATCAGCTGCTCCACCTGCTCCTACCGAAGACTTAATATATTTAGGCGGATACTTAAAAATCTTACACCAAGGATTAGATAACCTAGTAGCTAACTCTATAGTATTCACATACTGAGATAACTGTATAACAGACTTAGGGAATCTAGAGTTCATGAACGCTGCTTCTAAACTTAGCACTACTGGTTGATAGTTAATATTCAATCCAGTTACTATATCGTAAAGCTTATGAACTCTAGCTAACAATACATTATAGTCAGTATCGTTAACGAAACTATCTAATACTAGTGTTTGTGAACTAATACCTATAATCTCATTGCTATTACAATCTATATGTAAAATACCTATACCTAAGTTATTACCAGGATCTATACCTATTACATTATAATAATTTACATCATAGTTATACATATAGTTCCTTATAGGTTATAAAATGGTTCTGCTCCACCTAGCTCTATATTACGTTGGAACTTATTAGAACTATTAAGATCTAAGATAACATCTAGATCTATATCTACGAAGTAACTTATTTGTGTATCTAAGGTTTCATAGCCATAGCTTGTTGGTAAATCATAGCCATGACAAATACCTAACTCTGTTATCTTCTTACAGTCTTGTAAGTTAAGTAGCTTAAGTACTTCTCTTATTTCTTTCTGTTCATCTTCTAGTAAGTTAAACTCTAGTTTAAAACGATTGATAACAGAGCTAACAGAAGTAACTACTTTAGGATCTGATGGTTTGATAACAGGAGTAGGGTTAAGGTATTTATCACTATCGAAACTCATGATAGAAAGTATATCATTACCATTAACTTTATTAACTAAGAAATTATAGTTACGATAGTCTACTAGCTCGCATACTTTAGCATAGTAAGCATAGTATTGATTACCATTAATCTCTATTATCTTACGTAATCTATATTTCTGTCTAGTTATAACATCTATATCATCGTTAATAGGTCTAACGATGAATGGAATGTGTTTAAATAAAGCAGCATCTAATACAGAGTGTTGACTATACTTATAACTGGTAACATCCTCTATGTAAGGGGTACCACCTACTCCTAGTACAAAGTATCTTAACCTAGGGAAGATTGGTTGTTCTATAGTACCCATAGGTGTATGATCTGTTGGATAGATACTAAACTTCTCATTAAGTGTTGTATTCTTATGTACTTTATAATAGCGATTAGCTAACATAGCGTTGATAAGAGATAACCCATATATAGACAATTGACTACTCTTTACCATCATTCTCTCCCATTATTTCTTCCATAGTTAAAGCTGGTTGTTCAAAACTATCTTCTCCAGGTACGAACGTAGGCCTAACTAGTTCTGGAGTTTCTGCTAGTTGGTTCTCTTCTGGTTTACGAACTGCTTGTTGAGATCTTCTCTCTGCTTGTGCTTTGAATATACCTATAACAGTAGCTCTCATATCAGCGTCATTCTTAACAGCTGTTTGTTTTAATCTAGTAGTAGCTGCTTTATCTATAGCACTATCTATAGAGTTAAGTACTTCGTTAGCTACTCTTATATCCCCTGTTCTCTTAGGAGCGCCATCTTTAAAAACCTCTGTTACCATTGCTAACCTATAGTTAAGCGTTTTATTAAGCAGTTCTTGTTCTTCTTCTGTATATATCGCATTATTGTTATTAGCCATATTGAATCTCCTTATATACTGTATGTTCTTTAGAAAATCAGTCAAGATCTACCTATAGCTAGCTATGTAGGTGATATTTTAATATTACCAGAGCTGGTGATTTTAAAACATTAATATATAAGGAGTTCGAATGGACATAGGTGTAATAGTTTACACAGACGGTTCTGTAGGACCTACCGTACCTGGATATATGGGTATGGGGTATCATGGGTATTTTTATAGTATGGAGTCAGAATATAAAAAATCTGGAGATAGACCTAAAGATGGTTTTGTAACGAAGTTAGGATATGTATGTACTCAAAACTCTGCTAACTTTGCTAACCATAATATGGAGCATATCCAAGTTAACCCATTAGGATACTTAGATGGTCATTATGCAGATGGTAAAACTATAGGAGACTCTAACGTAGCTGAGTATAGAGCTATTAAGTTAACATTAGAGAAAGTAAAAGAGTTTATAGACTCTAATGGTGATTATACTCTTAAGAAACTAGAGATCTTTACAGATTCTCTTAATGCTATATCTTTATATAACATCATCAAGATGTTCTATAAGAACCATAAAGAAGAGTTAGATACTGAAGAGAAGTTAAATAGCTATATAGAAGAGAAATATGGTAGTAGAGCAGAATCAAGTAGAACTTGGTTAAAGCTTATGTATCCTATCTATGTTAACTTCGTAGAGTCATTAGGACATCCTGAAGTACTATTTACTAAAGTAGAGGGTCATAGTGGTAATACTGGTAATGAAATAGCAGATATGTTAGCAGTAACTGCTAGGAAGATATCTCAAGATGGTAGTGAAGTTGATAACTTATTCTGGTCTATGGATAAGTATTGGAGACCAGTAGTTAATAAACCTACTTTCTTAAGGTTTAGACAACTATATTTTATCCATAATACTAGTAATAACATAACACCTGAAAAAGCTTATTTTACTGTTATGGATTATGGTTCTATAGATGTTGGTAAACGATCTGGAGAAACATTATACGGTATCGTAAGGATGGATAAAATACCAAAAGAGATAGTAGATGTTATGGAGAACTATCAGAAACAATACGTAGAATATCCTATGTTAGTCTATACGATAGATCTTGATAAACTTTATAAACCTGATTATAATAAATACATTATGAACTTAGGTATCGACTCTATGGTTCGTGATAAGAATGGTAATATGCTAGCTATGAGTAGAGAACCATTTGTATATCCTATTAAACCAGCTGGACTAGCTAAAAGAGTATATGATGATACGAATAGTCTTATATCTACATTAGAGACTGCTAGAAGTGAAATAGCAAAAGGATTTGAGAATGGTAATGGTAAGTTCTATTACGATATTACAGATCTTATATACGAGGTTAAAGGTAAGAAACTTAACTGTAAGTTAGGTAATGGAGCTAAGTTCTTAGAGCTTAAGAATATTAAACTAGATAAGGATATAACTGTTAATACTAAATTAGTGTTAGGTATAGATTTACCAGATAGAAATACTCTTAAAGCTATGGAATCTGATAATCCTAAAGTTTATGTAATGTTCTTAAGAGAAGGACCTACTATTTATAGTTATTATATGTTTATATTATCAGATACAACTGGATCGTATGGCGTTTATCATAACTTATTTAGTAGTAGATTATACCTAGAGAACAAGGAACGTAATGAAGAAGATAAGAAAAACAAAAAGAGTTAAGAAAGAGAAGCTATCTGAAATAACCAGAGACTTCCTTAATAACCAAATGAGTAAAAGATTAGCTTTTAGAGAATATAAGGGAGAGGAAGATGATAACGAAGAGTATGAAGAAGAAGATTTTGAGAATGAGACAGAAGAAAACAAGGATTGATATCGTAAGACAGATATTAGAAGACAAGTTAGTATTTACAGATTGGTTCCATCGATCTGTAGGTACTTATAATGCTAAAAACACATCTTATAACAGGAGTCACTATGACAGATTTTAACAACGAACTTAAACTATGGAGAGAAGCTAGAGATATTACTATAGCTTCTCAAAAACCAGGACTAGTAGGTAACCTACTAGAAGAAACTACAGAGCTAGCTAGAGCTAAATCTACTAATGATGTAGTAGATGCTATGCTAGATTACTTTGTATATGCTGCTAATGCTATAGAAGGTATAAATCTTAATCAAGAGCTACTAGCTAATGAACTAGAAGATGTTAACAAGAAGAAACATAAGTTCAAAGAGTTAGAACCAGAAGCATTTGAAGTATTTAAGAAGTATTTTGTTAACCAACTACTAGAGGGTATTAAAGCAGCTAGCTTCCTAACAATGCCTAGAATAGAAGATACCGATAATAAACATAAAGAGATAGTAGAAGTTTATACAGAGTATCTTAATAAACTATTTAGGATAGTTAAAGCTACTATTATGATAGCTGGTTATGATTTTGACCTAGCTGCTAATGAATGCTTAAAAGCTATCCATAGTAGAAAAGGTAAATGGAGTAATGACTTACGTAAATTCGTTAAAGATCCTAACCAAACAGATCGTTACGAACCTAATTATGATTTAGCTAAACTATAAAAATACACCTACATGAGATAGCTATATGCTATCTCATGTAGGTTATCAACTTTAAAAGAGAAATTATTCAGACGGAGCTTCTTCAGATGGCGCTTCTGAGGACTCCTCAGTAGAAGTTTCTTCTGTTGTCTCCTCTGTCATGGTTTCTTCAGAAGTATCTCCGGTATCGGAGTCATCTCCCATATCAAAGTCCATGCCATCTCCGCCTTCATCACCACCCATGTCCATACCATCACCAGTATCATCACCACTAGCGTCTCCGTTGTCATAGCCCCCATAGTCAGAGCCTGAACTTAGATCTCCAAACTTATCTATTACCTTCTTCTGGTATTGATCAGATAGTTTCTTAATATCTTTACCACGTCGTTCTGCATAGTTAATAAATGCTTCTATAACTGCTTGTGCCATATCTGCATTCTCGTCGAAGTAAGGATACATCAAATGTCCATCATCTTGTTTTACATACCACTCTAAGATCTCTGTCATATAGTTATTATTCTGTAACCATTTCTTAAGAGCACCTGCTTTGATCATACCTTTGATTTTATCAGCATCTTGGTTAGCAGATCCTATAAAATAAGTATCTAGTAGTTCTTGAGAGTATAAGTTATCTATAACAGTACCTAGCTTATTATAATAAGCATCAAATGCTTTAGCTTTCTCATCATCATCTCCAAACTCTGGATACGGTAGTTCTATCTCTATAGTAGTTCTAAAGATATCTGTAAGATAGTTAACTAGATCTTTAGCTTTTATTTTATCTAAGGATATTTCTTCTTCCATAGCTACTGAAGTTTTAACATGTTTAGTTATAACTTCTTTATTAGCTGTTATAGTATCTCCTATTTCAGCTTTAAGTAAAGGATCATTAGTTATGTACTTACGTACATGTTTAGTAAGCATAACCATAAACTTATCTTGTAAAGATATGATACGTTTAGCTAGTAGTTTATTCTTTATAACTACAGTAGCTGCAAAATCTTCTTTAAGACCTTGTTCTACTAGCTCTGGAGAAATACCTAATGATTTAAGTATCATGTTCATGATCTTAGTATAAACATCATTACTAGGATCTACAGCTTCTCCTTTAGCACCAGTTCGAGTATCTCTACTTACATCCATCTTAGGTAAGTAAGGAGATACTACTTTAACAGTATAGCCTTGACGTATAACCCAGTTATGTAATGATGTATGTTCCATAGTACCTAATGGGAATGATACGTTGTTAGTGCGTAATAGTTCTGACATATACTTTTCAGCTGTTACCATAGGATTAGTATCATCGTCATCTAGTTCTAATGTTATATCTGTTATAGGTATAGAGTTTTGTATAGAAGATTTAACATTAGCATATAGTAACATACCTGCCATAGAAGCTAGAACTACTAGATCTTCTAATAATGATTTACCAGTTCCATTGCGGCGATAATCGAATGCGTAGTATTGTATTAACTCTACTGGCATATATAGAAGTTTAGTACCTTTAGAAGCTAACGCTCTTGATAACATAACACGATAAATATCTGCAGAGTTTTTAACTTCTACTAGATCATCTAGATCTCCAGAACGTAGTCGTGATTTGATCATATGGTCTACTATATCTCCGTATAGCTGTTCTATATTATCTAGTTCAGCTACTTCTGCTAAACCACCGAATAAGCCTAGTTTAGCTTTATTAATAATAGAGGTTTTAATATCTGTAGCTCCAGATACAGGTGTAGGGTTGCCACAAGCTGCTAGTAGATCTAAATCTTCTAAAGCAGATGATAAGTTAACAGGATTACCTAACTGATCTAATACTACGAAATATCCTACATGCCTACAAGGTTCTCCTGTAGCATAAATAGGTATTACAGATTCTACTGGCAAGTGAAGTACTAATGGAGTAGATACTGAGTCTCTTATAGTTTCATCTTCTTTAAGAGCAAACTCTACATCTGATGGTCTATTAGCATTAGTGTTACGGAATAAGAAGTCTAAGTAGTGAAATGTATTTTCACCTGTCTCAGCTTCTAAGTTCATAGTGTACTTATCTTTTTTAACATCGCCTGTTAGAGTATTGATAGTCATAGCTGCTTTACGTAAGATAGAGTAGTCATTAGTTATCTCTAAGTTAAGATTAGCTTCTGATAATGTAAAGCTTTGAGTTAATTTATCTTTATTAGCTTTAGATATATCCATGTTAGAATAAGAGGTTACTACTGATTCTCCATTGATACTAAAGCTTGATTTATTAGTACTACCGAATACACTACCTAGTGATTCACTATTAACTAACATTGCTTCACCGTCTCTATTATAAGACATAGTTCCAACACCATTATACCCACCAGAATAGTTAATGAGTCTATCTACAGAAGCTTCTGGGATGATAGCTTCTACATAAGCGCCTTTAGTAAATAGAGCTTCTTCTAAGATAACAGGTAGTTTCTCTTCTAGCTTATAGTTAGTTTCTATATAGTTTTTGATAGTGTTGATGATAGCAGATTTAACAGAAGTTGCTAAGTTGATAGCAGGTGCTTTGTAGTTAAATCCATTAGTAACCATACTATTTGGATCTATTATAGAAGATGTCATAATTTGAATAGCTATCTTAAGATCTGGAAGTAGTTTAAGGATAGATTCGTTATTACGAATTTTATGTGCTGTACTTTTGACTATCGCTTCGTGATTATACGATGTGTAGGATCTCAAGTTGGCTGATTGCCCTGTATTTAGCTTACTTAAGATAGAAGCTACTTGCGGTGCAGTATTGACAATATTAGGTATATTAAGACGGTTGTCTAAAACTTCTGCCATAATATCTCCTTTCCAAAATTCCATGTTAAAAATTAGGAGTTACAATGTATACCATAGAGCGTTATATAGCCGGTATCAAGGCACTCACCAATAGCTTGGTTATCAAGATCAACGAGATACCGATGGTAATCAATGCTGGTGTAGAAAATACCATAGGTTATGACCCATTACAAGATAAACCTACTAGAGAAAATATAAGAGAATGGAAATACTATCTTAACTTAGCAGGTAAGATGCATAGGTTAGATAAACCAATAACCATACGTGTGTTAGAAACAGAACAAGATGAAGTATTAACAGCTGATCTGTTAAATACTTATCCTACTACTAAAGCAGAACTGCTTAAGATGGATAAGTTCTATAAGAACTACACATATGAACATCCTGAGTACATACGTTATATCCATGGTTGTATGTTTCCAGTAGATATAGATCGAGCTATAGAAGCTCCTGAAGGAACTATCTTAGCTTATAATAAAGACTTTGTAGAAGATAATGAATATTACCTTATACCAGAACTACAGAGATATATAAAAGATATGTTAATACGTTGGCATGTTAAACCATATACGATAGTAGATAGTTTATATTTACCTTCGTTAATAGCTTTTCTATACTCTAGTATCTATCTTAAGATTATGAACCTAAGGTTAGATAAAATAAGTACATTCCAAGTACATAGTTTCCACCTAGAACACTTCTTTAGATCTAGGTTAGACCTATGGGATGAAGTTAATATCTTAAATAAGAAATCGCTATTCTGGCTATATAAAAACCTTGATGTTATGATGCATAACGTAGGTAAAGATTTAACGTTTAAGAAAGTCTATGATAAACTATTCCAGATGAATGGAATAGGCATAGGAGAATATACGTTAAATAGAATAGATCCTAAGTTCTCAGATGGTAAGAATGATGTATATCAACCTAGTTATGTTAGAGATCCTGCTAACTTGATAACTAAACAATTGAATAGGTCTTATCTTACTAATAACGGTAATACAGAATCTATAGAGTCTATGACTACTAGACAGTTAACGATACTAGAAGATGTTAATAAGAATATGCCTGCTACATTCCAAGACTACATAAAGAAAGTAGTTAAGGAAGATACTAATAGAAATATCTTAGCAGAACAGAAGACTAAGGTTATAGATATAGATAGAGCAGAGCTACTTAAGAAGACAGGGTTAGATTTATTCTCGTTAGTATTAGACTACTGGGTATATGGGTTGCATAAAGATAAACTGTACAAAATGAAAGTACAGTACAATGGTAACATAAGTAGTAATAAGAAAAAGAATACATTAGAGAATAATGATGTTAACTATGTAGATAACGAAAATAAGATCTATAATGTAAGCCCTAAAGTAGGGTTACTTATGTTCTTGAAACTGATGCTATATGCATCTGGAGATCTTAATGCTAAATTAACCAGTATAACCTATAATAGAGTATGTGATTTTGATCCTGTTAGATTCCAGAATACTATAGATATTATCATTAACGATGGTGTATCTAGACCTGTATTAGAGGCTATTAAAACTGTACTACCTGTAGAACCAGATGTATTTAGTACTATAGAGATGTTTAAGAAGTTCCTGAATGAATCTATAGAACTAGCTAAGATAGTATGGGTACTATGTAGTAACGTACAGAACTTCTTTACGTCAGATGCTATAAAGAGAGTATTCTTAACACTGATAAAAAGAGATAAGTATTACCTATCTGACGATAATGGTTCTTATACTATAGACGAGTTATTGAAACAACATGGTGTTACATTCCCTATAAGTCCTTATACGGATATAGTAGCAACTATGAAGAGTATGATTAAAACCTTTACTGGTGTAGAGTTAGATCAAGAAGATATATTATTACAGAATATGGATAAGTATCGTAGGATCATCAAGAAGCTAACTTCTTATAGCTTGCATGCTATGGGTTCAGCTGGTGTTGTAGATGATATAACAGTCTATTATAACAACCCAACAGTACTTACTACTAAAAATGGTTTTGTTATAACCTACGGGTTATTACTAAAAGGACTAGAAGATGATATAGCTAGGTTAAAAGCTAATTCTTGGGAAAGTCCTGGTGGGTTATACGTTAATACTATAGAGTTAAGACCACAGTTAGCATTAGCTAAGTTAAGACCTATCATAGGCGATATGGTATTGAAGTTTAGCGAACTAAGGAAAGATGGTTGGACATTTGGTTATAGTGCTGACTTTGAAACTATACCATCATTTAGGCTAGATGACTATAAATGGTATAACGACTGGTTGACTATTAAACAAGTAGAGCTATCAGCATTAGAGAAAACTATATCCGATATGGATGCTACTGCTATAGATAGTACTCAAGCTCCTAATAGTAATAGTATTAACCTTAAAGGAGCATTACTAGAGTATCAAAAACTCTATGGAGAGCTGATAGTTAAGAATGGCCCATGGTTAGAAGAAGTAGGGGCTTATAACTTCAATACTATTCCTACATTCTGGGATACATTTGCAAGTAGTCAAGACTATCTTAAGACTATAGGTATATCTTTAGTACCCGTAGAAGATGTTGATTATACACTAGCAGGTAGTAGTTCAGAACCTAATGATGATATTGCTAGTAAAACAATATTGAAAGGTGATATGAAGTTTATAGAAGAAGTTAGTGGTTATGGTGTTGAGAAACACGTATTAAAAACAGAAGCTACTTATGATTTTACTAAGACTTATACTACACTAGACATTAGCAATTTTGTATCAGATAGTAAATATGTTAAAGTAGGATTAATGGCATTTACATATGATAAACAAGATGGTACTCCTACTGCTATAGAAGAAGTTAAGAACTTATTTACTTATGTAGTAGAAGATGTTATTAAGCAGAAACCAGAGATACTAAGTAGGATCAATAACACTGTAGGTGTACAAGATAATGCTGAAGTATTTAATAAGCTTAAGAAGAGTACATTAGACAAAGCAGATGCTGTAGGATTAGCTATGTTACCTTATAAAGTAGTGTCTAATGGAGAAACCTATGATAAATGTAAATTACTTTACATTGGTCTAATAGATAAAGAAGGTAATATGGATGTTTACGATTGTTCTAAAGTTAAAGTATTAACCTATAACGATCTTATATTATGTCCTATGGTTAAAACTGTTCCTAATGCTTATAATGGTAAAGTAGTAACATTACCTTCTAAAATCTCTAAAGATAAAGTTATAACTGTTAGTGTTAACTTAGTAGATAACCTAACGTTACCTGCTTTATTCAGTAACCCTAAAGAGAATAATCAACAACTAGCTGATATGTTTACAGAGATTAATGGTTTCCAAATAGGTAGAACAGTTAGAGCTAAATATGATCCTGCTGTTAAAGAATCTATATTACCGTATTTCGTACCAGGGTTAGATACTAACAGAACATTATACCATACGTATCCTATGTCTACAGACTTTACTGTCTATGTTAGCAGTGAATTAAATACTTTACCTAAAGATTTACCATATACTAATAAAGGAACATTAAGAGATCATCTTAGTAAGATACTAGCGTATGATGAGTCATTAGGTTACACAGCGCAATATAAATGGATAATGATCAATAGTATGTATTATAAACTAACTGATGTTATAACATTTACTACAGAAGAGTATCCAAGGATAGGTAATAATAAAGATAATGTTTATGTACTACCTAATAAACCTATGTTATATATAGATATCATAGAGTCTCTTAAACCAGATGAAGCTAATAAGCTTCTGATAATAGAATATGATAGAGGTTGGAAACCTAGATGTTGTAACTTTAAGACATTTACTAGGAACTATACATTCGAAGAGTTTAAAGAAGAGATAGGTAGTAATACAGTAACTGGTAATATACCACACTATATCGTTAATCCTAAGATCAATACGTTGTTACTAGGTAAAGATATAACAGATATAGAGTTCAAGAACACTGTATTATCACATGCTGGATATTACGAGATAGGAAGATTAGAGTTCGTTAACGTAGGTAATAACCTAGTTACAGGAATATCTACTACTCCTACTAAAGAAGATCTGTTAACAAGATTTGGTAATGAATATCCATGGTTAAAAAACTTAAATATAGAAGAGTAAGAGAGGTTAACCTCTCTTACTCTTCTTATCTTTTATAATGTACTTCGTATATGCATGCCTTGTAAGTAGTTCTTAAGTGTCTGAGTAGATACTACTTTACTACCTGATAAGTTAGAGATAGCTATAATCTCTTTTTGAGATGCTTCACCGTTCTTCATAAGTTGGTTAGCATATTCTTGTTGTGCTTTAACATCACCACCTCGTACTCTTACCATCTCTGTAGCTGTTTCTTTCATATCCATAGCTAACAATAGTTGTTGCTCTGGATAAGTTAATTTACTACTACGAGATTTACCAGCTACTTGTCCTGTTAAGTTATCTATAGACATATTATGCTCTGGGATAGATATCTTCTTAGTAAGTAGTTGTTGTGCTCTTCTTACTGGTAATATCATAGTTAATGCTTTAATAGGTAAGATGTGATCTGGATAGTCTGGATGGTTAGTAACTTTAACTCTTTGGAAGAACTCATGTCCTATCTGTTTAGCTACCTTAAAGTTATTTTCTACAGATACTCTTATCTTACCATCATTAGGAACTACTATAGAGATATGTACTTCTCCTTTTTTCATTCTCTGCATGAAGTTATCGAACTCTTCATCTGTCATCCTATCGAATAAGTCTTGATAGAGCTTAGTATTCTCATTACCAGCTACTATAGCTCCTACATATTTTATTATATAATCTTGTACTTGTTGTCGTTTAGGGTTCATGTTAGTTAACTCCTCTATGAACGTAAATTAAAAAATCACCTATCTAAGTCTTATTCAGACTTAGATAGTTCGTTTTGTATTTCGATAAAGAACTCAAATACTTTATTACTTTTACAGTAAGGTAGTATCAACCTGTCTAGGTTCTGTAGCCAAGGAACATGTGTACCTGAATGTTCTATAGTACTAAGTACCATACCTAAGTTTTCTAATTCCATATAAGCTCTAGCCCGAACTAGTAGCTGGATAAAGAATCTATTTATAAGTACCTTTTGATAAATAGAATGTGTATCTTTCGTAGTCTGAATGATAGGATCGTTAATGAAATATTCAGCTGCTTCTTCGGATATGATTAGTTTTATAGCATTATAGACATCTAGTGTTAGATCTACATCATCTTGAGGTTTATTAAAGAAATCCTCAGATGTTAACTTAACAGCTTCTTTAGTTGTAGCTTTAACTGCTTCTGGTACTATAACATCTGCTAATGTACTAGAAGCTGCTTGACTTAAGTTTTCTATGTTCATAATCTTCTATTCCTTATTTAAAATTTTATAAGTTCTCTTACCTTTATTAAAGGCGTAGCTTTTATTATAAATATACCCAATAACTCTATCGCTAGTAATTTATAATGTTGTTGATCTTCGTTATTAAGTAAAGAGAATGCTATTCCGTAGGCATTCTCTTTTGTATCCGCATTTACAGTATATAGTTTTGTTTCATTATGTTGGTTTAGAAACAATACATCATACTGATTCATGTTAGTGTAACTCCTTATTTCTTTTTCTTATCTTCAGACTTCTTATCTTCACTTAGCCAATATGGTTTATAAAGACCTTTTCTCATTTTGAGTAAATCAACTGTATTAAGGTACGGTACAGGATGAGAATATTGGTTAAATGTCCAATAACCTCTAGTATCTAATAATGTATTCCAATCATATCCTAGTTTCTTAATGTCCTCGTATAATTCTGCTGGAGTACACATTAGACCAGTTGTTATTAGATCTCTATGGTAAACACTAAGTTGTAATAGTTCTGCTGTTATGTTAATAGCTCTTCTTAACTTAGGATCACTATCTATTTTACTACGTACTGTAGTTCTACTTAAAGATACATCAGGATAGATATCTAAGTAATAACTACGATCATTACCAGAGATACCAAAACCAGGAGTACCTGATTTATTCTGTCTTAAGAAGTGAAACTCTGTTAATGTAGGTAAAACACCTTCTGTTTGTGAAATCAGAACTTCTAAGTTAACACCTGATGGACCTGCTTTAGAACGTAATGTAGTTAAGATAACTTTGTTAAGATCAGATTTCATAATGTCATTAGGATCTTTAGGATACTCAGGTGCTTTAGTGCCTTGGTTATAGAACGCAGAACCAGTGTGCGCTTGATAAGCTATGTTAGTAAGGAAACTAAACTTACTACCTACTGATTTAATACTATCACCGTTCTTAAGGAACTGAAGTTTCTTAGATGGTTCTTCCCATGGCTGTAAACCCATATTAACTTTATCACCAGTATGAGCTGTTAGTGCTATGTAAGTAGAACTAGATGGACATCTACCTGGTAACTGTGCTAAAAACTTAGTTTTGAAGTTACCTTGTTTCATAGCGTAAGTATTAGTATCTTTAGCATCTAAGTCTCCAGATAGCATATCTGTTACTGACTCTGCTTCGAACTCTGTAAAGCTATCTATCTCTACAAACGTAGGTACTGGTATACTCATAGGTTTACGAGTATATGGATCTAACATACATTCTATAGTAACATAACTCTTTTTATCTTCTTCTTTCTGTGTCATGTACTCGAATAGTTTATCTCCCCATTTATTAGCAGAGATATTAGATTTATCCATAACAGCCCATATAGGATCATCTCCTACTATAGGATGTTCTCCTAATGATGGAAACTCTCTTGCAAATCTTTCTAAACGCTCTATAGAGATATTAACCTCTGTATCGTAAGTAAGAATATAAGTCTTACTAGCTTCTGCTACTTTAGAT
>ERZ773018.953-NODE-953-length-16164-cov-3.221864_pt1 | contig 16164 bp, 19 predicted proteins | sample MGYA00580840_ERZ773018 | MGnify/ENA primary metagenome ERZ773018 (study PRJEB29015, sample SAMEA2738125) | human oral metagenome | biome: human oral; feature: human-associated habitat; material: saliva | place: China | collected 2256 ... | reverse complement strand
GTTATTGCCGAAGTTCTGAGAGATCGACGCACTGTAGCGCTTGTTTTGCTGGTGCCATCATTCATGTTGTGGTTGATGTACCTCATTTATGACGGCAACCGGCGACTTTTTGACAGCATTGCCGTGCTCATGCTGGGAGTATTCCCCATGCTTATGATGTTCATCATCGCCAGCGTGAGTATGCAACGTGAGCGCTCAAACGGCACTCTCGAACGCCTTTGGACCACGCGGCTCAGCCGCATTCAATTCCTCGCGGCCTACGGGATTTCCTTTAGCTTCTTCGCACTCCTGCAGTCGACCCTGCTGGTGGGGGTGGCGCACTGGCTACTCGACGTCACTACTGCCGCACCGCTCGGCTGGGTGTTTCTTGTCTCACCACTATCAGGCATTGTTGGTGGATCGCTGGGACTTATGACCAGTGCCTTTGCCAGTAATGAATTTCAAGCTGTGCAATTTATGCCTGTGGTTATCGTGCCGCAATTCCTGCTCAGTGGCGTGCTTGTCCCCCGGGACACCATGCTGAGGGGACTGGAAATAGTTTCCAATGTCCTGCCGCTATCCTACGTTATCGATGCCCTTCAAGAACTCGCGGCACAGCCTGAACTGGGGGACAACTACTGGAAAGACGTGGCCATTCTAGTGCTGTTCATCGTGGGGATCCTGGTGACTGCGGCACTCAGTATTCCGAGGCAAACCACCTAAAACCTGAGTCTGCTTAGGTCAATCTTGCCCATCTGCAGGATCTGGTCGCGCGTCGTGGGATCGGCCATGAGCTCAGCTATGTTGTGTGGAACAACCTGCCAGGAGACGCCCCAGCGATCAACACACCAGCCGCAGCGCTCGGCCTCTGGCACCGCAGACAGGCCCGCCCAATAGTGATCGATCTCTTTTTGATCTTCGCAGGAGATGATCATGGAGACTCCAGGCGTGAAGGTGAAGTCATGAAAATCCCCAGAGTCCATGGCTGCCATCCAGGTGCCGCGCAGCGTGAAGTCAGTGAACATGACCGTGCCTTGTTCCAGTGGGGCGCCCTCCTCGTAGCGGTGTAGAGCGCCGCGGCGGGCGTCGTCAAACAAGGCGATCCAGGCGTTGGTGGCTGCCTCTGCGTTGGCGTGGTTAGTGCCGCCGAACATGAAGGATGGGATGACGAAGGGGCGTGGTTCACCAGCTGGGTCGGTAAGCATGAGCTGCCACGTCATGCCGAAGCGGTCACGAACCCACGCATAGCGCTGCGAGAAGGGATACTCGCCCAGCTCCGTGAGCACGCCGCCGGTGCTCAGCTGTTCATAGAGCTCATCAAGGTAGGCGCGGGCCTGCTCCTCGCTGCCGAACAGAAGTGGGTCGAAGTTCAGGAAACAACTGATCGACGGATTCGGTGCATACTGATCGCCACCATTGATGAGTGAAAGCCGGAAACCGTGGATGCTGACTGTGGACGCGACCCCAGGAACCTGCTCGACGACGGATGCGTCGCGGAAGACGCTGGCGTAAAACTTGGCTGCCTCGTCTGCGGTACCGTTGCACCAGACGGCGGGGGTGATGAACTGATCCATACGGCCACCGTATCTGACGTGGATTGCAGCAGCCAGCATTCTGACGGCGTTCCACGGCAAACGGCCTAAAATGGCTGCATGATGCCGATTCCTGCCAAAGAACGAATCCTCAACGCCGCGCGACGGCAATTCGCCGTCACCGGATTCAGGGCTACAACGCTCCGGGCAATCGCTGCCGAAGCAGAGTGCGATGTGGCCCTGATCCCGCACTACTTTGGCAGTAAAGAACGACTCTTCCGCGCAGCCATAGAGTTTCCCATTGATGTGGAGACGATTGTGACGCGGATGAGTGACATTCCCTTCGAACAGCTGGGGGAGACCATGCTGAATGAAGCACTCTCTGTATGGGACTCCCCGCTGCTAGACCACATCATTGCCGCGTTCAAGCGACAAATCGACTCCCCGCAGCTGCTCTCCGACTTTGTGAACAACGCGCTATGGGTAGGAATCCGTACGCGTCTGGAAGGCATGGGGCTGGAAAAGGATGTGCTGGAAAAGCGCATAGGACTTGCCCAAACGCAGCTCATCGGGTTGCTTGTTGGACGGTATGTGCTGAAGCTCCCCGGCCTCGTGGAACAGAACCGGAAAGAGATTGTGCAGGCCATGGCGCCAATCCTGCAGCGAATACTAAATGGCGACCACCATGGTTGAAAGCTCAAGGGGGTGAAGCTTTCAACGACGGAGGCCGCCTCAGGTGTTGCAACTCTTCCTCCACAGCAACATTAGTTAACTGCAATCACAACAGTCACAGATGTTACCTGTAAACACACAAGGACACAAGTGCGACACGCCGACGCCCGCGAAACGGGTGGGTAGATAGGTAGGATGACGAACATTCGGGGGTGGGGAGGGGGTTCCGATAGTAAATGCTCACCAAAATGTTGTTTCGAAGTGTAATTTTTGACCATTTGGTATGCATTTACTATGAGATGGAGTGCTCACCAGCCTCAACCCCTACGCATTAACCTGGTGAAATACCTCCACAGCTACTGCAGCTAACACGTCATTGTTCTTGTTCAGCGGCTTCAGTGCCAGAATCAGATCTGCAAGCTCGTGTTCGGCTGCAGCGAGGTCACCACCATGAATGTCAATGCCGGAAATGGCGGCCGTTGTAACAGCGCTCGCGGCACATAATGCGGAGAAGTTTGTGATGGTGCAGTGGTGTTGGTGGCATACTTCGTCAGCAATGATCAGGAGTTGTTCAGGGGTGAGGCCGATCAGTCCACGCAACTCATAAATACTCTTATACTCACTCATTTCACCCTACTTACCTGCCGGATACGCCGTTCGAGGGTGGTGCGATCGGCGAGTGTGTTACGTGCAAGTTCGGCCACCTGGGCGTCGTTAAGCGTGCGGGCTGCAGTGGAGACGATGGCGCGGACGGCAGCTTCTTGTTTGCTGGTGCCGTGGGTTTCAGCGAGGAGGGTGAGCGCGCGGTCTTGGGCGGGTGTGAGGCGGAGGGTCATGGCCATGTGCATATGGTATCAGAATGGTATCATGCCACGTCGTTACGCGGCGGGATAATCGCTGACAGCGCCGATTTCGCGTAGAATGGAGGGGAAAGTCTCTCAAGCTCAAGGAAACAGGTGAATTGTGAGCGACGATAATTTTGATGGTGGCGGCGACCTTTTTGACCGCATCCACCCGGTGGATATTGGCGAGGAGATGCAGTCGAGCTACATCGACTACGCCATGTCGGTCATTGTGGGTCGTGCCCTCCCGGAGGTGCGGGACGGTCTGAAGCCAGTGCACCGCCGCATTTTGTACGCGATGTTTGATAATGGCTACCGGCCGGAGCGTAGCTATGTGAAGTCGGCTAAGCCTGTCGCGGACACAATGGGTAATTACCACCCGCATGGTGATTCGGCTATTTACGACACATTGGTGCGTATGGCCCAGCCATGGTCAATGCGGTATCCGCTGGTGGACGGCCAGGGCAACTTCGGTTCGCGCGGTAACGACGGCCCCGCCGCCATGCGTTATACAGAGTCTCGCTTGACTCCGCTGGCCATGGAGATGGTGCGCGATATTCGTGAAAACACCGTGGATTTTGCTCCGAACTATGACGGCAAAACCACCGAACCGACGGTGCTCCCTTCGCGTGTACCTAACCTGTTGATGAATGGTTCCGGCGGTATTGCCGTGGGCATGGCCACGAACATTCCGCCGCATAACCTACGCGAATTGGCCGATGCAATTATTTGGATGCTGGACAACCCGGATGCTGATGAAGCTGCGGGGTTGGAAGCATGCATGGAGTACATTAAAGGCCCGGATTTCCCGACCGCTGGCCTTATTGTGGGGGACCAGGGCATTAAAGATGCCTACACCACTGGTCGTGGTTCAATTCGTATGCGCGGCGTGACCTCTATTGAAGAGGAAGGCAACCGCCAGACCATCGTGATCACGGAACTTCCGTACCAGGTCAACCCCGATAACATGATTTCCAACATCGCGGAGCAGGTGAATCAGGGCAAGCTTGTTGGCATTTCCAAGATTGAGGATGAATCCTCCGATCGTGTGGGTATGCGCATTGTGGTCACGCTGAAACGCGATGCTGTGCCGCGCGTGGTGCTGAATAACCTGTATAAGCACTCGCAGCTGCAAACCAGTTTCGGCGCCAACATGCTGTCTATTGTTGACGGCGTGCCCCGCACCCTGCGCATCGATCAGATGATCCGCTACTACGTGGCTCACCAAATTGATGTGATTGTTCGGCGCACCCAGTTCCGCCTGGATGAGGCAGAAAAGCGCGCCCACATTCTGCGAGGCTTGGTCAAAGCACTGGACATGCTGGATGAGGTTATTGCCCTGATCCGTCGGTCTGAAACCGTGGACATTGCCCGCAACGGCCTGATGGATCTACTGGACATTGATGAGGTCCAGGCCGATGCTATTCTGGCTATGCAGCTGCGCCGTCTCGCCGCCCTGGAACGCCAGAAAATCATTGATGAATTGGCAGAGATTGAAGAAATCATCGCCGACCTGAAAGATATTCTCGCCCGCCCAGAGCGCCAGCGTGCCATTGTGCGCGACGAACTCAAAGAAATCGTGGATAAGCATGGCGATGATCGCCGCACCCAGATCGTGGCCGCTACCGGCGACGTGACCGAGGAAGACCTCATCGCCCGCGAAAACGTTGTGGTGACCATCACCTCCACGGGCTACGCGAAGCGCACCAAGGTTGACTCCTACCGCAACCAGAAGCGCGGCGGCAAAGGCGTGCGCGGCGCCGAACTCAAGCAAGACGACGTGGTGCGCAACTTCTTCGTCTGCTCCACGCACGATTGGATCCTGTTCTTCACCAACTACGGTCGCGTGTACCGCCTCAAGGCATACGAACTGCCGGAGGCATCCCGCACAGCCCGCGGCCAGCACGTGGCCAACCTGCTGGAATTCCAACCCGGCGAGCACATCGCGCAGGTGATCCAGATCCAGGGCTACGAGGACGCCGAATACTTGGTGCTCTCCACCGCCCATGGCCGCGTGAAGAAGTCCCGCCTAGCCGATTACGATTCCTCTCGCTCCGGCGGTTTGATTGCCATCAACCTCAACGAAGGCGACCGCCTTATTGGCGCGGCATTGTGTTCCGCAGATGACGACCTACTACTGGTCTCCGAGGAAGGCCAGGCAATTCGATTCACCGCCAACGATGACACGTTGCGCCCCATGGGCCGTGCCACCGCTGGCGTGAAGGGCATGCGCTTCCGTGGCGACGACCAGCTCCTGGCCATGTGCGTGGTTCGCGACGGCGACTACCTCCTGGTGGCCACTTCCGGTGGCTACGGCAAGCGTACTTCCATGGAGGAATACCCTGTCAAGGGCCGTGGCGGTTTGGGCGTGGTCACCTTCAAATACACCCCCAAACGTGGCAAGCTTATTGGTGCCCTGGCGGTGGATAGTGATGACCAAATCTTTGCCATAACCTCAGCCGGAGGTGTGATCCGCACCGAAGTTGGTCAGATACGTCCTTCGTCCCGCCAAACAATGGGCGTGCGACTAGTTAATCTAGAAAAAGACGTGGAGCTGTTCGCCATTGACCGCAACGTCGAAGGCGAAGGCGAAGAAACAGCCGAAGCTGTGGCAATCAACGACGCTCAAGCTCCCACACTTATCGACGCCCCCGACACCACAGCAGGCGAGGAGAGCTAATGGCCACCCGTAAAGTAACCGTTCACCGAATCTCACCCATGTCCATGTTCCGCACGGCACTGGCGCTATCCCTTGCTGGGTTGGTCGCATGGATCCTGTGCGTGGTCATCCTTTTCCTAGGGATGCAGCTCACCGGCGTCCTCGGGCGAGTCAATGACGGCTTCGGCGGTGGCGGCTTCCTCTCATTCGGCACGGTCCTCAGCATTGCAGCTCTCATCGGCGCTATTAACGCTCTGCTGGTTACCGTGTTGGCCCCCATCGGTGCTGTCCTGTACAACAGCTTCGTGGACCTGTTTGGCGGCCTCGTCGTGGAAACCAAAGACGGCGCCAACAGCTAACGCGCCGTTTATTGCTTATCGACGCCCCGGGTGCACCGTGGGCTGTCATAGTACATGTTGCAGCCACTGTGACATCTGGGAGACTTCCTGGTGTTGCGGTGGCTGTCGGCGTGCTTGTGGGGGTGCCTTCGAGTGGCGCGATGCCGTAGTATCAGCTACTATGTAAGTCAGTTCCGAAAAAGGTAGTTAACCAGCGGATTTGCCTAGTTTCATTTAACTCGGTAAAGTTCTATCTCGTTCCAAGGGCCTATAGCTCAGGCGGTTAGAGCGCTTCGCTGATAACGAAGAGGTCGCAGGTTCGAATCCTGCTAGGCCCACCATTGGAACAAAGGGGCATTAGCTCAATTGGTAGAGCATCTGCTTTGCAAGCAGAAGGTCAGGAGTTCGATTCTCCTATGCTCCACCTGAGGGGGAAGTGTCGAACTCGTGCTTTCTGGCATAGGTTCGCACTTCCCCCGCTCTGTCCCCGCTGAGAAGGGCCCCTTCCAGGTCATCGAGCTCGATGTGCTTCTCGCTGTCGTAGTAGTAGGACACGATGACGATCTGGTTCGGCCCGACGAAGACCTTGTCGACGAAGTAGTCGAACAGCTGGTCGCGTGTGTCGACGGTGTCGATCGTGGCTTCGGCGAACCTCTTGTAGAATGATCCGATTGAGACCTCGTCCTCGAAGAGGGTTGCCTTGACACGCTCGGTCTGGATCGCGGCGTCGAGTTCTTGTTTCTGGGCCTCCAGGGCGTTCATGGCCTCAGCGGTCGACGCGTTGAAGATCCCCTGGGCGATCGCCTTGACGAAGTTGGCGAGCTTGGCCTCCACGTCTGTCCGACGGGCTTCAAGTGCCTTGAGGATCTCGTCGCCGCGCCCGTGTGTCTGCTTGTAGTGGTCGGCGAGGTCGACAGCGAGTGAGGCGAGCATATCGGGCTCGGCGAGGAAAGATTCCACGATCTCCTCGACGCGTGCCTCGATCTCGTCCTTGCGCACCGTCTTCGCCGTGCACTGCTTCTTCCTCTGATTGAGGCAGTAGTAGTAGCGGTACTTCCGCCCGGTCTTCGAGGTGCCCGAGACGCCTTCCATCGGCCCGCCGCACGTGAGGCAGTAGGCGTGGCCAGTGAGCCAGTAGTCGGGAGCGTCGTCGCCTTGCGCCACGAGCTCAGCCTTCGTCTTCGCGCCGCGACGCTTGTTGATCGCGAACCTGCGTTGCACCTCCTCAAACACGTCGTCCTCGACGAGGCGAGGCATACCGTCCTCAATGACATAGCCGCCATAGGAGTACTCGCCGATGTAGGCGCGGTTCTTCAGGATCTTGTTCAGATTCTTCGGCGTGAAGCGGTACCCGCGAGTGGTGCGCACGCCCTGCGCGTTGAGCCTGTCGGCGATCTTCTGCATAGACACGCCGTGGGCGTAGTCGTCGAAGATCTGCGTGACGATCGGCGCGGTCTCCGGGTCTGCGATGTAACGCTTCTCGGTGTCCATGGTGAAGCCGAAGATTCTGTGTCCGTTACTCAGTGCTCTCTCGGCGTTGTAGCGCTGGCCTCGGCGGATGTTGGCCGAGAGCTGTAACGAGTAGTACTCGGCGAACGCATCCGCGACGCCCTCCATAAGCACAGAGTCGGGGGAGTCGGTGGGGGAGATCCCCTCGATGTAATGGACGCGCGCACCCGCTGCACGGATTGCCTGCTTTGCGAGGAGCAGCTCGGCTCGATCACGTGCGAGTCGGTCGTTCTTCCAGACGGCAACGTAGGCGGGCTTGATCTTGGGTAGCTCACGGAGCATCAGCTGGTACCCCGGACGATTGGCGTTGGTGCCGGTCTTCGCCGCGTCCTCGTACTCGCTCACGACGACGAGACCCTGCGACTTCGCCCAACGCTGCACCATGTCGCGCTGCTGCTCGATGCTCGCCTCGTTCTGGGATGAGGACGAGTAGCGGTAATAGGCGACGACCACCCCGTTCTCGTTGTAGTCCGGGTACAGCTTCATCGTCGCCCCTACCTCGATTGACCTCATTTGCCCGTTCCTGACAAGTTTACCGACGGGCGCGGGCAACTCGCAGAAGCGCTGCTGAGGAGCGTGGGTGAGGGGCCGGGTCCGAGGTGAGGCTTTTGTAATCACACACAAGACCGCGCCTTGCGGGCGCGCAGCGCCCCGGTTGGCCTAAGGTCGGGTCGCGAGCGACCCCGAGAACCTGACTGGAGATCGGGGTGCTCTCATGACGCCACAACCGGTGGCAACCGGCACAGCGGTAGCCGGGCACGTCGACATGCAGCCAGGTCGCTTTCCGGCCCACAGGTAGGTGGGGTGAAGCTGCGCACCACGTGATCGTGCACGACGCCGGGTCGGCCGCAGTCAGGACAGCCAGCATCGGGGCTGGTCAGCGAGCAGAACAGGATCGCCTTGTCCGGCCAGACCTGTTGGCCGGTCACCCGCAGCCCGAGCACGTCGAGGCGGGCGAAGGTGGTCAGGTCGGGCGGGGTGACCAGCGGGCGCACCGGCATCGTTGAGGCAACCTCAGACATGAACCCTGTAGTTGCTGGATGGGACTCGACACCCACATCCTCGCGACAGCAAGGCTCCTCACCATTCAGCGCACACCGTCAACCACCCACCCCGGACCGTGAAGAGCCCTTCAAGCCTCAACTGTGATGAGCCGCGAAACCCCTGAGCGACCTTCCGCAGCAGCCTCGCCGGTCAGGTGAGCACCCACGAATCCGCGAACCACGTCGCTTTGATCGTCTCATCGCATCGCGTCAGGACAATTTCGGCTGCAGACTCGTCCAGGACGGCGTCAAGGCGTCCGTTACCAAACGTGGCGGCCGTGAGCGCTTGAACGGCGTCGATGAGGTGCCCGTCACCTCGGACGTGTACGCGGAAGGCGGGATCGTGAACACGGATGTCATGATCCTGTGACAGTTCGGCCGCCCACGCCGCAGCGCGCCGCGTAGCGGAGCAGGACTCTCCGTGGAAGTTCACGGCTGGGCGCTCGAAGACAGCAACGAGGGCGCGCCGATCGATCTGGCGCTCGATGAACCGCCGGTCAAGACGTCGCGCCGACAAGATGCATTCCCAGCGCCAGTTGTAGCGCTTCAGGTCGACCACGGGCGTGCCATCGACGAAGTCCAACCAATCGAAGCTGACATTCAGACCGTCGATGGCCGTTACTCTTGCCACGGTCATCCCGAGCAGATTCGGCCGGCACGACGAGCGAATCGAGAAGGCTCCCTGGGTATTCTCCGTCGCCGGGCTGCCCTGAAGCACGGCCGGGTCAGCCAGGTGGAAGAGCGTGATCACGTGAAGGTAGTCACCTACTTCGACACCCACGAGCGCGTCGGCGAACTCAGCTTCGAGGACCACAGTCGAGGGCAACCCCTCGGACGGCACGTCCGCCACTGTGGCGGCGGCACACCGGACGATCCCTAGGGGGCGCAGGGTGAGGACATTAGGGTTCATGACTGCTCCGTTCGCACGTTGGATGACTGGATCGAGACGACGACACCGCGGGGCCCCGGTCCGAGGCTGCTGTGGAGCACGTCGAGACCATGCCTCGTGTGCCAAGCGAGGACAGCCGCTTGCTCAAAGGCGGACATCACAAGCAGGGGATCCCGGCGCTCCACGAAGGAGTAACCCGCAGGGAAGTAAGTGATCGGCGGCTCGGCGAGGCGCTTCCGCAGCTGCGTCGCCTCCACGTAGGTCTGGACGAGGTGGCCACCCGGGGCGAGCACCCGAGCGCTCAATTGGATGAGGCCCTCGGGGTCATCGACGTAACAGACAGCCTCCCCCACGTGAAGCACCACAGACACAGTGTGATCGGCAAGCCGGCCGAGGAACCTCGTCGCATCCTGATGCACATACTGGACACGACCGCCGAACCTGCCTTGAGCCAAGGCCAACATGCGCGCGGACGTGTCGACGAGGGTGCACTTCCAGCCGCGACGAACGAAGTCCCGGAGCTCGGGCCCGCTGCCACCCCCGAGCGCGACCACAGACCCCGGAGTGCTCTGTGCCACACGCGCGAGGATGCGGTCGACGTAGCTATCGAATCCTCCCGGAATCGGCGCCCAGCGGGCGGTGTCATGCTTGTCGGCCAACACATCAAACGGGTTGGCGGAAGGAACCACCGGTGCGTCCACGTCAAACCCCTAGCTCCGAGGCGATGAGGGTCATCTGCCGGCTGCGGTGGGCGGCGAGCAAGGAGAGACGAGGGTCCGCAGCCACGGGCGTGCATGATAAGTCGGCGTCGCGTCGCATTCGGACCCGCATGAGGTCATCGAGGGGGGGCGCAAGTTGCGCTCCCTCACGGAGGTCGAACTCCCTCGCCACGCTGAGGGCCTGTTCGACGGACTTGGACGTATAGCTGACCGGATGCCCCTTGAGACACCCATCGGGACCGAGGAACACGGACCCCGGTGTCTCTGACCCCTCCAACTCCTGTCTCAGTTTGGTCCCTGCATACAGCATGGCAGTGGTCGGAGTGAACCACGCCTCGAGCTGTCTCTCCTGGATCCAGGCCAAGGTCTCCAGAATGTCTGCAGGCAGGGCGCGGGGGTCGAACACGATGAAAGATGGGACAACCTCGACTCCCCTGCCAACCACAGCGTCGAAAACCCTGTCGAGGGTGCCCCGCGAAACACCTTTGCGCATAAGGCGCAACATGCGCGGGCTGGCCGATTCCACACCGCCGTGCACCTGTACCAGTCCCGCGGAGCAGAGGTCGTCGAGGCAGCAAAGCAACGTGGGGTCGAGTCGGGCGAAAATGGAGAAGCGCAGTCCCGGCACTCTCGCGCGCAGTTCGCGCGCCAGTTCGCACGCCCAGTCGACCGATGCGAGGGGGGAACCCAGGAAGCTGTCGTCAACGAACTGGACTTGCAGCGTCCCGGCTGCATCAGTCCACCGCCGGATCTCCTCCGCAACGTCGCGGGGCGGACGGGGGGTCCACTCCCTGTGACGGCCGCCAGAACCCATGTCGACGCTGCAGAACGTGCATGCATGGGTACAGCCACGGGTGGCTTCGACATCCAGCACTCCGAGCGGGGTCCGGGCGTCCGGGTGTCGGTCCGGAGTGGTCCCACACCACCAGGACCTGTCGGTCGAAGCCGAAGACAGGCTACCGTCGGGTGCGAGGCCCGCCGCGAGGGTATCCTCCGACGCCGCCTTCACCGCCAACACGGAAGGTTGAGATCGTGCGACCTCCACCGCAGCGCGCCCGGTGACGTAGATAGGCACGTCAGGCAGCAGGGAGCGCACTTTACGTATCACCCGTGCTGCCTGGGGTGCGGTGCGGTTGAGCCCGTTGAGGACGACGGCAACCGGCTCCTGTCCGAGAGGGATAGACTCCCCTCTAAGCAGGATAACGTGGAATGCGCGTGCGACCAGGTGCTGAGCAAGTGCAAGCCAGCGGAGGTCGTCGTAATCGCCGTGGAGTGCGTACGAGTCTCCCTCGTCAGGCTGGATCAGCCACACCCGTCCCGCCGACGAGGTTTCAGTGCTCATGGACAGGACGGGCTCGGTCGAGTTCCAGGAACACACGTCTGGCGATCAAGTCGCGGTTGATGGCACACCGGGTGTCCGGTACCGTCGCTTCCTCGCCGGTAAGGCTGTCCCGCCAGCGAATCTGGCAGTCGCCCGCGCATTGCCACTTCGCGAAGCAGCCGGTGCACCGCTCGAGCCCTTGCACACTGCGCGCCCGTGCCGCCACCACCTTGTCCGTATCGATCCGGAAGGATCGCGTTGCGGGGTCGTACTGCCCGAAGAAGTAGGACTCCGAACGAGGATCGCTCTCGTACATCACCTCGTAGCAGGACGAGACGTGACCGGACGGCGTGAGGGCGAAGTTCGGGTCGGTCACCCCGCAGAACGTCTCCCGGATCCTCGGGAAAGTGCTCTCGGCGCCGGAAACCACGATTGTGCGACCGTAGCGTTCAGCTACCTCCTTAGCCTTGAGGTAGTTCGCCACGAAGGCTTGCGGATCGGGCTCGCCAAACTGCGGAAACCGACCCCGCCCGGCGCCCAGGACCGGTCCGAAATGGAAGCGATCCAGCGAGAACGTGGTGCAGAAGTGCTCGGCGATGTCCACCATCGACCCCACGGATGCCGCCGAAATAGTCGCCTTGACGAGAAGGTCGGGCACCCGGCCCTGCAACCGGAGAATGGCGTCCCGGACGATGGTCGCGGACGCCTTGCCGTGAGTGGTGGGCCGCTGCCGGTCATGAATCTCCGGGGGACCGTCGTACGACACCTGGACGCTGTCCATGTTGTCGGCGATCCACTCCAGGCGAGCCACCGGGGCCATCCCGTTGGTCACCATGCTCGTGACGACCCGCACACGTCCGCCATGTTCCGAAGCTGCGTAGTCGCGAGCCCAGGACACGACGTACTGGATCAGGTCGAAGTCCAGCGTAGGCTCGCCACCACCGTGAAAATTGAGGTAGGCCTGTGGCTGGCCCGCCGCCGCAGCATTGTCCACGACCCAAGCAGCCGCGTCGCACGCCATCGTCCGGTCGAATAGGTCCACCACGTGGTCGCCTGCGTCCGCGTAGCAGTATTCGCAGCGGAGGTTGCAGGCGGCGGTCACCATGAAGACTACTCCGGTGGGGGCAAAGACCCCGCCGATGCTGCGTTGTGGAGGACGGGTGCGCTGATCTGCCTCAACAAGAAGGCCTAAGTCGGCGAGTATGTGGGCGAGGCCGCCGTCGTCGGCTCGCCCCTCTCGCTCCGCCGCAGCCACCGACGCTGGGAGCTCGGCCATGACCCCCTTCAGCGGGGCGAATACAGCGGTTCGTTCGCCGGAACGGACGAAGAAGACGTCGGTGTCGACGACAGCCATGGCCTCCCCCAGGGAATCTCTCAGTCAGAAGATCTTGCACTCGCCGACGCACTGGGCGCACATCTCAACCTGGTCCATCTCAGGCTCTCCGAGCAGGACCATCAGCAATTCCTCCACAGTCGTCTCTTCTACGTCCACGACCACGTCATCGAGGTGGATCTTGTCGTCAACCAACACGGACATGTTCTCCCCTTTCTTCAGCGAGCGGTGCTCGCGCTCTTACGCTGAACACTACCATGGGCTTGCTTCCAGCAATGACAGGACGACCAAGATGTCCACGATTTGGACGAGTCTCGATCCGCAGGGGTGATGGATGTGAGGTTATCCCGAGTTCCGTGGAACTTCGGTGGCAGTCCGGTGAGCATCACGTCGTGAGTGGGTCTGCTGCACGAGTAGGTGACATCTGATCTGGCTTGCCCGGGAGGGTGGCCTGGAAGGATGTTGCTGTGCCCAAGCCCTACCCGTCTGAGTTCCGTGACGACGTCGTGCGCGTCGCGCGCAACCGCGAGCCCGGAGTGACGATCGAGCAGATCGCGAAAGACTTCGGTGTTCACCCGATGACGCTGCAGAAGTGGATGCGTCGCGCCGACATCGACGAGGGCGCCAAGCCTGGCCAGTCCCGAACCGAGGCGGCCGAGATCCGCGAGCTGCGCAAACGCAACCGGCTCCTTGAGCAGGAGAACGAGGTCCTCCGGCGTGCCGCGGCGTATCTGTCGCAGGCGAACCTGCCGGGAAAAGGTGGTACCCGCTCGTAAGTGTGCTCGCCGCTGACGGGATCCCCGTTGTGGTGACGTGTCGGGTGCTCAAGCTCTCCCGCCAGCCCTACTGGGCCGAGGGTGCTGGAGACCTCGCGCCTAACGATCTTCACGGCACCCCGACGACTCATGAGGAGATGTGGGTGTTCGACCTCGAAGGCTTCCCGCGAGGGACCGGCGAGATGTCCCCGTCTGCTGCCGTGCCGTGGGGCGAGTTCTACGGGGAAGTGGGGGAGACTCTCTGGCCAGCCCTTCTCACCTGGGTGGAAACCGGCTGCTACGTCGTCGATGCTGACGATCTGCCGAGCGCCTCTGACTTCGAGGATGCTTACCAGGGTGAGTGGGACTCGTTCGACGACTACGCGGCTCAACTCACTGAGGACATCGGCTTGACCGACGGCTGGCCCGAGGAGGCGCACCGCTACTTCGACTGGGAGGCGTGGGCCCGCGACCTTAAGTTCGACTACACCGTCGCCGATGCCCCCGATGGCGGTGTCTACGTCTTCCGGGTCTACTGAGAGGCGAGCATGAGTGTCTATGACTGTGCGCGTGCCCACGTGGCTGAGTTCCGTTCACACGTCGATGATCCCGACCTGTCAGCGGGGGAGGTTGAACTGCGGGACCTCGCCGCACTGCGCGACGCGGTGGATGAGGCGATCGCCGTCCATATCCGCGAAGTCGTCAATTTTGAGGGCTTGTCCTGGTCGGCGGCGGCAGCCGCTCTCGCACCGAGCCCGACCGCACTGCGGTGCCGCTACCGACGTGCCAACAGCGAGTGAGGATCAACGCCGAGTTGGATGGCAAGGGCCTCGATCGAGTCGAGGGTCAGGTTGCGCTCGCCGCGCTCAATCCCTGCCAGGTAGCGGGGTGTGACATCCAGTTCCTCGGCGAGCCTCTCCTGGGTTAGGCCGCGAAGAAGACGCTCGGCACGCACGTTCACGCCAAGCGTCGACCTGAGACTCCGTGTTGATCCGCCACTCACTCAATCCATCGTCAGTGCCGGTACTCACCAGTTCCAGGTACTGATAACTTCCACAGGAACTGATCGCTACTAGTAGTCTGGAGCGTGCGAACCGTTCCCCTCACTATTCAAGTCCCAAGGAGATTCCTATGAGTTCACGCTCACGCGCGCTCTCCCTTCCATCCCTCCTCGTCGTCGGTGCACTGGCCCTGGCTGGTTGCGGCTCCGACTCGTCCTCGGGCTCTGGCTCGGCTTCCGCCAGTGACCGTTCGGTCTTCGAGTTCGCCTCCACACCCGACAGTGCGCCGGGTGGCGAGGTCACCGTCCAGTTCCCCGATGGGCTCACCGAGGCCATGTCGATCGACAGCGTGACCGTCCCGGTGAAGTCGGTGATGCTGCGGTCTCAGGAGATCAAGTCAACGAGCCTGTGCGCCGTGAAGGGGCAGGTGGAGTTCAACGAGGGCGGGGAGGAGGTTGCGACCAAGCCGGTACCGCCGAAGACGAACATCAATGAGAAGACTGGTGAGGTGATCCCCGAGGAGGGCGACCGGTCGATCATGGGGTCGGCGAACTGGGCGGCCCGCTACTACGGGGTCATGATGCTTCCTCAAGGGGCAACGAGCACGCCCTACGGGGGCGAGATCCTGCCCATGTCACAGTTTGACGCGAGCAAGCCCGAGAAGGGCGTCTATATGGACTCCCCGGACTCGTTCGTTGAGGTCCTGCCTTGCGCGAAGTCTGCGGACGACAACGGCAGCGGCGTGAAGGAGTCCTTCGGGTTCCAGAAGATCGACAGTGAGAGCGAGTCAGGGTCGAGCGATTTTGCCTTCGTGACGTTCAGCGTGATGCGCGACGGGACGATCCTCATCCCTAGCGCGAAGGTAGACGGGTATACCGGCTCTTCATAGTTGAGTGTGGGTGGAGGTGTCTAGGCCTTCTGCGATGAGGAGCATTCGGAGTTGGTAGTTGGTGGGGTTGGGGTAGCCTCTGGCGGTGCGTCTGTCTAGTTCGATGATTCCGTTGATGGCTTCGGTGGGGTGCGTTGCTGGCTCCGGCTGTGTCGAAGTAGGCGTCGAGTGCGTCCTTCCATTTGCGTAGGGTCCGCCCCTAGGCGAGCGATTTCGGGGATGGGACGGGCTGGTAGGCGCTGGGTGAGGTGTGGCCAGGCGTCGGCCTTGGGCGGGTGTGGCTTGATGGAAAACCTCGCGTACTTGCTGGGCGCAGTGGTAGGCGACTTCGACACTGATATGCGCCTCATCTGCCGTGAAGGCTGCGCGGAGGCGTTCTTGTTGACGCTTCGTGAGCCGATCGCGCGAGGCGCGCAGGAGATTGCGGATTTGGTAGAGGGGATCGCCTGTGGGTCCGCGGTGACCGGTCGTGTCTTGCTGGACGCGGCGGCGTCCCTCACCTGGGGCATCACCGGCGAGCTTGACGATATGGAAGGCGTCGAGCACGCTGGTTGCGTCTTGGAACTGGCCAAGCGATGGCGTTCCTGCTGTCCCTTGGAAGGGATCCAGCCTCCGATTCGCACTCCCGGAGGGTGTCGGAAGCTTTGTGTATGAGGTTCAATCCTCAATCACGAAGGAGAGTG
>ERZ773018.952-NODE-952-length-16212-cov-22.069258_pt1 | contig 16212 bp, 12 predicted proteins | sample MGYA00580840_ERZ773018 | MGnify/ENA primary metagenome ERZ773018 (study PRJEB29015, sample SAMEA2738125) | human oral metagenome | biome: human oral; feature: human-associated habitat; material: saliva | place: China | collected 2256 ... | reverse complement strand
GAATGCTTTTACCCATAGGGAATACAGTTTTGCCAAATACTTTGTTTACAAGTACAGCACCAGAACCGTAGAAGCCCAATAGGGAGATGAATAATTCAGACCATGCTGCAAGAGCGAAGAAGCCTGTTTTGCCGCCTAAGAATAGGTCTGTAGATAGACCCAAGAATAGGAAGCAGATTAAGAACATGATAGCGAATACAACTTTGTTTGTTTTCAAAGATGCAATTGTACCAAAGATAGAGAAGATTAAGAAGCCTACAAACGCGAATGCCAATTGTGTTACATCAAAACCTTTTTGAATTTCGGGACCGAAGGAGCCCATTTGGATCAACCAAACGCCAGCCATAGCAGACCAGAACAAACCGTAAGCACCGAATACAACAGAGCCGAAAGGATTGTTTTTCTTGAAATCAAAATAACTTGCTATTAATTGGGCGATAGAACCTAATAAAACTGCCCAAGGGATAATAACAGATGTTGTTGGACCAGACCAGCCTACGCGGGACGTGGATACTACAAAACATACTACAGCGAGACCAAGTAGACCAAGACCAGTAGGATCAGCTACATTTTCGCTCATTTCAACTTTTCTTACTTCGTTTTCCATTTGTTCCTCATTTCTCCGTGGGGGACAACTAACTACAAATATACAGATACATACTCACATGGTAATCGTCATGCTATAATGCATCGAATAAATCAATATATAACCACTGTGAAAGTATTGCCCCATAAATGTAACATACATCACACTTTCAAGGCAATACAATGAGTTATAGTAATAATACGTAAAATGCATAGCTGATACTGTTAGCATTTATAAGGAATATTACGATTTCCAGTTTATTTTATAACTGTATTTACGTTATAATTGCCTGTTCTATATGGATTTGTTATAGTTGTTGACCGAAATGAATGCGGTATTAGCGTAATTTTGTATTGCCATGTAACTTGCTTATTTTGTTTGTGATATACTACTTATAGAGTATGGGAGGTTATATGGTTTTTCTTACTTCATTACAAAGTATTATCCCCATTGTGTTGCTAATAGCATTAGGGTATATATTAAAAGGGCGAGGTATGTTTAACGATACCTTTAGTTCTAATCTGTCACGCCTCATTATGTCTGTCATTTTACCAGCAGGCGTATTTGTATCAGTTTTACATCATATGCAAACATCGGATTTATGGAATTTACGATACGGTTTACTCGTGGTAGGTTTGACCTATTTTGTATCGTATATTGTGGCTTTCATCATGATGAAAGTGCTATGCGTTCCGCCAGGTCGTCGTGGTATTTTTATCAACATGGTAGTAAACGATAATTGCCTATTTATCGGCTTACCAGTACAGATTGCCTTGTTTGGACCAGAGGCACTACCATATTTTCTGTTGTATTACATTGGTAACACCATATCCGTATGGATGGTAGGGGTATTTCTTATCGAAATGGATCCTTTGCCACAGAATTCTAGTGCTACTGGTGAAAGCGTGCGTCCTTCAGGACATAAATTTTCTTGGAAGAAATTATTACCACCGCCACTTATGGGCTTTATCGTGGCTTTGATATTTTTATATGCACAGATCCCATTGCCTACGATTTTACATAATACCTTAAATTACTTAGGCGATATGGTTACACCATTATCCTTACTATATATTGGTATTGTGCTTCATGATGCAGGCCTTAAGAGTATGGCTCTTAATAAAGACTCATTAGGTGGTATCTTCGGTCGTTTTGTGATTGCACCACTCATCATGTTTGGCGTTATTATAACGGCTCGTTTTATAGGTGGTATTACATTAGAGCCCATTGCGATGATTACATTTATCGTTCAATCCGCCGGTCCTGTCATAGCGGTTTTACCAATCGTAGCTAACGAATCTGGTGCTGATTTACCCTTTGCTACAGGGCTTGTTATGATTAGTACTATTTTATTCGTCTTCGTAATACCACTCATTATGGAACTGTTAACAATAGTTGGGATTGTAGCATAATGGATGGCTTAATTCTCAGGTATATACAATGTAAAAGACTAGCAGTATAGCGGGTGCTGTACTGCCAGTCTTTTTCAATTTTAAAATTTATATAGAATATATTATAGCTTAAAATATAAGTTGAGTAAATTAAATAGTATTCTATTTATTAATATTATTGACAAATATATTTTTTAGGTATAGTGTTAATATAGATAATTATATAAATTATGTTTATCTTTTTGTTTTTTGTGATGGAGTGGGGCAGAGTATGAAAAAGAAAATGAATAAACATTGTAAGGTTAGTGCATTGTTAACCGCTGTTTTGGTAACAAGTACTTGTAGTTGTTTATGGGGGAGCTCTGTATATGGAGAAACTCCAATTACCGATGCAAATGGCAATACGTATCTGGCTAGTGATAATACTAATATTACTGGTAAAAGTAATTCAGTTCCAAGTGGTAAAAATGCTACTATTGTGGGGGATAATAATACAATTACAAAGACATTCCCTAGAGACAATGGCTCTCTTGTAAATGCCGTTGGCAATGAAGATGTACGAATAGTGGGGTCTAATAATACAGTTCAAGGTAGCCGGAGACAACATGTGATTGGTGATAATAACCAAATCATCGCTCGTGATGCTGGGACGGTTACTGATTATGGACATCCATCTGGTCGTGAACCGAATGCATCAGATTTGACAATTGGTAGAGGGAATTTTATACGCGGTACTGACACATATAGAAATGAGTGGGATTCCTTAACTGTTATCGGCAATAATAATAAAGCTGAGTACAGCACAGAATCTGCTGGTGGTCCTTCAGCAGGTATTGTCATTGGGGATAATCAAAATATTGATACTATAAGTGAGTCTGTTGTGATTGGTAGTATGTCGCCTGCGGAGCAAGCCCAAAAATCAGATCAAGATCCAAGCGATAAAAAATATACGGTTGGTGGGTCTAGTACGATTATTGGATATCATACATCTAACACTTCAGGCGGTAGTGTAGTGGTAGGCAACCATTCAAAATCGGGACAAATATTACAAACTATTACTGGTCATGGAACTACAATTGAAGGCGGGAATAATTGGAATAATTTATCGGGTTTGTACTCTTCCTCTTATGGGGCTCTAAATACGCTTGAAAGTACTGCTACTGATACGGAGGAAGCTGATAATGTTGCTAACTCTGTAACAGGTAGTTTAAACCGAACAGCTGGAACTACAGGTACCATGATTGTTGGTTCTGGTAACGTAGTGACAAATTCTAAAACCCCAATGATAAATGTTCCTGCATTAGGTACAACCATTAGTGATATTTCTCTTCAAAATATAGGTATAGTCGGGAGCGATAAACTCAGCGATAAAACAGATACTACAGTAGAAGTTGGTCGACATTACATGAAAGAGTATATGGCTTTGAATGCTGGTGCAGTATCCATTTTAGGTAGTAGTAATACAGCTGATTATGCTATTCGCTCTCAAATTTCAGGTACTAATAATATTCTAAAAGGTCAAGCTAGTAGTGTAAGTACTTTCAATACTGTTAGTGGGTATGGTAATGAAGGTACTAATATTAGCCGATCCACCATAGTGGGTACTAGAAATGACCTTAAAAATGGTGAAGATAATGTAGTAATTGGGGATTTCCATAACTTTGATGGTGGAAAGCATAATGTTGTACTTGGCTCCATGGCAGCTGAGGAGCAAGATGTAACGAAATCATTTACAAATTCATCTGGTAGTAGTACATATACCTATACAGTGAAGGAATTAGTTGCTACTCGTCGCAATACAGCAAATATTGAAAATGCTGTAATGCTTGGTTACAATACGGACGTTACTCGAAATGGTGGTGTAGCATTAGGCAGTGAATCGATTGCTTCTGTAGATAAAGGGATTGCTGGTTATGACCCTACTACAAAAGCTGCTTCTACTGATGGTTCTCCAACTTGGAAATCTACGGCGGCAGCTATTTCTGTAGGTGATTCCACAGGAACAACTGTTCTTACACGCCAAATTACGAATGTTGCAGCTGGTTCAGAAGATACTGATGCTGTCAATGTAGCACAGTTAAAACGAATTACAGCAGATTCCACATCTACTATTAATAATCAATTGACTCAAGTTAATAATCATATTGATGCTGTAGATGGTCGTGTTAAACGTGTAGGTGCCGGTGCAGCAGCATTGGCTGCATTGCATCCTCAAGAGTTTGACCCTAATGATCAATGGACCTTTGCTGCTGGGTATGGTCATTACCGTGGTGCTAATGCTATGGCTCTTGGTGCATTCTATCGTCCTAATAATAAGATGTTATATTCTATTGGTGCTAGCTTAGGTGGCGGAGAGGATCTCTTTAACTTAGGCGTTAGTCTCAAATTTGGTAAGAGTGAACCTTATGCAGACTACTCCAAAGCAGGACTTGTTAAGGTTATCAATGACCAAGATGCAAAAATTAAAGAGCAAGATGAAAAGATTAATGCTATGCAAGAACAAATTGAAAAAATGATGGCTAAGTTGAATTTATAATATAGATTTTTAAGTGTATATACAGCCAACTATGTTACAATAGTAATGTAGTTGGCTGTTGTTTTATAATGAGGTAATTATGACTGAAATACAAGCTCTTTTATTATTGAAAGCGTCTCTAGAGTCCTCAGATCTTCACGGTGTTGAATCATTACTCGCCGAAGATTGTGTGTATGTATCTACGGGACGTGGTACCATAGCGCGTAATAAAATTGAAAGCATAGAGTTTTTATCGGCTATGACCGATTCTATTAAAGCCGATCGCGTGCCTGTCATCTGTCGTGTAATGCATATTGCTGAAGTTTATGAAGAGGATGCATTGTTCCGCGAAGGCCGTGTAGGTCTTACGGTGGCCTATGATGAAGGCGATGCATATGCGTATATGTTATTTGTAGACCTTAATGACGATGGTCGCATTGAGCGCATCGTGTCTAGCCAAGAAAACTATACCATCGAATATGATGATCTTCGACTGTCTTTGGATGAGTCACCATATCGCTTTATGACCGTGCCCTATACGGTGAAAGACTGGATTGCAGCACTTAGTATATGGCTTGAAACAGACAATCTAGATGTAGACGATTTCTACAAATATATTGCGGAGGATACAAAGGTAGTATTCCAAAAAGGTGATGCCGAATCCATTACCCTTGAAAATGGTCTCGATGTAGAGGACTATTTTGATCAGTTGATGAATCAACATTTTGCTGCTGTGCCGCACATTATTCGCGATGAAGAGGATAAACTCATCTTAACATATGGACCTATGAGTCTCATTGTGAGCCTTAACGAAGAAGGTGAGTTGGCCTTAATCAGTATATACATAGATACTCGTGATGAAGATGAGGCCCTTGACGATATAGGCTATATTGAAGAGGACTTAGCAGAACTAGCAGAAGAAAATATAGACGAAGAGTTTTAATAGAACGTATAAAGAGGCAGGAGCTTGCTCCTGCCTCTTTGCTGTATTATTTTGTTGTAGCATTTATAAATGCTTTAAATAAGCGCTTTGCTTTTTCGTCATTTATTGTCATCATTTCTGGATGGAACTGGCAAGCTACAAGCCATGGATAGTTATCATCCTCTAAGCCCTCCACAGTGCCGTCTTTGGCATGGGCCGTAATATGTAAACTATCGCCTACATCCTTTACCGATTGATGATGATGTGAGTTCGTTACCCATGAAGTATGGCCGACAGCCTTTGCTAATTTAGATTCTCTTTCAATAGTCACCGTGTGGGTTCCAAGGGCGGGCGTTTGATTTTGTGAATGTTTTAAGGAGCAGGATGCATCATATTTTAAATCCTGATATAATGTGCCACCACGATATACATTAAGGATTTGAAGTCCACGGCAGATGGCAAAGATCGGAATTTGTTTTTCTTCGGCAGCTTTCAACAAAGCAAAGTCAAATTGATCTCGCTCCGGCCAAACATCTTCGATGCCTTGTAAAGGTTCTTCACCATAGTGCAGAGGGTATACATCGTGACCGCCCGTAAGGAGGAGCCCATCTAAACGAGAGAGTGATTCTCGGGCAACCTCTAGATTTTTTGTAAAAGGAATAATAACTGGAATTCCACCAGCTTCTTCGATAGAGCGAGCATAATCATCGTTTACAAAAGCTCTTAACACATCTGCAAAAGGCGCTTCATTTGTACGCAATATGCTGCCAGAAATACCGATACATGGTTTAGTCATCGTATCACCTCATATATAAATCATAGTTTCAATTATATAAATTGGTAGTAACCTTATAGGTCTATATCAATACCATACAAAAAGAGAAGGTCTAACAAGAAGCCTTAATCCTATACACTAGTTTTAATACTATGTATTAGTATATAGCATATCTTTTTAATAGACTATAACATAATGCACAAGTACTATTTCTATGCTAACAATTCTATATATTAAGACACTGTCATACTCATGAAAAATAAAAATTTAAAGAAAATTGATAAATATTTAATAATTAGGTATAATAATGGTTAGTTTAAGAGATAGAAGTATAGAGGAGCGTATTTATGAATTTGAAACGACTGATAGCATTAGGTTTTCTTGGTATGACATTAGGTATGGGACAGGCTTATGGAATTTCTGTCAATATTCCTGGTGCTGATGCGACAATGTCTGTAGATGAATATCAGAATTATCGTAAGAATACAGCAGAGTCTCGTCGAATGGAACAAAAAATAGTAGAGCGTGTTACAAAGGCTGATGAGGCGATTCCTAATTATGATATGTCTAGATTACCAGCAGATATTTATCATAATACGGAATTGAATCATGGTATTAAGTACTCTAGTACAGTGTTTATTTTAAAAGATCATGGGGCGGATATAAAATTTACTGTTCCTGAAGCGAGTATCGTAGGGCATACTGATGAGAGTTCCGGTAAGCATAAGGAGATAACACGCAGTGGTGGTATCTTGAGTTACGATGGTGAATGGTCTTATGAGTTAAGACCACAGCCAAAGAGTGAGAATTGGGAAGACACTAATATAGCCTATAATAAATTGAATTCAGAATCTATGAAAGACGTATTTTATAAGAAACGTAATCCTATATCGAATGAAGATAAACGTAGTATAAAGGTTTTAGGTGCCAATCCTTTTACATATACAACTGTTAACAAGGCTACATGGGATGTGTTTGAATATAAAAATAACCGAATAGTAGGTACCATAAACTTTACAATGCCTAAACAACCAACGATCTCTTATCATCTTGGTTATATACCTTCTAAGAGTGTTTCAAAAAAATTAAGTGCTCAAGGTGAAGATACAGTAGTCAAAACTATTATGGCCCCATTGGCCAATATTGTATTGCCATCTGTTAAGCCTGCTAGTGATATACTAGAGTACACCTCTGAGGTACATAGAGGGCCTTTCACATTTAGAACTCTAAAAAATAGTAAATCGAAGGGAACGAAGATTACTAAAACTGGTAAGCAAATAGAGTATTTCCAATCAGGTAAAATTAAAGAGTCTATTTCAGTAGGCCCTCTTCATAAAAGGGATGACGTAAAAGCACAAAATCTTTTATACAATTCTTTAATGGACTTTGTAGGTGTAGATTCATTAAATGAAGGCAAGCCAATTCAATATGCGACCGTATGGAATGATGGGTTGCCTGGCATATATTTTGAAGTTAAAGGCGAAAAAGATACTATATTTATTATGACTGTGTTTGATGATACACATCGTTATTCTCACTATATATTAAAGCCTCACGATGTTCATGTTAGTAACTTTAAGCTTCGTGATATTGTGCAATATGTAGATTATAAGCAAAACAAAGAGAATTACAGTAAGTATAAGGCGGGTTTAGGTATGCCATCGTATTTATTGGAAGAAAAACTGCTAGAAAAAATAGCTAATAAAAAATAGCTAATAAAAAATAAATGTCTTTTCATAGGGCATAATCATATAGAGATCATATATAGAGTATTTTATATTGTTCGATACAAGAAAGAGGACTGACTCGCATAGGTCAGTCCTCTTGTTGTTATATGTAATTATCTAAAGAATCTACCAATCAACGGCATATTAGCCCCGTCATTTTTATTGATTCCTTTTAATAGAACCATAATGATAACATAGAGGACTAACCCTTCGATACCTGTGAGTATAAAGTTACCCCACATTGGTAAGATATCTGTTAAGTAGTGGTAACTCATAAAGATGAGTATACCCATGACACCGGCACTGACCACGTTTTTCCAAAGTAAGGAAATATCGAGGAAGTAGCCTGTGTATTTTTTGATATAAATCAAGTTGAGTAACGCTGCAAAGCCAATATCAGCAACGGTTGCCCAAGCGGCACCGCCGATACCAAGCCATGGGATGGCCGTTAGTGTCCAGTTCAGGATGACTTTGATTACTAACGCAATACCCATATTAACTACAGGAATACGCGGTTTATTAAGACCTTGTAAGATACCTGTTGTTACTTGGTGCACACCGAGGAAGAAGATGGAGAACGCAGTAATTTGCGTTGCTAATTCTGCCTTAGGTGCATTATAAATCAAGGTTACTGTAGGTGCAGCGAGTACATATAATAGCACCGTAAATGGTACAGTTGCCATAAATGTTAGTCGCATAGAACCTGCAGTGCGGTCATAAATACCTTCATGATCGCGTTTGGCAAAGGCATGAGAGATAGCTGGGACAATGCTTGTTGCAAGAGCCGCAGTAATAATAGTTGCCAAGTTGATGAGCGGCACCGCCATACCTGTAAGATAACCAAACAGTTCTGTTACTTCATTCATCGGGAAACCAGCATCTAAGAGTCGACGTGGTACGATGAGCAAATCGAGGTTGGCTGTTAATGGCAACATGATACTTGCTAAGGAAATTGGAATAGACAATGTTAAGAGTCGTGATAAAATTTCTTTAGCTGATTCACGAGGGCCATCGTAGCTTTCACCAGTACTACTTGCCTTAGGCAAGTTATAGTAATAGTACAAGAGCACTAGGAAGGCACCAAAGGCACCGACACCAGCACCTAAGCTAGCACCACCTGCAGCAGCCGGTAGACCATAAGGTAACAAGATAGCTGCGGCACCGAGCATGACGATAACACGTAACAGTTGTTCTACGATTTGGCTGACCGCCGTTGGCGTCATCATTTCATAGCCTTGGATATACCCGCGGAAGCAGGAAATCCACGTTACAAAGAATACTGCCGGAGCGAGCGCGATGATAGAGTAGTAGGCACGGCTTTCAGCAATGAGACCACTAGAGATTAGCCAATCTGCACCAAAGTACATGGCAAGACTGGCGATAAAGCCTGTAATGGTTAACATTGTAAAAGATATATTGAATACTCTCTTAGCACCACCAAAGTCGTGTAAGGCTAATCGTTCTGCCGTCAAAATAGAGATGGCAATCGGCACACCTGCGCTCGAAATTTGTAATAGTAACAAATAGATAGGAAAGGCCATCTGGTAGATACCGATGCCTTCACCACCCAAGATGCGAGATAGAAGAATCCAGTTAATACTACCGATGGCTTTCACTACGAAACCGGCAATGGTTAAAATTAAGGTTCCTTTTAAAAATCCACTAGCCATTGATTATAGAGTGTTGGAAGAACCCAATACATTTTTAATTTTGTGAGCTACCATGCCTTTAATAGCGTCACGCGCAGGTCCTAAATATTTACGAGGATCAAACTCGGATGGATTTTGAGCCAAATATTCGCGAACAGATGCAGTCATCGCAAGGCGAAGGTCTGTATCGATGTTGATTTTGCAAACTGCCATTTGAGCTGCTTGACGAAGCATTGCTTCAGGTACGCCTTGTGCGCCAGGGATATTGCCACCAAATTCGTTACATTTTGCTACGAATTCAGGTAATACGGAGGATGCACCATGTAATACGATTGGGAAGTTAGGCAATAATTCGCCAACCTTTTCCAAACGTTCGAAGTCAAGGTAAGGATTGCCTTTGAATTTGTATGCACCATGGCTAGTACCGATAGCGATTGCTAAGGAGTCTACGCCTGTAAGGTGTACAAATTCAGCAGCTTGTTCAGGATCTGTGAAACGAGCGTCAGCGTCAGATACATTTACATCGTCTTCAACACCAGCTAAACGACCAAGTTCAGCCTCTACTACAACACCGTGCGCATGAGCGTATTCAACAACTTGTTTAGTGATTTTTACGTTTTCGTCGAAATCGTGGTGAGATGCGTCAATCATTACGGATGTGAAGCCGCCGTCTACACAATCTTTACAGATTTCAAAAGAATCACCGTGGTCAAGGTGAAGAGCGATTGGTAAATTGCTATCTTCCAATGCTGCTTCTACTAGTTTTACAAGATAAATGTGTTTTGCATATTTACGAGCACCTGCAGATACTTGCAAGATAAGAGGGGATTGTTCCTCTTTGGCTGCATCTACGATACCTTGCACGATTTCCATATTGTTAACGTTGAAAGCACCTACTGCGTAACCGCCTTCATAAGCTTTTTTAAACATTTCCGTAGTCGTTACTAATGGCATAATGTCCTCCTTGGCATAGTAGCCGATTCTATGTATTTTGAAAGTATTGTCATCAACTTATGATGATACATATCTATTCATTGTTAGTATATCAAGAAACAATGTAAAGTACCACAATTTTTATACTGTTTTATGGATTAAGTATATTTTTCATGTCCTCTGGTAGAGGTGCACGTAATTCCATGTGTTTTTGTGTCATAGGATGGGTGAAAGCTAGATATCCTGCGTGTAATGCTTGGCGCTGAATCAAGTCGAGGTGACCGCCGTATAAATCGTCTCCCGCAAGGGGAAATCCTAAGTGCGATAGATGGACACGGATTTGATGTGTTCTGCCTGTGTGTAATAGACATTGTACATGTGTTAATGCAACAGGTGGATGCATAGATTCTACTGGTTTATGTGATGAAACAGTCGGTTCATTTGATGTGGTGATATTAAGCTGTTCTGAATTTATTACCTTATTACTCCTATGAGTTATGACAGTAATATCTGTATGAGCCGTTTTCCCTGTTTCCGTGCAACATCGTTCGATGATGCTACCCGGTTTACGTCCGATGGGATAATTAATGGTTAGCGATTGACTTGGCATAGTGCCTTCAACGATGGCGTCATAAACCTTTTGAAATTTTGTGCGTTGCTTATCAAAGGCGTGTTGTACTACCGATGTTTTAGCGATGATGACGATGCCCGATGTGTCCTTATCGAGGCGATGGACGGGGTGAAAGTCATGAGCTTGTTCGGTTTCGTCATAATAATAGAGAACGCCATTTGCCAATGTTCCCTCGCGTACTGTCGAGGTAGGGTGCATAAGAACACCGGCGGCTTTATTTACAGCGAGGATGTGTTCGTCTTCGTATACGATTTCCAGATTCATTGGAGTGCGTGAAAATTCTTGTTCAGGTGCTAATTTCATAAGTAGATGATCTCCGCCATGAACAAGGGTATCCCATGTAGCCGATTGTCCGTTAATGGTGATGATCCCATTATTTTTTAGACGTCGTCGCATGCGCTGTGAAATATGCTGTTGTTTTATGATGTGATTCATAGATTGCGTGTGTACATTAGCATCTACAATCAAGTCGATTATGGTTGCTGTTTTCATAGGTCCTATTATAGCAAAAAAATAATGGATGAAGAATTTTTCACAATTTGTTGTATATATAAAGGGCTATATAGTATAATTTATGTTAATAGTTGTTTATAAAATTTTTATATCTAGAATACTTTGAGTAATAAGAGGAGAGGCCTATGAAACTCAACAGAAAATCTTTATTAGTCGCATGTGTGTTGGCGGCTATGTCTACGAGTGCTTTCGCAGCATCTAGTACAACATCCACTAGTAGTACAACAGTAACAAATCATGATACACCAACATCTACAAGTACGCGTGTAACACGTGAACAACATAGTGCATCCACATTTACTACTAATATTTCTACGACTGAAAAGGTATCTACTAAATCAAGTGGTACAACTGTATCTGTTGGTGTAGGGCAATTAGGTGATTATGTAGCCGTACCAATTATTGGAGCCACTCAAAAATTAGCACCAGAAGCATTTAAGTCTCTCCAAGCAAACATTGATGAGGCTACTGAAAGTAATAGTGCTTTTATTAAAATGGGTCAATTAGCTAAGGTTAAGCAAAATGGTAAATGGGGACTTGTAGGAACTAATGGTCAAGTTTTGCTTGATCCACAATATAAAGAGTTGGATCCATCTTATGCTGAGGACGGAACATACTTCGTAAAGTTAAAGAAAACTTTAGAACATATTAAAGTAGATGGTACCGTTTTATCAACTGGTAAAGATGCCTTAGATGAACAGGTTAAACAAATTATTGATCATCATGATGAGACTGTAAACAAGAATCAAAATTCGTTAAACCATAAGGAAACCTATGCAAGTGATTCTTATACGGCCGTTTCTGTAAAAGGAAAATGGGGATTTACTGATGCATCAGGTAATACTGTAATCGCACCACAATTTAAAGAAGTATATACGAAATTTAGTGAAGATCGTGCTTTTGTAAAAGATGCGAAAGGTAAAACTGTAGCAATTGATGGCACAGGTAAGACTGTATTTGAAGCACCATCTAATGATATTGACGCATATGATGATGGATTGGCAGAATTCCGACGCCATATAAGCAAGTTTAATCTTGGAGGCTTGTTGAGTATGGCTGTAGGAATAACCCTTAGTAATCATGGCGGAATCTATTATGGTGATGCATGGAACCCTGTATATGATGGTGTAAAGCGCGGTTATATTAATCGTGATGGTAAAATTGTTATCGACAGTAAAAATGATGCAGTTTGGCCAATTACTGCTTACGGTACACTTGTGAAAAATCAAGGTTTTATTGGGTTCGTAAATCGTGAAGGTAATTATATTATTCAACCAGGTAATTATGATTTAGGCGAATTTAGTGATATTAATGGATTGTTAGTACTTATCAATAAAGATAATAAAAAAGCGGGTGTATTTGACGTGGATACAGGTAAACAAGTTATTCCGTTTACCTATGATTCTATTAGATTTGTAAGCCTAACTAATATGGTTGTCGTGAGTGGTGATAATCAACAGTTAATCGATATGACAACAGGAAATGTCATTTTGACTACCTCCAAAGATATGGGGATAAACAAATTTAGTGGACCATATACTTGGGTACATAAGACTTCTAGTGATTATAAGCTTATTGATGATAGTGGTAAAGTATTATTTAGTGATAACACAATCACTTCTGCAATGCCCGTTAAACATGGTTTTGCTCCGGTAAAATCTCAAGGTAAGTGGGGAATTGTAAATCTTCGTGGTGAGTGGGTTGTACAACCACAGTATGAGGACATTGAGATTTTATAGATAGATTGTATTATAATAAAAGTTTATGTATTGGTTATCCTAGTATATTATGTTGTGTAATTATAAATGAGGAATTCATTAATTTTTCATGATATGCTATACTATAGTCATAAATTGGCTTGTGAATTTATTTGTTTTTGGAGGAATATATGAAAACATCTAAAGCATTATTAAAACTTTTGGTTGTAGGTTGTCTTAGTGTTTCTTGTGCGTTACCACTGACTGCTTCAGCAGAAGATACAAGTGCACCAAGTGCGATGCAAGAATCTGTAGTTAAGACAGAATTACCATCTGGAGTTAATCGTATTCAGTTGTTAAAGAGTGGTGAAACGACGGCAACTGTAAAGACATCATCTGTTGCTGCTGGGCATGCGTATATTCCTAAAGATACAAATATAAATTTAGAATTAATCGATCCTATTAGTTCTAAGAAAAGCAAAGAAGGAAATACCTTTAGATTAAAGACCATAGAAAATTTACTAATTAATGATGTAGTTGTTATTCCAGCAAACCAAGAGGTATTAGGGACAATTACAAAAGCAAGAAAAAATGGTATGCTTGGACGCAAAGGTCGTTTAGAGTTTAAAATTGATAGCATTAAGACTATTAATGGTGTAAATGTTCCATTAACTGCAGAAGTTAAAGGTAAGGGCCATTCTGATAATGGAGCAGTTGCCGTTGCTGCTGCAGTAAGTTTGGTTGGTGGCTTGTTCATGAAAGGGACTAATATATACTATGAACCTGGCCAAAAATTTGTAGCTGTTGTATCTACTGATACAGATTTAAATGCATCAGTGGAAGATTTGCCTAATGCTATGAATCCAAGCAAACCTACTGGTCAAAATATTGTTTTACCAATTAAATAAAATATAAGTAGTATTAATACCCAATAGTGATAAATTTTAAAATATTGCTATTGGGTATTTTAGTTGATTATATAAAGATAATAGGATACGAAGATAATTATTGTATTAAGATTAATGAAAAATCATCATAATCTAATTATTTGAATTCCTAGTAAATATTGATAATTTACGATATAATTATATAGATGTATTCTATTCAATGAATACGCGGATGATGATGAAAATAATGCGTGAACCCCATGCCCAACGGGTTCAGGTGTAGGGAGGTATAATATGGCTAAAGATTGTTCCTTTGACGTAGTATCTGAAGTTGAGATGCAAGAGGTAGATAATGCGGTAAACCAAGCCAAGAAAGAAATTGGTACGCGTTATGATTTCCGCGGTTCTAAAGCAGAAATTAGTCTTGAAGGTGACACCATCAAAATTATTGGCGATGACGAATATAAATTGAATGCTATTATCGATGTATTAAAAGGCAAGATGGTTAAGCGTAATGTAGCGATTAAAAATCTTGACTATGGCAAGATTGAACCAGCTGCAGGTGCAACTGTACGTCAAGTAATTACTATTAAAAAAGGCATCACAAAAGAAAATGCTAAAGAAGTAGTAAAAGCAATCAAAAACATGAAATTAAAGGTACAAGCATCTATTCAAGAGGATCAAGTGCGCGTATCTGGCAAGGATAAAGATGATTTGCAAGCAGTGATTCAAATGTTAAAACAATTGGATATTCCTGTAGAATTGCAATTCGTTAATTTCCGTTCCTAATAACATAGATATAAAAAATAGGGTTAGATTGATTCCTTTGAATCGCTAACCCTATTGGTGTAGGAGGCCCTATGAGAGTAGAGGACATGAAGGGTGGATATACGACTGGTTCATGTGCTACGGCAGGAATGAAAGCTGGTTTATTGGCTCTCTTAGATAAGAAGATTGTAGATAAGGTGGTTATTGAAAACCCACAAGGTCAATACATTGAGGTGCCTATTAAGGCCGTAGAGATTATATCTGATACGGAGGCTAAGGCAACCGTTATGAAAGATGGCGGCGATGACCCTGATGTAACACATGGCAATGATGTGGAAACGACCATTACCCTTGATGATTCTGGGGAGATTCGCTTTCGCGCAGGCTTTGGTGTCGGCACCGTAACGAAACCAGGCCTAGCAATGCCGCCAGGCGAACCTGCCATTAATCCGGGTCCACGGGCTATGATGAAACTTGTCTTTGAGGAATTCTGTGTTCATGGTCAAGGCGTAACGGTAACCGTTAGTGTGCCAAATGGTAAGGTGTTGGCTAAGAAGACATTGAATCATACTCTTGGTATTGAAGGTGGTATCTCCATTATTGGTACGACGGGCATTGTAAAACCGATGAGTGAAGAAGGGTTCAAGAATTCTTTGGTGCCTCAGTTAAAGGTGATGAAAGCCAATGGCTGTGAAACAGCGGTTCTCGTACCAGGACGGATTGGTCAAGATTTGGCAGAACAAGTGCTTGGTATCCATAAGAACCAAATGGCTGAAACGAGTAACTTCATCGGATTTATGCTTGAACAAGCCGTTCATATTGGATTTAAACGTATCTTGATTATTGGTCATATTGGTAAACTTATTAAGCTTGCTAGCGGAAGTTTTCATACCCATAATCGCATGAGCGATGGTCGCATGGAAAGTATTGTGGCCTATGCAGCCCTTGAAGGTGCATCACAGGCGGTTTGCGAAGAGCTATTTAATTGTCAAACTACAGAATCTACGTTCCCTATCTTAGAGCGAGAAGGCTTAACTGGTGTATATCAACGTGTGGTAGATCGTGCATCGTTACGTAGTGAACGATATATTGCCAATGAGGCTGAAGTAGGTATTATTATTACCACCTTAAAAGGTGAGATTTTGGCTATGGATAAACATGCTAAAGAGATAGGAGAGCTTGAACAATGGCACATACCTTGTATATCGTAGGCATTGG
>ERZ773018.950-NODE-950-length-16230-cov-4.093910_pt1 | contig 16230 bp, 10 predicted proteins | sample MGYA00580840_ERZ773018 | MGnify/ENA primary metagenome ERZ773018 (study PRJEB29015, sample SAMEA2738125) | human oral metagenome | biome: human oral; feature: human-associated habitat; material: saliva | place: China | collected 2256 ... | reverse complement strand
AGTTTGCTCCGAAAAACCAAAGTACGTCCGACTTCTTCCGTGTGAAGAACATTGAGAGTGTTATCTCGCTGAAGGCTGAAACCCACAATTTCCCTACTACCGTAGAACCTTTCAACGGTGCTGCAACAGGCACAGGTGGCGAAATTCGCGACCGTATGGGCGGTGGTGTAGGCTCTTGGCCTATTGCAGGAACTGCAGTTTATATGACGGCATACCCACGCTTGAAAGACGAAAATGGAAAGACACCAGCTTTACGCGATTGGGAAGACATTCTGCCAGTGCGCAAATGGCTGTATCAAACACCTCAACAAATACTTACAAAAGCTTCTAATGGAGCAAGCGATTTTGGTAATAAGTTTGGCCAACCATTGATTGCAGGTTCTGTTTTGACTTTCGAACATCAAGAAAATGGTGAAAAATATGCTTACGATAAAGTTGTAATGCTTGCTGGAGGAGTAGGCTACGGAACAAAGCGCGACTGTTTAAAGAAAGAACCACAGCCAGGAAATAAAGTAGTTGTGGTGGGGGGCGATAACTATCGCATAGGACTTGGTGGAGGCTCTGTTTCATCGGTAGATACAGGTAGATATTCAAACGGAATAGAATTGAATGCAATTCAGCGTGCCAATCCAGAAATGCAGAAGCGAGCTTATAATCTTGTTCGTGCATTGGTAGAAGAAAACGAAAATCCGGTTGTTTCTATTCACGACCACGGTTCGGCAGGACATTTGAACTGTTTGAGCGAATTAGTGGAAGACTGCGGAGGCAAAATAGAAATGGATAAATTGCCTATTGGCGATAAAACATTAAGCGCAAAGGAAATTATAGCAAACGAATCGCAAGAACGTATGGGTTTGTTGATAGACGAAAAACATTTAGACCACGTTTGCCGTATAGCTGAACGCGAGCGCGCTCCGATGTATGTAGTAGGCGAAACTACAGGCGATGCACACTTCTCGTTTGTTCAGAAAGATGGTGTGAAACCATTTGATCTTGATGTTGCGCAGATGTTCGGACATTCGCCGAAAACTATAATGAAAGACGAAACAGTAGAGCGCAAGTACGCTGACGTTACTTACAATATAGAAAAGATAGACGATTACGTTGCACGTGTGCTACAATTGGAAGCCGTTGCTTGTAAAGATTGGCTAACAAATAAGGTAGACCGCTCAGTTACAGGACGCATAGCACGCCAGCAATGTCAAGGACAAGTGCAATTGCCACTATCCGATTGTGGAGTAGTAGCTCTCGACTATCGTGGCTATAAAGGTATAGCAACAGCCATTGGACACGCTCCACAGGCAGGATTGGCATCGCCAGAAGCAGGGTCGGTACTATCTGTAGCAGAAGCCTTAACCAATATAGTATGGGCTCCGCTTGCTGAAGGAATGGATAGTATTAGTCTTTCTGCAAACTGGATGTGGCCTTGTCGTGCACAAAAAGGAGAAGATGCACGCCTTTATAGTGCAGTGAAAGCATTGTCAGACTTCTGTTGTGCCATTGGTGTTAATGTGCCAACAGGTAAAGATTCGTTATCGCTCACACAACAATATCCTAACGGTGAGAAGATTGTTTCGCCAGGAACAGTTATCGTTTCAAGTGGAGCAGAGGTGAGCAACGTGCGTAAGGTGGTTTCGCCAGTGTTAATAAATAACAAGAAAACACGCTTATACCATATCGACTTCAGTTTCGATGAACAGCGTTTGGGTGGCTCTGCCTTTGCACAAAGTTTAGGAAAGGTTGGCTCTGACGTTCCTACTGTAAAAGAACCACGCTACTTCTGCGATTGTTTCGATGCTATTCAAGAGATGATTCAACGTGGTTGGATACTTGCTGGACATGATATTTCGGCTGGTGGTATGATTACAACACTGCTCGAGATGACCTTTGCAAATCCTGAAGGCGGATTGAATATTAATTTGCACGATATGCAAGGCGACGACATTGTGCGTAAGTTATTTGCAGAAAATCCTGGTGTTATTATTCAAGTTGCCGATGAACACAACGATGAGGTAAAGGCATTCTTAGAAGATAATTGTATTGGTTTCGCACGTATTGGTAATCCAAATACTAAGAATAGAATGCTAACCATTACTGACGGAAGTTGGAAACACGAATTTGATATTGATGCTTTACGTGAGAAATGGTATGAAACATCTTATTTGTTAGACCGTAAACAAACAGCAAACGAATTAGCAGAGAAACGCCACAACAACTATAAGGTACAGCCTATTGAAATGAAATTCAATGCAGACTTTACTGGTACGTTGCAACAGTATGGCTTAAATCCAAACCGTTGGAAAGATAATGCACCTATAACACATCAAACTCCAAAGGCTGCAATTATTCGTGAGAAAGGAACAAACGGCGACCGCGAAATGGCATATAGTCTTTATCTTGCAGGCTTCGAGGTGAAAGATGTTACAATGACCGACCTTATCTCTGGGCGCGAAACACTTGAAGAAGTAAATATGATAGTGTTCTGTGGTGGTTTCTCTAATTCAGATGTACTCGGTTCTGCTAAAGGTTGGGCGGGAGCTTTCCTCTATAATCCAAAGGCAAAACAAGCTCTCGACAAGTTCTATGCCCGTAAAGATACACTCTCACTTGGTATTTGTAATGGCTGTCAGCTTATGGTAGAACTGAACTTAATTAATCCAGAGCATAAGCATCGAGCACAACTGGTGCATAATGATAGTCATAAGTTTGAAAGTGCTTATTTGGGACTGAATATTCCAGAGAATAAGAGTGTAATGTTTGGCTCGCTTAGCGGTAATAAACTTGGTATTTGGGTGGCACACGGAGAAGGTAAGTTTATGCTTCCAGAGCCTGAAGACCATTATAATATTGTGGCAAAATACAATTATGCACAATATCCTGGTAATCCGAATGGCTCTAATTATAATGTGGCAGGTATTTGCTCAAACGATGGTAGACACCTTGCAATGATGCCTCATTTAGAGCGTTCAATCTTTCCATGGCAACAAGGTTGGTATCCTATGGAACATCGTAACGACGAGGTTACTCCATGGATAGAAGCATTTGTGAATGCTCGCAAATGGGTAGAAGAATATCTTCATTAAGTCGGAAGAGCGAATACTAATTTTATTTAGTGTATTGCTAAAGCGTGAAAACGCACTTTTCGACGAGTGAGAATCGAACGATAAGAATAATAAATGTTAGACAACAAAAACAAAGAACTTAACAATGCAAGCCTATCTTCTTCTGAAAAAGAAGAGAATGGGCTTGCCATTTATTGGAATGCCTTTAAAACATTCTTTAAAATAGGAGCCTTTACACTTGGCGGAGGCTATGCTATGATTTCTATTATAGAGAGTGAAGTTGTAGATAAGCAAAAATGGATAAGTAAAGAAGACTTTGTAGACCTTATAGCGGTTGCTCAAAGCTGTCCCGGTGTATTTGCTATTAATATAAGTACCTTCGTTGGATACAAAATCCGAAAGACTCCTGGTGCATTGTGCACCAGTTTGGGTACAGCACTTCCTTCTTTCCTTATAATACTTCTTATTGCTATGTTCTTTCATCATTTTATGGACATAGCTTGGGTAGCGGCAATGTTTCGTGGCATTCGTCCAGCAGTTGTTGCATTAATAGCTGTGCCAACGTTTAGCCTTGCGAAGAGTGCTAAGATAACTCTCGCTAACTGTTGGATACCAATTCTCACAGCTTTGCTTATTGCTTATTTAGGAGTGAACCCTATATATGTGCTTATTGCAGCCGCTATTGGTGGCTATTTATATGGTAAATTTATTGTTCCAACCGAATAGCGATGATAATATTTCTGCAACTCTTTTATACATTCTTTGTTATAGGATTGTTTGGATTTGGTGGAGGTTATGGAATGCTTTCGCTTATTCAAACAGAAACTGTAATGCATCATCATTGGTTGTCGTCTGCCGAATTTACCAACATTGTGGCTATATCGCAAATGACACCTGGCCCTATTGGCATTAACACGGCTACATATTGTGGCTACACTGCTGTGCACAATATGGGACTATCCAACACAATGGCTATATTTGGTAGCATTACCGCCACGTTTGCTTTAGTGTTACCTTCGCTTATTTTGATGCTACTTATCAGCAAGATGTTTCTTAAATATATGAAGACACCTGCTGTTCAATCTATATTTATGGGATTGCGCCCAGTAGTGGTTGGCTTGTTGGCTGCTGCTACTTTGTTGCTTTGCAATGCCGAAAACTTCTCGCTGCCAAGTATAAATGTGTGGCAATTTTCTATTAGTATAGGTTTGTTTATTGCAACTTTTATTGGAACTATGTGGTTAAAGATAAATCCAATTAGAATGATTTGTTATGCTGCAGTAGCGGGAATGTTACTTCTGTATTAGCCTCTTAAAGCACATTAATATTTTATAGATACGATATAACTCAAACTGAAGAATAAATACAAGAAAAATTATGTTTAAACTAAAACAAGTGCTGCTTTTAGTAGCTCTAAGCGTTGCTTTAGCTGTATACGCACAAGGTCCTAATGGTACAGGAACGTACTATAAAGGCGCAGATGGATTCTCTGGTAAAACTTTAAAAACAAAGTTGTATCATATAGTGGGAAAACTGCACACTACAGATTATAACGGATTGTGGCAAACTTACAAAACAACAGATAAGCGTCCAGATGGCAAATTGTGGGATATGTATTCTAAAGTAACAAGCTACGAAATTGGTAGCTCTTCGCAGGGGCACCCTTCTGGTCGTGAAGGCGATGGTTATAATCGTGAACATTCCGTACCAAAGAGCTGGTTTAACAAGCAAACTCCAATGCACAACGATGCTTTCCATGTGGTTCCGTCAGACACGTATGTAAATAGCGTGCGAGGTAATTTACCTTATGGCGAAAACAATGGTGAAATGTTTAAGGGACAAGGCAACTTTGCAAAGAAAGGAAAATGCACTACCGCTGGTTATACAGGAACAGTGTTCGAACCTGCAGACGAATATAAAGGCGACTTTGCACGTATATACTTCTATATGGCTACAGCTTACGAAGCTGCCATTGCCAATTGGAAATCACCCGTAATGAGCGGCGACGAATATAAGCCATACGTAAAGTGGCAAATGGATATGCTGTTGCGTTGGGCTAAAGAAGACCCCGTGAGCCAAAAAGAAATTCTACGCAACGAAGCTGTTTATAAAGTTCAGGGAAACCGCAACCCTTATGTAGACTATCCCGGATTAGAAGAATATGTTTGGGGAAACAAGGTAAACGATAAGTTTAGCTACGACCATTACGTTAGCCCGAACCCAGCAAACTCTACCGATATAGGAGGCGTTTATCCAGGACATAATGGCGAAAATCCAACAGAACCTGTTAATCCAGAAAATTCTACCGATAAATATGTGTTTAAAAAAATAACCAAAAGTAGCGAACTACAGCCCGAAACGCAATATATTATTGTATGCGAACAAGCAAACACAGCACTAAGCAAGGCTGATGGAACGAAAACATCAAGCTTTTATGCGCCTGCAAATGTAGAAATAAACAACTCTACCATAACAACTGCAGTTGATGGAAACAACACCCCGCACCAAATAACCATAAGCGGAACAGATGGCGCATATGCATTATACGATGTTGCTGGAAAGGTTTACCTTATAAGTAAAACAAAAAAGAATGTGTTAGAAGGCGTAACAAATAAATCGGCATCGTGGACCATTACTTTCTCTAACGATGGAAATGCCGAAATAAAGTCGAACTTATCCGACAACCGTTCCATATTCTATAACACACAAATGGCACGTTTTGCTACTTACACCACAACCACACAGAAACCAGTGCAACTATACAAATTTGTTAAAGCTGTAACCGGCATAACAAATGTAGAAAACAATACACATAAAAACACATCGGGCGTTTATACACTCTATGGACAAAAAATAAGTAACAAAGCCGAAACATCTCATTTACCCAAAGGCGTATATGTTGTAAATGGAAAAAAAGTGCTTGTAAAATAAAATATACAACAATATCTCTTGTACGAGCCGTACAGCTATAGTGGCACAAAGCAAAATAAGTGTTTTAACTTTGAAACCACTATAGCTATATGGCTTTTTTCATTAAAACACAGATGAATATTAATAAGAAATGAAGAGAAATGTAATTAATATTTTTAAATTTCTTATTATTATTTTGAACATAACCAGCATTTCTCACTTTTAATATAAGAAAACAAGAGAGAATAAGGACAAAAGAAAGATAAAATGGAAAATATTTTGCAATAAATTTGAACGTAACGTTTTTTTCTTTTACATTTGTAGCAACTTTAGTCCATAGTGTATTTCTCTATTTTTTTATATAGAGTTTCCTACATTAACTTATAAATAATTGTAACTTCGCTAATTGATGAAACTCATTGCTATCATATTGTTCTATTTGTGCTTGTGTACCATCTGTGATGCACAAGTTAAATTTATAGGTAGCGTAAAATTACATAATGGAAGTCCTGTTGAAAATGCCATTATTATAGCTAAAATTCCATCAGAAAAAGGAGAACGTATTGTTGCCAATACAAGAACCGATGAACAAGGACACTATGCTTTTACACTTTCAAATAGCAGTCCGCAAATTGTTTTATATATTTCCAACTTCAATATCAAACCCATTCGAAAGGAAATAGCCAATATTTCTCAAACTTTAGACTTTGTTGCAGAATCGCAAAGCATAGAATTAGAGGAAGTATATGTAAAACCGACGATTATAAATGCCAAAGGCGATACGCTGACTTATCATCTTTCTCATTTTAGAGATAAAAATGACAGAAAGCTCCGAGAAACCTTAGAACGTTTACCAGGAATTACCATAAACGATGCAGGAAGAGTATTATATAATGGTAGGGAAATTACAGAATTTCAGATAGAAGGGGGCAATCTTTTTGAGGGAAAATATTCTATAGCACTTGAACGTATAGACCCAAAAGATATTATTGCAGTAGACATAATGCAACACCATCAGCCCATACGTGCTTTGCAGGGTAGCCGTATTACAGATGATGTAGCACTTAATGTGAAACTTTCTCCAAATTCAAAAAACACTTTGACTGGAAAAATGGAAGTTGGTGGTGGTTATAGAGAAGGCAACAAAGATAATTTAGCTTATACCGCACGATTATATGGAGGTTTATTTAATGCCAAACATCAAATTTTTGTCACTGCTTCGGCAAATAATAGCGGCGAACAATTAAGAGATATTTATGCCGTGCCTTTAACCTCGCTATCCAGTAATTTACTTTCTTCTCCCACACCACAAAGTGGTATGCTCAACAAGAATGATTATATGACAAATAAGAGTGAAGCGTTGTCAATAAACGGACTATACAATAAAACTCCTGATTCCAAATGGAATTATGCAATAATAGCAATGAACGAAAATACCGAGGGGTGCGCAAGTATGGAATATACTTATCATATTAACCAACAAGAGAAAACGCATAAACGAAGTTTTGAATTTGGAAATAATTACCGAAATATAGATTTCCTTCTTAAATACGAACAAAATAAATCGCGATATTTTTTTATGAACAAATTGGTTGGAACTTGTAATAGAGAGTTGCCATTCGTACAACAACTTATACAAACTACACAACTTGACGAAAGTCTCAACCAAAGAGAATTTGCACTTGATAATAAATTAAGGTTAATATACAAATGGAACGAAGTAAATGGACTGGATACGCAGTTCAACTTACAATTTACCAATAGTCGTGAACTGCTCTTTTTAGCACAAGAAGCGAGAATCAACTCTTTGCCACAGCCCACAGCACGGCAAGAAGTAAAGCAAAAATTCTATTACGCAGAACTGCGACAAGAGATGCTTTCTACAATCAGACTTGGCAATTGTACATTCGACCCTTATTGGTTTGGCATTGCTGATAAAAATATGCTATCTACTGCATTGTATTCTTCAGGTTTATTTTCTCCAGAAAGTAGTTTTGCTTTAAGTGACGATATGCATTATAACCGTGCGAAAGCTGGATTTGGTTTATCGTTTCAGTCGGCTATGGCACATTTTCGAATCTATGGATATATTCCGTTAGTTTATTCACATATCTCCGTATACTCTCCTTATATCACCCCCAAAAAACATTCACTACATATCCTTCCGAATTTAACGATAGAACGCTCTTTGTTATCTCATATTTCGCTGCAATTACAATGGTCTAGAGAGGTTCACGACAATAAACCAGAAGATTTTTTGCAAGCTTTTATTATCCGTAACAGCTACGAGCAGACTCGTGCAAATATAAACGATATAACTTCAACAAATAATCATTATCTTTCAGCAAAAATCAATTATGCCAACGCTTTCAAATTACTCTTTGGTAATTTACGCATAAATTATAATTATCTGAACAGCGATATGATGACAAATAAAGTGGTAAAGGATAACCACATAGCACTTTATCTTATTCCACTGAATTTTAATACCCATTCATTGAGTTTAAGTGGCGAGTTATCGAAAGCTTTTTATTGGAAGAAAACAAACGTGGGTTTGAAAGTAAGTCATACACGGTTTTCTTCTTCACAAATGCTAAATGATATTAGTTATCCCTTTCAGATCAATGAAAGCAGTTTCTCTCTGAAGGGAGGTATTACGCCTGTAAAAGGTTTGCTCACCGAAATTCAGATGTTTATCAACCGAAGCTGTATGTCAGAACCCACCAATAAAAATACCGACATTGTTACAACTCGTGCAATGTTAATAGGGAAGATAATGGCAACGTTCAGAAAATGGAGTATTTCCTGCAACACCTTATATTCGCAGCAAGACCATACACATACTTTTCTCGCAAATGCGAAATTGTATTATAAGACAAAATTAGTTGAATGGAGTTTAAACCTTCGTAATCTGTTCAACGCACAACAATTGAATATCGTTTCAGTTAATGCACAAGAGCAGCAGCGCAACACATTCTTTCTTGTGCCACGCAGTATGATTCTTTCATTAAAGTTCAACCTATAAACTTATTAGATAATATGAAATCTTCTTTTAAAAACCTTGCACGTAGAGGAATTCTATTTCTTTTCCTAATTGGTTTGTCAGAAACCTCCTTCTCACAAGCATTTGTGTTTGGCAATTCTCCTTCGTATACGGCATTAAACATGAAAAATAAAAAACCGCTTGATGCAGTTCTCTTAGAAGTGCGTTACCAATTCACATGGACTTATGCTAACAATTCGCAGCCACATACAGAACAACGAACTTTATTAATTGGGCGCAACCATATCTATTCACGTAACGAAGCACTCTATCAAAATGATTCTGTAGCAACATCACTCATTGCTAAAGGTGCAAAAGGAGTATCGCTCTATTCTAACCCTACTATTCCATACGAAGTTTGGACAAATATACAAGCAAAGACAGTAGAAATAGGTTATCGAGTACCTTTCGACAATATAATTATATCGTTTATCCAACCAGCCAATGAATTACAATGGAGTTTCTTCGAAGATGAAAAACAAAAAATTTTAGGTTATGTTTGCTCAAAAGCAACAACAACCTATCGTGGCAAAAACGTAGTTGCATGGTTTTCTGAAGAACTTCCATACGATGCTGGTCCTTATTGTTTTATGGGATTACCTGGATTGATTATGAAAATTGAATTAGAAGGCGCAAGTTGGCAAGCAATAGGAATTAGAAAAGGTAGAAATTACGAACAAATTTATACATTTGCACGTCCGCAGCAAAAAATGACACGCGAAAAAGCCATTAGTTTTCTTACCAACCTTTACAACGATCCTGTAGCAACTTATAGTGCACTTGGTGTAGAATGTAGTTCTACTGAAAAGCCAGACCAAGTACTTACTTCGGGAAGTATTAAGTGGGAAATACCTAATTTAATGAAAATGGAGCGATGAGTCTGAAAATGATGACTATTGATAAATTGAGATTTATCAGCGATGCCTCACAGAATGATAAAAGTTCCTTAGGCGTAGTCGTTGCTCCTACATTAGATTGTAATAACAAATCCTCAGTTATACTATCGTTACCACAGTAGTTGCTCTTGTTTTAATGATCCTAATTGTAAGAAATGTTTTTATCTTCCTATTTGTAATGGTAAATGTTCATGGTACCAATTAAAAAACAAATATAAAGAAGGAAAATTTAACCTGTGTCAATGCCTTTTAAAAGCACCAGGTATGAGAAATAAAATACTAGAGAAATACTATGATCATATTACAAAATAAAATTATAATCACATTATTAGTCCTTTTGGGAACTTCGGGAGTGTGTTTTGCTCAATCCAATTCTTCACTATCTGGAAAAGTCATTGACGATAAAGGAAATACTTTATCTGGAGCATATATAGATATGTTTTTATCATCAGAGACTTCAGAGCCCATTGCGACTGTTATATCTGATAGTCTTGGCGAGTTTCATTTATCTACAGAAAAGAAAATTAAACTTATTAGAGCACAGTATATTGGATATGACAAGGTGCTACTGAAAGCTCCTTTTGCAGATTCATTAATTATTAAAATGGAATCTATGCCTTTGGAACTAAAGGAAGTAGCGATTACAGGAAAAATTCCGACTAAAATAACACCTAACGGAATTAAGTTTACTCCCACTCAAATGCAAAGACAATTGCCTAATATTAGTCATTATATTTCACAATTGCCTTTTGTTGAAAAATCTGGTGATAGTTTTGTTGTCGTTGGTAAAGGAAGAGCTGTCTTCTACATTAATAATCGACGAATAGAAGATTTGAAAGAGCTGAAGGAACTAAAAATGAATGAACTTCAATCGGTAGAAGTAATTCCTAATCCAGGAATAATGTACGATTCTGATATTAAAGCTGTAATAAAAATCAAAACAAAAAAGAAGCAGACTGGAATGGGCTTTGAACTAACCAGTGGTATTATTCACAGTGAACGTACTGAATTATGGAATCAAGGAAATTTCTCGTACAATACTCCTACTCTTTGTTTACAAACTTCATTGGTTTATGATTACGATCCAACATTTGCACACCTTGAGATTGAACAACTAATGAGAAAAGAGCATACTTCATCAGTTTATTACAATAGTACGGAAAAACAAATATTTAGAAATCTACAGTTTCGTAATAGCTTAATATATACGCCTAATAAAAATAATAGCTTTGGAGTCTCTATGAGTTATGGACATTCCAATTGGACTACAAATGTAGATAATGGATTACATTACACTGATGATATAAATAATGTGGAATATGGACAAAAATCACATTCAACAAGTCCAAATCATAAGTGGGTAGGGAACTTGTTTTACAATTATTCTAATAAAAAAATAGAGTTCTTCTTCAATACAGATATTTACAGAGGAATTGGTTCAAGGAATATGACTTCAATTAGTTCCAATCATACAGTAGAACCAGATGTTGATACACGTTCGGAAGATAGTAACTTCCTTTGTTATTTCCAAGCATTAGGGAGCTATAATATTTCTGAATTTATTAAATTTCAAATAGGTGCAGACTATGCTCATACATCTGTTTTACAAGCATATAATGTTAATAGTGCTCATGCTGTTTTAAAACCATTTGACATTAAAACTTACCAACATCGTTATGCTGAGTATGCTTCTTTGAATTATGCTATTACTAACTTTGCCTTTTCTTTGGGACTTCGACACGAAACATTGTCTATAAATAGAGAAGATGATGTAAAGAAAGGACGTAACAAACTCTTTTCAATTTCAAAACTATATCCGTCAGCATCTGTAACTATGACAAAGGGAGCTTTTCAATCTCAACTATCTTATTCTTTGAAAACAGAATATCCCACGTATAACCAGTTATGTGCAGGGTTGAGTTATAGTTCTCCTTATCTGTATGAAAGTGGTAATCCTGATTTGTGTCCAGAAACACGACATGAATTATCCTTTCTTGGGAAGTTTTTGAATAGCTCACTGATGCTCAATTATACGGCGATTCGTGATGAAATTATTCAGGTTCCTACGCTTTATTCTGATAATATAATGTTATATAGACCAGAAAACACAGGAACAAACAAATATCTTTCATTGTCGGTTGGGCAGCAAATAAATTGGGGAGATATTATAGAAAGTTCATTAAAAGTGAGCTATCATTCTCAATGGTTGAATGTTGCAGGTTTTACAAAAAAGAGAGGTGACGGATACATTTTTAGTGCAAACAATGCAATCAACATAAATAAAAATATTCAATGTTTTGTAAATGGTTCCTATCAAAGTGCAAGCGAAAATGGATTATTCAAAATTCCACAGGCATGGAATGTAGATTTGGCATTAAATTTATCTTTTCTATCAGATTGTCTCAACATCTATCTTGAATGTACAGATATTTTTTCAACTCTACATGCAAAACGAGGTTGTTACGGAAACAATATATCTATGGATTATAGTAGAAACTATCAAACTCGTACATTCACAATACAGGTTTCATATAACTTACCTAACATTATCAATGGTAAGAGATATAAAGGTAATACAACTAATAGTGAAATTCAGCGTCTTTAAAAACTTATTGCAGATACGAATGAAGATAATCAGACAACGTAATGCAATGGATTGTGGTCCATCTTGTTTGGCAATGATTGCAGAACATTATGGAAGAAGAGAAGAAACAAGAACGCAGTTACGAACTTCGTAGCGAAAAAGTACGTAGCATTGTGGGGCAAATACCCTCTTCACTTATTCGCTACGGCATCACCGCCATTGGAGCTGTGTTGCTTTGTCTCTTTGTTGTGGGTTATTTCTTGCCCTACAAGCAGGTTTATTCAGGAACAGCAACCATTCATAGAATAACAAATACAGCAGCCGATAGTGTAGATATAGCTATTTTTGTCAAATTCGATAACAAACGTCCTGGCAATATAACTGAACAAATGCTCTGTCTGCAATTACCTAATGGTACATTTACTGGACAAATACAAAATCTTTCCTCAGTTCGTGATACTTTGGATCGTCAAGAAATCCTCTGTCGTTTCAAGTCATCAGAAATAAAATCGGTAGAAAACCAAACTTTAGACTTTCAAATAGTACATTCATCGGGCAATCTACTGCAAAAAATGCTTGGCAGATTATGGTAGATACCTCAGATGCTTAGAAAAGTCGGCTTAATGGTCAAATGTACTCCTGAAAGGGGGCATAATGCTCTCTTTCAGGAGTACATTTGACCATTAAGCCAATATTTTGCAGATAATGACTTATTAAAGATGCCTATTAATAATTGGCATGTTCAACAAGTAGCTATGCCTATAATTGAACTTGTTGAACATGCAAAAATAAAGTAATAGTCTGAATATCCAGATACGTGTTTTGAATTGTAATATTTTATTATCGTTATAAAAGTCATCTGGTATTCCCAGGAATTCATAATACTTTTCAAACTTTCTATTTCAACGTCTCCGTATTCAAAACTCAATGGAACACTTACTGACGCTCTCTTCACAGATGATATACCTTACTGAGAGAGGAGTGATTACAGCAAAGCCTACATTCTTGTCTGCATGGAAATCTTTTATATCTGTATTATCACTTTATACACAAATTCAGTGTTTTTTGTATCAAAGCTTTAACGGTCCATATCAAAATACGGCATCTTATCCTCAATTCTTAATTTATTATGCTTTCGGATAGTATATGCAAATAGTATCCAAGGGCGAAAACTTTCACTATGGAATGACATCTTTTGACGTTGATAATAATTAGGAGTATCAATCGTTGTTATTTGCTCTCTTATTCCTCCTAAATAAGTGATACCTGCAGAAATTTGAATATTATCTGTTGGATACCAAGCCATTGATATATTAGCACTCATTGGATTAGAATACTTTGTTATTGAGATTGCAGAATAACTCTTATTTTTCCATTCAGCTTCTACTTGAATTGCCATCTGATCTAAAGCCCACCACGTGAGATTACCATTTAAACCCCATGAAGATAGACGATTGCCTCCTTCATAATGTTCCCAACTCAGTGCTGGTGATAAGTAAGCTTGAACAGAATTACTATTTATACTCAACCCAAAACCAGTGTTCCATCTATTATAACAGCCATTGTTCCTATACGATTGTATAACATAGTTATTCTCTTTTCGCAAAAAACTTTCTATCATATTTGTGGTAATCTTATGCTTTGCGAAAGTCTGCAAGCGTAACCAATTCAATATTTTTATATCATAAGTTAATGCCAAATCATGGGTTTGTATCGGACGCAGATTCATATTACCTTCTACTTTTTGCCATGGATTTACAGATGAAGAGACTGGTGCTAATTGTTGAGGTGATGGGAGAATATTATTGAGTGTATACGACAAGCGTGCGGTTTGCGCTTTTGATAATCTAAACCCTATAGCAACAGACGTCTTTGGACGCCAATAACTATCACTCCTGCTATCAACTTTCACAAACAATCCCTGTAAACCTACCGATGTCATCAGCATAATTTTTTTCCATACTTTTGAATAAGAAATATATGAATAATTACTAGACTGAGATACATGTGTTAAAACTGATGGAGAAAATACATTATCCCAAAGATTGTCGTGAGTGTACAAAAAATGATTGCCTGCTTCTATCTGTCCATATTTATGACGAACCCCATTATAATCTACATCTAAACCAGTCTGATTTCTTATATTGTCGAGCGATAGAAACGTAGGAATCAAATCAGAGATGATATGTTCAGCATATTGTTGCCTGCGATTTGCTTTTGCATGATTAAAATACGAATACACATCTAAACTAGACTTATCCTTAAATGTATGTTCATAGAAAAACGATCCTAACCACCCATTTGATTTATCTTTGGTATGGTCGTCGGCAGTCATCTTGTTAGAAATGTTATTGTTTAAATATTCTCCATTATATGTAGCTGACTTATGCATGTTACTTATGCGATTACTTATATTCCAAGCAAAATAATTCCGAGCATTTGGCTCATATTTAAATAATAGTTTTAGGTCAAAATCATTTTTTCTAGAAATATTCGAGCCTATTAATTGTTTCTGCTGGTCATTTTGTTTTTCTAATGTTTCATAATCAATTCTATCTTTTGTTAGATAGTTATAGAAAACACTTCCATAAACAGCAAAATGGCTTCGTCCTATTTCAAAATTAGAACCAACAAAACCTTTTCTTAATGGAATATCATGGCGAGTACGTTCTTCGAAATACACATAGAGAGGACGTTCTTTCCGTAAGTGAATGTTAATTATTTTATTAATACCTTGATCTAAATAGCGAGCACTTACAACATCTTCTACAGTAACAGACTCTATATCTGCGGGTAGAATGGGGTTAATTCCAGAGTTCACCAATCTTCCGTCAATTAAAATCAAAGGAGAACTACCATCTCGAGTTGTTATGCTTTGCGAGATGGGATTTACCTTTAAAACTGGTATCTCTGATAAAGCTTTGAAAGGATCTTTCTCCTTTTGGGCTTTACTTGAAAGATAAAAGGTTTCACCTGTAGCTGTAACGGTTGGAGTCTTTGTTCCTTTAACTACTACTTCTTGTAGAGCAATTGGACTTTTCTGCATTATGACGTTAATTACAGTGTCGTTTCTTAAGTTCAAATTGCTTTCCCATGGTTGGTAATTGTGTGCTGATAATGATATTTTATATGCTCCTTTTGCAGGAATAGTCAATTCAGTATTAGAAGTATTGAATGTAGAGAAACTTATAACAGAGTCGTTCCGCATAACAACACTTTCAACACGTGGTATTACTTCTTTCTCTTGCCCACCTATTTGAAATTTTATATGAATTTGGCAGTAAGCTTTTGAGCTAACTAAAAGGATAAGGCATATTAGATACGAAATTAAGATAATTCTTCTCATATTTTAGTTATTTTTATAGACCTTTTTCAATAAGTTCGTTTTTAAAGAGACTATGTGAATGAGTATAAATGTCGAAATTTGGTGATAAATTTGAGTATTTATTTATGCTACCATTTGTTTTAATTAATAATAGATTTCAATAAAACCATCAAAAACCTAGCAAGGGTTTAATAGGGTATGTTAAGGTTCATGTGAACAATTTTTCATTTAATTAGAATGCAAATATAATTAGAATAGAAACAAAAAATAATAAAAAAACAAAATTTAACGCAATAATGTGTATTTATGTCAAAATTCATTGTATGCTATCAACAAAAGTGCACAATTGTAAATGTAGTTATTTACTCTGATATTTCATTCTTTTATTCTCAAAAATTCTTTTATTGATT
>ERZ773018.946-NODE-946-length-16243-cov-14.181369_pt1 | contig 16243 bp, 16 predicted proteins | sample MGYA00580840_ERZ773018 | MGnify/ENA primary metagenome ERZ773018 (study PRJEB29015, sample SAMEA2738125) | human oral metagenome | biome: human oral; feature: human-associated habitat; material: saliva | place: China | collected 2256 ... | reverse complement strand
CCGGCATGTTCATCCCGCTGGACCAGCTGCCGCCCTTCGTCGCGCAGATCGCGCCATTCACGCCCCTGTACGGCGCGGTCCAGGCAATCTACGCGGTCACCGGAACCGTGACGATGCCGACCGCCGCCTGGCTCAACATCGCTGGGTGGTCGGTTGTCACGGCGGTCATCGCCTGGTGGGGCGCGTCCCACGACACGGGTCGATAGGCTGGTGCCATGAAGGAGCGCTTAATCTCCCTGGCGTGGGCGGCCCCGTGGATGCTGTTCATGGGCTTCCCCCTGGCCTACGCCCTGGAGTTGACGGACACGGCCCAGCGCGTGGGCATCATCGGGCTGTGTGCCCTCCTCGCGGTCGCCAACTCGGCGGCGTGGCTGACCAATCCTCTGCCCGCGCGCAACTCCTTCACGAGGCCGTTCATTCTCTCCCACGCGGCGCTGGCCGCGGTGACGATCATCTACCTCGTCTACGCGACCGCCGTCGGCTTTCCCTACGCGTTCATGCTGACGTCGTATCTGCTGGTCGCGTGGATCTTCCAGGCGCCAAGCAGATACATTGTCGCGGGCGTCGTACCGATCGTCGCCATCGCGGGCGTGGCCGCCTATGCCGAGGGGGAGCCGGTGTGGATGATTTGGTATCTGGCCCTCCTCATCGGTTTCGTCGGTATGGCCCGCTGGGGCATGGAGCGTTCGGCCCGCGAGCGCCTGCGCCGCCAGGACGCGATTCAGCGCGCGAAGGCCGCCGAACGGGCGCGCCTGAGCACGGATCTGCACGACATCCTGGGGCATTCGCTGACGGGCGTCACGATGGTGTCCGAGCTGGCGGGTCGCCTCCTGGACGCGGGACGCGTGGAGGAGGCGCGCGAGCAGATCCGCACGATTACCGCTCAGTCGAACGAGGCCTTGGCTGACGTCCGCCGCATCGTGGCGGCCACCCGGTCCCTGTCCCCGGGCGAGGAGCTCGAGGAGGCCCGCGCCCTCCTGGAGGTCGCGCGCATCGACGCGGACATCGCCAGCGAGGGCGAGCCGCCGTCGGGGCCTCGTTCGGCCGCTGCCGCTCACGTGATCCGAGAAGGCGTCACGAACGCGATCCTGCACGCGCGCCCCTCGTGGGTTCGCATCCGCCTATCCCCAGACGGCGTGACCGTCACCAACGACGGCTACTCGGCCGCCTACGCGGCGTCGAGCGCGGGATCGGGGTCGGGCCTGGCGGGCCTGTCCAAGTTGGTCGGCGACGAGGGCACGCTCACCTGGGGTGCGTCGGGCTCCACGTGGACGCTCGCACTGGCCTTCGAGGCCACACCCGACGCCCACTCGTCCTGATTGTCCGAGGCCCCAGCCCTGTCGACGAGGCCGTGGCCCCCTCCCTGAGCACCGCGCGGTCGGGAGGGCGAGTCGGCCTCGTCCTGAGGGGTGAGCCGATCAGAGAAACGAGCCTCTTACCTGCGTTAGCCTTGTACCCCAGGCACAGAGAAACAGGAGGGTGACGTGACGATTCGGGTACTCGTGGCCGATGACCAGGCGATGATTCGCGGGGCGCTGGCGGGGCTGCTGGACCTGGAGCGCGACATTGAGGTCGTCGCGCAGGCCGCAGACGGTGCGCAGGCCCTCGAGGAGCTGGGACGCCTGGCGGACTCGTCCGGCCCGACCTGCGCGAATGCCCCCGCCGACGTCGCGATCATTGACATCGAAATGCCGCGCATGGACGGCATCACGGCAACTCAGGCGATCCGCGCTCGTTTCCCGGGCGTGCGGGTGCTGATCGTGACGACGTTTGGACGCCCGGGGTACCTGCAGCGCGCCCTCGACGCGGGTGCCACGGGCTTTATGGTGAAGGACGCACCGGTTGAGACCCTGGCCGACGGTGTGCGCACGGTAGCCGCGGGCGGACGCGCGATTGATCAGAGCCTGGCGCTCGAGGCCCTCTCGACGGGATCTTCGCCCCTGACGGAGCGCGAGGCCGACGTTTTGCGCGAGGTCGAGGGCGGCGGCACCATCACCGACATCGCCCGCTCCCTGCACCTGAGCCAGGGCACGGTGCGCAACCACGTGTCTTCGTCGATGCTGAAGATGGACGCGCGCACCCGCGCCGAGGCCGCGTCCCTGGCGCGTGCGGCCGGCTGGCTGTAGGCAGGCCGCGCAGGTGGTATCAGAGTGATACCATGACGATATGGCTATGACACTCCGACTCGACGAGGAACACGCACGCAAGCTCGACGAGCTCGCCCAGCGTTCCGGCACGTCCAAACACGATGCAGTGCTGCGCGCCATCGACGAGGAGTTCAACCGCATGACGCACCGCCAGCGCGTGACCGACGCACTCAACCAGACCGTTGAGCGCTGGGGGGACGCGCTGGAGCGACTTGGACAGTAGCGCCATGCCGTGCGAGTTTCTCTCACTTGAGGACCTGCTGGATATCGTGACCGCGCTGAGAATCGGTCCCGTTCGAGATCTCGGCCTCCTCAATGCGGCGGCCTTGCGCCCACAGACGACGCTGATGGGCCAGGACGCTTACCCGTCCACCGCAGCCAAGGCGGCAGCTTTACTCGAATCACTCACGAAGAACCACGCGCTGATCGACGGCAACAAGCGCCTTGCGTGGGCTGCCTGTTCCGTTTTCTTCTCTCTCAACGCGCTCGAAATCTCAGAAACAGTTTCCAACGATGATGTGTACGACCTTGTGGTCGCCGTCGCTTCCTCTCGCGTGACGCTCGAGCAGGTCTGCGCCACGCTATCGGATTGGACAGCTACGCGCCCATGAAGCGCGCGTTGCGCGCGATGAGGGGCAGGAGCCGCACGCCCAGGTAGGTGCCGATCGTGTTGGTGATGACGTCGTCGATGTCGACGACGCGGTAGGTGCAGGGCACGACGCCGAACAGGCCCGTGTACTGGGTGAATTCGATCAGGCAGGAGACGAGGGCACCGATCGCAATCCATACGAGCACGCGACGGGTGGGAATGGAACGGGCCAGGCGCCCGCCGTCGGTGGGCAGGTCCTCGCGGGCTTGGCGGGCGCGCCGAATCCTCCACGTCGTCTCCGCGAGCGCGCCGAGGGGCACGAACAGGGCGATGTTGAGGAGGATCGACAGGGCGTAGAGGGTGCCGCGCAGCTGTTCGCCGTCGCGGAATTGGTCGGCGACAGCGGCCAGGGACCCGAAGGGCACGTAGTTGTCCCAGTGGATGATCGCGGCGCAGGCTGCCACCGGGTCGGAGGGGATCGGCAGGAGCGTGAAGATCAGGAGGCCCGCCAGGTAGAGAATCCACGCGAGGGGCAGTGCCCTCGGCAGCCTCCACATCGACGAGGCCTGGGCCGCGACCACGGGAATCTCCGCGGTCGTGGGGGTGTTCGGGTTGTCTTCTCGCGGCAGGAGGGCGCCGGTCCGCTTGGATCGACGGTAGATGAGGGGCAGGGCCTTGGAGACGGTGAGCTGGTCGTGGCTGGCGTGGCCGGGGGCCTCGTCGCGCGAGGGGGCGCGCGGGGGACGCCCGCGCAGGCGCGCGCGGTCGGCACGCATGCCGAGGAGCCACCACAGGGCGCAGGTGAGCGCGGTGACGGCCGCGTACAAGCCCGCGTCCATCGCCCAGTTGATTGCCGTGTACATGTCACCCCTCTCCCTTGAGGGGAACCTTACCGGCGTTGTTCGGCAACGTCCCCGCGCTGGGTACAGTTCCACACCGGATGGACACATGTTGAGAAAAAGGCTGCGATTCTTCTTGCCTCCGCTAGTCACTGGCGCACAGGCGCACTGCATTCGTGTGAGCGTCACACGCACAGGCTCACACTCCGAACAGTCTGACAGATTCGGACTAGGGATCGTCCGAGCAGGTAGTCAGCTGGGTCGCCATCGCGTCCTGTTCGGCCTGAGTGACGCTGAGGCCGTAGGCGTATTTGACGGCGATCTGCCGCTTGACGTAGTCGCAGCGGAAGGCGGCGTTGGGCGGCAGCCACTGGTCAGCGGAGGACGCCGACTTGTCCTCGTTTGCCGCCCCGTCGACCGCCAGGAGGTTCTCGGGGTCGTTGGCGAACTCCTGGCGCCGCTGCGCGTCCCACTGCCAGGCCCCCGAGCGCCACGCGTCAGCCAGGGCGACGACGTGGTCAATCTGGACCAGGGCAGAACTCTTGTCCCCCCTCTGGAACTGGATCGTGGTGCCCGTGTAGGGTTCGGCGAGCGTCCCGGTGAGCACCACGCAGTCCCGCGTGCCCGGTTTGAAGGTGGGTCGCGCGAGGTCCCGGGCGAGGATGTCGTTACGGGTATCGCAGCCGTTGTGGTCGGTGTCCGCCCACCGCTGTCCGAAGGCCTGACGGTCGTAATCCGGGACGACTGACGCCTCATCCGCGGACCGAACGGCGAGTTCGCGCAGCTGGCGGGCAGCCTCGGTGTCAGGCAAGGAGGACAGCGCCTCCCCGCTGCGCATCGGAGGCCATCCCAGGCGCGAGCGCAGGCCCAGCAGGTCCCAGCCGACGCCGGGCGCGAACGCCCACACCAGGGCGGCGACGATCAGCAGGACGCCGATCATATCCCCGATGCTCCTGCGGCGCTTGTGTGCCATCACGCCTCCTGTTCACTCGTCACTCGCATGAGCCCACGCCATGGGGGCACCCCGACATGTCGTCGGGGTGCCCCCATGATGGACCCGACCGCCGACATCTGCGTACTCGGCGGCGCGCCCCTGTGGATAACTACTTGGTGGCGCGCGAACTCACCAGCTGACGCACGAAGTAAATCACGACGATGATGAGCGTGAGCGCGCCCATCGAGACCAGCTGAGAGCGCCCCTCGTCGCTCGTGAGCATGAGCGCGGCGATGCCAGCCAGGCCCACCAGGACAACCCACGGCAGCCACGGCCAACCGGGCATGCGGATCACGAGGGAGCCGCTGCGCTCCAGAGTGGGGTGCAGGCGCATGAGCGAAATGATGATGAAAGTCCACACGATGAGGAGGACCATGCCGATCGCGTTGATGAGCATCGTCAGGATAGTGTCGGGCAGATACCAATTGCCCAGGACCGCCAGGAGCGCCAGCGCGACGACCAGACCGACCGCTCGCTTCGGGGTGCGCCCGGCCGCGATGTCTCCCTCCCTCTCGGCAGCCAGGACGGCCTCGTCGTCCTCGAGGGCCGCCTCGACGACGGTGTGCACGTGCGCCTTCTCGGCGGCGGGAGCGCCCAGCAGCCAGCGCGGCCCCATGTCGCGCGCGGACAGGGAGTAGACCATGCGCGAGGAGGCGTAGATGTTCGCGGAGAACGCGGAAACCAGCGCCATGAAGATAATGACCTCCATGATGGTTCTGACGGCCGGGATGCCCGCCATCTCGAGGACGACGGCAAAGGCATTCTTCTCCATCGCCTCACTGTCCCAGGGCAGCAGGGCGGTCAGCAGGAGGACGGAACCCACGTAGAACACGAGGATGCGGGTAATGACCGAACGGATCGCGCTGGCCATCGCGGCGCGGGGGTCCTCGGCCTCGGCGGCGGCGATCGTGACGATTTCGAGGCCACCGAACGACGTGATGACGGCCAGGAGAGCCACGGCGATACCCGACAGGCCGTTGGGCGCGAAACCGTTGTGACCCAGGACGTTCTGCAGGACGCCCTCGTGTCCGGGCAGTGGCCCAACGAGCGCGGTGCGCGCGACCAGGAAGACACCCACGCACAGGAAGCCGACGATCGCGATGATCTTCACCATCGACAGCCAGGCCTCGATCTCGCCGTACTGGCCGGCGGCCAGCAGGTTAATACCGCCAATGACGACGACGATGACCAGGGCGATGACCCACTGGGGCACGCCCGGGAACCAGACGACGAAGAACGTGGCCGCGCCCGTCACCTCCAGGCCCGACACCATGATGAGCATGACCCAATACAGCCACCCGATAGTGAACCCGGCCCACCGGCCGATCCCGGCCTCGGCGTAGGACGAAAAGGAACCGGTCGACGGCAGGGACGAGGCCAGCTCCGCGAGGGCCAGCATGACCGACACGACGATGATCGCGGCCAGCAGATAGGACACGAGGACGGCGGGGCCCGCCTGGTGAATGGCGGAGCCCGTGCCCAGGAAGAAGCCGGCACCGATCGCCAGGCCCAGGGCCATCATGGACAGGTGCCACGTTTTGAACGGCTTACGCGCCGTTGCGGGAGACGAAGAAGCGTGTGTTGTTTTGGAATTCACACGGCCATACTAACGCCTACCCCTGCGCAGAGCTTTTAACTGCGAATATGTGAGAGTGATCGTCCACTCGCGGGTCTGCGGGAGCCTCCATCGACGCCAGTGCGCCATGGCGGTGAAGATGAGGCCAACGACGATGGATGCGCCCATGCCCAGGACCGGCTGGCCCATGTACCAGAACGCAACCGTGACCAGCGAGCACGCGAACGCCGGTGTGGCGTAGAGGTTGTTGCCGCCAAAGACGCGCGGGACCAAGCCCGCGGAGATATCTCGAACCATGCCACCGCCGATGGCAGTCATGATGCCGAGCAGGATCGCCGGCATGATCGCAAACCCCGCGTCGAGGGTCTTGATCGCGCCGGTCGCGCTCCAACAGCCCAGCACCATGCCGTCCGCGATGACGAGGAGCACCGACCACGCACGCGAGTCCATGCGGAAGGCCATCGCGACCAGGGCACCAATGATCGCGAACCACAGGTAGTAGGGGTCTGTGATGGCCACGGGTGCGCCGGTGCGCGTCGTCAGCAGCAGGTCACGGATCATGCCGCCCGCGAGCGCCGTCATGATCGCGAGGATACAGAAGCCGACGGCGTCGAAGTTGCGTTCTCGCGCAACCTTTCCGCCGAGGATACCGTTGAGGAGCACGCCCATGAGGTCGATGGCTCGGAAGGCCTCGGGGAGTGAATTGTTCAGCGCGTCGAGCAGGTGCATGGCGGTCCGAAAGAGTCGGTGAATGTTGGTTCGCCATCATGGTACAGCCCCAGCGCCCGCCTCGTCCCCCAGCGCCCGCCGGGTGCGACAATATGCCCATGACTGCTCTCTTTGCCGGGCTGACGACCCTGGACGTGCTGCACCGACTCGACCACGTGCCCGACCCGGGCCTGAAGGTGACCTCCACGGACTTCACGATGGCCGCCGGCGGCCCAGCGACGAACGCGGCAGTCACCTACGCGGCGCTCGTCGCGGCCACCCGCGCTCCTTCCGCCGACGAGGCCGAGGCCGACTCCCCGGCCCCCTTCCCCTCTGGGGAGGCGCCGACGCTGCTGACGGCCCTCGGCGAGGGCCCGGTGTCTGCTTTCCTGGCTGCGGACTTGGCGTCCGCGGGCGTGCGAGTCCTGGATGCGACGGCCCCCACCCCACCCGATCACCCGTCCGCGCTTGGAGAGCGCGGCGCGGCCCCGGCCTCGTCCCTGCGCGAGCCGGCCGTCTCCTCGATCATCGAGCACCCGAGCGGGCGCATGGTCGCCTCCACGAACGCGCGGCTGGACGCCGACCCGGGGCGCGTCGCGGCGGAGCTGCCCGAGCGCGTCGGCGTCGTCCTCATCGACGGGCACAACCCGGCGCTGGCGCAGGCGGCGCTGACGCTGGGCGTGCCCGAGGTGGACGGCGAGGATCCCTTCGCTCTCCTTGAGGCGCGCCCGCCGCACCTGCGGGTGCTCGATGGCGGCTCGTGGAAGGACTGGCTCACTCCCCTGCTGGGCCTCGTGGATGTCGCCGTCGTGTCGGAGGATTTCGCGCCCCCGCTCCTCGCACGAGCGGACGGCGAGCAGGTCGCCGGCTTCCTGCGCGGTTTCGGCATCACGCGGGTGGTGCGCACGCGAGGCGAGCGGCCCGTACAGTACTGGTGGGACGGCACCAGCGGCGAGGTTCCCGTGCGCGAGGTTCCCGACGCCTCGACGATGGGTGCGGGGGACGCGTTCCACGGGGCGTTCGCGTGGGCGCTTGAGCGCGCGGGAGCCTCGGATCCGGAGCGCCTCATTCGTTTCGCATCGGCGGTGGCGGGCGTGTCGGTATCCTCCTTCGGGACGAGGCAGTGGCTGGCTTCTCCTGCCCTGGCGGAGTTGGTGCGCGGGTAGCTGGTGCGCACGTGGTCGGCGACGGTTGCGAGCGCTTCTGCGGGCGCTTCTGAGGGCGCTTCTGCGGGCGCTTCTGCGGGCGCTTCTGCGGGCGCTTCTGCGGGCGCGCGCGGCGCCTGTCGCGGGCGAGGCTCGCACTGATCGCTCTCTCCCTCTCCCCCTCCCCCAAAAGTCGCACATAATTTATGTCGGTCAGTTTTCGAGACACCCCACAAACGTTGCAATTCCAACGACGTAATTTCAAAGTCTGAAATACGCGCAGGGGAATTACGTGCGACATTGTTAGGGAACCATACACGGTGGCGTGGATTGTCGGCACACGCGCGAGCCCTCCTGACGTGGACCGTTTAGCACTCGAGCCCGTCTAGCACGCAGCAAAACAGGGGCCTGAACCCAGTCGGACATCCCCGCGGGCGGCCTTGGCGGCCTCGCACGCAGCAAAACGGGGGCCTGAAGCCAGTCGGACAGCCCCGCGGTCCAGACTACCCGCCCAAAAACACGCACTAGGCTCCCCGGCGCACTCGCCGAGCGGGCAAGCCACGTCCCTGCGAATCCGCGCGGACGGGAAATCAACATCCGGATAGGAAATCAACATCCGGATAGGAAACGAGCATCCGGATAGCTTAATAACCTATCCGGATGCACACAACCTATCCACATCCGCGCAACCTATCCAGATAGCAACAGCTTATCCGCGCAGCGAGCCACCAGAGCGCGCCATGGGGCGGGCCCAGGAGCAGAGCCACCAGAGCGCGCCATGGGGCGGGCCCAAGAGCAGAGGCAGTCAGCGCAGCCCACCGGTCAGCTACCGGCCTGCTGGCACCCAGCGGCTGACCCACCGCACGGCGACGTCGGGCAGCGCGGGCAGGTGCGCGAAACCTGAGGCGGCCAGGGCGCGATCCACGGCCTCGTCGGCGACGGGAACGCCGTCGATGGGCGTGTACTCGCCGACGACACCGACGGGCGGCACGGTCATGTCGACGACGGATCCGTCGGGCAGCAGGCGGAAGGCCTCGCGCGTGCGGTCGAGCAGGCCGGTTTCCTCGTCGAAGGCGTCGTGTGTGATGAGGACGGGCACGTCGATGCCGCGCAAGGCTTTCTCGCCGGACACCATGGACATGTCAGCGAGGGTGGCCTTGTTGATCGTGAAGTGGCGGCGCACAGACTCGGAGTCGTTGGGGATGGTGGTGGTGCCGTGGCGTTCCAGCTCGGAGAGCTGCACGTCGGAGAACACGAGGTTCCAGTCGTAGGACAGCGGGCCGAGGACCGGCGAGACGAGCACGTAGGTCTGCACTGCGGACGGGCGGGCACGCAGGGCGACGGTGGCGCCGAACTCGTGGCCGACGCAGATTTGGCGTGTGAACCCCTGGTCGGCCAGCCAGCCGGAGGCGGAGCGGAAGTCCTCGATGAGCGGGTCGAAGGTGATGATCTCGTCGCCGGATTCGCCGTGCCCGGAATAGTCGAAGGCGAGGGTGGCGTAGCCGGCGCGACGCATCGCGCGACCGAGCGCATCGAACATGCCCGATGCGTGACGGTCCGACAAAAAGCTGTGAGAAAAGATCACCGCGGCGTCGCGGCAGTCCACAGGACGCGTGAATGTCCCGGTGATGGACACTCCCCGGGGCGTCTGAATCGTTATCTGGCTCACGTATTAAACATAGCGCTTTCCACCACCCGCCGTGAAGGGGAGACCACGGTGTGCACATATGTGACAAGGGGACGAGGCCTGGGCTGGGTTTCCGAGAGAAATCTCCACCCCGCGTCAGGGGCGTGCGAGCGAGCATGGCCCGGCACTAAGATGAGGGTGATTGTGCGCCGGTGGGAACGCCTGCGCGAGAACGCCCGGCGGACCGCGGGCGCCGCCCCACGCAGCGAGAGAAGGACAGATATGGGAACCAAGACCGGGATCCTCATCGGAGTTGGCATCGGATACGTGCTGGGTGCCCGCGCCGGGCGTGAGCGCTACGAGCAGATCCGCGCTGGCGCCTCGAAGGTGCGTCGTTTCCCGATCGTGGCCCGCCCCCTGGACGCTGCGGGCCAGAAGGTGTCGGATTTCGTGCGCGCGGGCGGCGAGCAGGTGACGGATAAGGTTGCCGACGCGGTGAAGGAACGCCTTTTTGGCGCCCCCGCCTCGCCGACGACGGCTGACGCACAGCCCACCCCCGCCTCGCCTCAGCGGTGAGCGCGCAGGGGAACGAGGCCTCGGCAGTGAACGCGGATCACGCGGCCGCGGACCGGGAGCCGACGCGCGAGCAGATTAAGCGCTGGCGCAAGCACCTGGCTGAGGAGCGGATGGAGGCGCGCACCTACCGTGACCTGTCGGAGCGTCGCACGGGCGAGGAGCGCGCGGTCCTGCTGCAGTTGGAGGAGGCGGAGCGCCGCCACGAGGAGTATTGGCTGGCGCGCCTGGGTGAGCGGGCCCTGCCTGCGCCGAAGCCTCCGCTCAGGACGCGCGCCGCGTCCGTCCTGGCGCACCTGTTCGGCACGATTTTTATTCTGGCGATGGCTCAGCGCGCGGAGCAGCGTTCCGCTCGCGACGTGGATGATGATGTGCCGGCGCACATGCAGGCGGACGAGCACATTCATGCCGAGGTCATCCGTTCCCTGGCGGCCAAGTCCCGCGAGACGCTGGCGGGAACGTTCCGCGCGGCGGTGTTTGGGGCGAATGACGGCCTGGTGTCGAACTTGGCGCTTGTGCTGGGTGTGGCGGCGTCGGGCATGGAGCCGCACGTCGTGTTGCTGACGGGCGTGTCGGGCCTGCTCGCGGGCGCCTTGTCGATGGGTGCTGGCGAGTGGGTGAGCGTGCGCAGTCAGCGTGAGCTGCTTGACGCCTCGATCCCGGATCCGGACGCGCATCAGGCGGTCCCGGATTTGGATGTGGACGCGAACGAGCTGGCCCTCGTGTTTCGTGCGCGCGGGGAGAGCGAGGAGGAGGCTGAGGCTCACGCGAAGCAGGTTTTCGCGCGTCTCGCTAAGCCGGCGACCGGCGAGTCGGGTGCGATCGCGGTGCGCGCCGCCCTGGGTGGCAGCACCGAGTCGGATGGCGCGGGCGACCAGGTGGGCACGCCCATGAAGGCCGCGTTGTCGTCGTTCTGTTTCTTCGCGACGGGCGCGTTTTTCCCGTTGATTCCGTATATTGCGGGCCTGACGGGCCTGACGGCTATCGCCGTTGCGGCTGCGATTGTGGGCGTGGCCCTGCTGTTCACGGGCGGCGTGGTCGGTATCTTGTCGGGCCAGTCCCCGACGCCTCGGGCGCTGCGCCAGCTTGTCGTGGGTTACGGCGCCGCGGGCGTCACCTACCTGCTGGGCTTGTTGTTCGGCACGACGGTGTCCTAACGGGTGGTAGCTCAGAGTTTGACAGGTTGCCTTCGGAGGGGGGGTAACTTGACCAAATGGTTACCTATCGCCCCGATGCAGCAAGCCAGATTGACCCGGGTGGAGATGGCACGCCGGACTTGTCTGCTTTCGATGAGGCCGCCGCCAACGTGCGCCGTTCGGCGCTAAAAGCTCAGCGCCTCGCGGAGAAGGCCGCAACGTTCCTTGAGCTCCGGGAGACGGTGCGCGGACAGGGTGAGGATGCGTCTGGCCGCGTCAACGTGACGGTCGACGCCTCCGGTTGCCCACGTCGGGTGCTCATTGACGGGGACGAGGCCGTGGGGCGTTTGGTCATTGAGGCCTGGAAGGCGGCCCAATCGAGCGCTGGCGCCCAGGTAGCCGACGCCGCCGTTGATGCTTACGGCGAGTCAGACCCGGGCGCACAAGCATTGGTCGCGCGTTATGGGTCGGCACGGGAGCGAGACGCCGGGGAGCGTGAGAGCCGACCGATTGATCGGTTCGGGATACTGCGCAATCCTGGTATCCGCAGGGAGTGGCACTGACCATGGCGGACATCTCCCTTGACTTCGAGAAAGCGCGTGCGGCGGCACGCGAGTCGCAAAGCGCCGGCGACGACGTGAAGTCGTCGGTCGTTGGCGTGGATGGGGGTTGCAATGATGCGGCCCTCGGCCTGTTGGTTGGACCGCTTGTCACAGGCCCGCTGGGTCTTGTTCGCCGGTGGGTGCGCTCCATGGTGGAGGAAGCAGCTTCTGGAGCAACGAAAGATGGAGACAGGCTGATCAAAGCCATTCAGAGCTTCGAGGAGTGTGAGGAATCCTCAGCTCGAGCAATTCGGGATGCCGCACAGGGTCGTCGCGGCATGGATGGAAGGACGCTGATGCCGTGAGCACGGAAGAGCTAGCAGGTTCGGGCCTCCTGGAGGACTTGGATGGGCTCAATAAGTCCATGTCGTCGGGCTCATGGCTAGGAACGGGTTTATCGGGGTTGGCCGTCGTCGGGGATGTCGTGGGGATGATGGTCGACCCGATTGGGACGCTCATTGGCTGGGGCGCTTCCTTTTTGCTGGAGCATTTCGAGCCGCTCAAAGGTTGGCTTGATGATCTCGCTGGGAACGGTGATGCCGTCCAGGCTGATGGCCAGTCGTGGTTGGCGTGTGCTGCAGCGGTGGCACAGCGAGCCGATGAGCTCGAGTCGCGCACGCAGGCGCTCGTGGGAGAATTCGAAGGACTGACCGCGAGCACCTTTCGATCGCGGTCCGCCTCAACGGTCGGAGCGCTCCGTTCGGGCGCTCAGGCGTTGGAGGCGGTTGCGACCGCGTATTCTATTCTGTCGGGGGTTGTCAGCGCGGTCCACGATCTTGTCCGCGATGTTCTCGCTGAGATCATTGGGACCTTAGCCAGTGCGATCATCGAGATCGTCGGCACGGTTGGTTTGGCGTCTGGCGGTGTCGTTGCTCAAATCCAGATCAAGGTTGGCGCAGCTGTCACGTCATTGACGGACAGCGTCACGGGTGTCGTCACTTCCGCGAAGAATCTTGTCTCTCACCTGCACGATGCTCGGGGCATCCTCGAGTCCATCACGAACCTGCTGAAGAAGGCCCCCGACACGTCGCGCGCGGCGATCGTCCTGCCTGGGATGTGGGTCCGACGCACGAAGAATGGCCTGCACGTCGTGGAGAGGGGTCATTTCACGAACTCCTACGCCGACGCCGCGTATACGGCCCAGGTGCTCGATGAGCTGGCGACGATCCGACAGCTGAATCTGACGACCGCGCGTGAACTTCAGCCTTCTCTGGCAGAGCGGCTCGCGCGGTACGACCTGCCACCTTCTGCGGGGAATGCCGACCAGATTCAACGGACCCTGTGGAGGCTTCGCGGACACGGCGTTGACAATTTGGAGCTCATTCAGATACGCCAAATGTCTTCAGGTCTGACCTCGTCGCGCAATGGTGCGCGCTATGCGGCGGAGCGGATGGGGCATGCGGGACTCGATCACGCGTGGCACGAGCAGGGCATCTATAACCTGGGCCTAGGCGGCCCCGGAACGGGTGCCGGGCATCTTGACGATTTCGCGATCCACTATTCGGGAACGGAGTTTCACATCGGCGAGTCGAAGGGCGGAGGGGCCCGGATGGGCACGTATTCCGTGGACGGGGTACGGGTGCGTCAGGGGTCTGCGGCCTATATCGGCGACCGCCTGGGCACCGACACGTCGTTCCACGAACTAATGTCGATGAATCAGGATGTCTGGCACGACATCAAGACGGGGCGCATCACCCTGCACTCAGACGTGTCGTTCACGCGCACTGCGGATCCGGAGAAGATTCGCTTCACGACGACACCGATCACGCTCGCGCCGCACCACATGGATAATATTGATGCGAAGGTTGCCGCGAGGACCGACACGGCCGGAAGAGGGGACACCCCATGGATCAGACACGGTTGAATCCCGAGCATGTGCGTGTCACGCCCGAGGGGGCGCGCATGATGACTCCGTCGCGCCTAAGCGAACTCCTCGACGCGTGGGAGTCTCTCACGTGGCCCGCCAGCCGGGCGGACGCCGCAGCCTTCCGCGATCGTTTCGGGTGGACTCCCGACCCCAGAGAAAGCCTACTCTTCACCTCCGACGTCGTGCCCGAACGATCATCCTCCTTCATCGTCTACAACCCCTTCGGCGGCGTCGCATGTTTCGACTTCTATCTCGCGGCGCACCTAGACCCACACGACAAGAAGCAATGCGAGCAAGCGTTTTCTTACTATCAGGAGTACCTCGAACAACGCCTTCATAACCGACTGGCCAGCAAAAGAACATTCGACAAGTCCTGCGTTGAGCTCATCTCCCAGGATAAAATCCTCTACTTCCTCGGCGGCGCCGCAGACAAGATCACACTATCTCTGAACTCTCCATCGGAGACGGGTAACCTGCTTGACTTCCTCGACCGCAAAGCCCGCGGCGAACTGGAAGACTGGGAACGTGAGTAACAGATCCTGACGTTCCATGTGCCCACACCCAACAGATACCCAACAATGTCGCACGTAATTCCCCCACCCCTCTTTCAAACTTTAAAATCGAACCGTTGAAATCATGCGGTTTTCGACCGCACTCAAAAACTGACCAAAGGGAATTACGTGCGACATTTGTCGGTAAGCCAGAGCGCTCCTGGGGGACGAGGCCAGAAACCCGTTGGAGTACGGCCTGTGGCACACTGTGGGGATGGTAGATTTTCTTTCTCGCGCGCGCGGCGCACTGGTGGGCCTAGCCGTCGGCGACGCTCTAGGCACCACGAACGAGTTTCAGCCCGCGGGCTCCTTTGAGCCGATCACGGACATGGTCGGCGGAGGCGTCTTCGACCTCGAACCAGGCCAGTGGACGGACGACACGTCGATGGCGCTGTGCCTGGCGGATTCTCTGCTGGCATTGAACCGCTACGACTCCTACGACGTCATGGAGCGCTACGACCGCTGGCGCAAGGACGGGTACCGCTCCTCGACTGGAACCTGCTTCGACATCGGCAACCAGGTGATGCGCTCCCTGTGGGACTTCCACGAGAACCCGCGCATCCCCAAGGGCGCGCCCCGCTCCACCAGCGCAGGCAACGGCGCGATCATGCGCCTGGCGCCCGTCATCATCGCCGGCTTTGAGGAGCGCGAGATCCGCGAGATCGTTGTGACCGCTGGCCTGAGTGCGCGCGAGACCCATTATTCGGTCGAGGCCGAGGCCGCCACCGAGGTCTTCGCCGCCCTCCTCGTGGGCGCACTGCTGGGGTGGGCGCCGGAGCACATCATGAACGTCGGCTGGACCTCAACGGGTCCCGCCTTCGACGAGATGGCCGCGCGCGTCATCAGTGACGACCCGGCCGAGCGCGCCTCGTGGGAGTCAGAGACCAGCGGCTACATCGTCAACGGCCTGCGCCTCGCTGTTCACGGCCTCCTGGATTTCCCGTCCTTCAAGGATGCGAGCCTGGCGATCGCAAACCTTGGCGGGGACGCGGACACGAACTGCGCGATCTACGGCCAGCTGGGCGGCGCTTTCTACGGGATCGAGGCCATCCCGGCCTCGTGGAGGTCCACCCTGTACCAGGGCGAGGAGATCGACGCGCTAGCCCGCGCCCTCGTGGAGCTGCGCCTGGAAGAGCCTCTCACGCGCTTCGACGAGGACCTGTAAGCCCCCGCGGCACGCCCACGCGCTCGCACCTCACCGCCCGCTGCACCCACACCTCGTCAACCTACACCCAACAGATACCCAACAATGTCGCACGTAATTCCCCCACCACTATTTCAATGTTTGAAATCAGACCGTTGAAATCATGCGGATTTAAGCCGCACCCAAAAACTGACCAAAGGGAATTACGTGCGACTTTTGGGGCGCGGCCCCCTCCGGCTCCCCACGCGCTCGCACCTCACCGCCCGACGCGCCCACGCGCGCCCACGCGCCACTCAGCCACCGCCTCTGGCCAGCGACTAGACTGGCGGCATCATGCCTGACTCTCGCCCCACGCCTTCGTCCGACCCCAACGCCCGCCGCCAACGCGCGCGCAACACGGGTCGCGGTTCCGACGATCAGCACGGCCCCCGCCCCACTCGCCGGACGGGCCGCCCGCAGCGCGAGCACGCGCGCAGCAACGACAGCAACCGCGTCGACCGCGCGAACCGAAGCAATCGGCGTCCCCAGCGCGAGCACGCGCGCCCCTTCAAGCCCTTCACCCCGGAGCAGCTAGCCGAGCGCGCGGCCGCGATCCCGGTTATCTCCTTCCCCGACCTGCCGGTGAGCGCCCGCCGCGACGAGATCGCGCGCGCCATCCGCGACCACCAGGTGGTCATCGTGTCGGGTGAGACCGGCTCGGGTAAGACGACGCAGCTGCCGAAGATCTGCATGCAGCTGGGCCGCG
>ERZ773018.944-NODE-944-length-16248-cov-7.162478_pt1 | contig 16248 bp, 6 predicted proteins | sample MGYA00580840_ERZ773018 | MGnify/ENA primary metagenome ERZ773018 (study PRJEB29015, sample SAMEA2738125) | human oral metagenome | biome: human oral; feature: human-associated habitat; material: saliva | place: China | collected 2256 ... | reverse complement strand
CCGTAGACTTTGACCATCGCTATCATCCTTCTTAGAAACCGCAAAATGCGTCACCAAGACATGGGCCTTGTCAGGATCAAAGACTTTTTCCATATCCTCGAGAATATAGGCCAAGGCATCACCAATCCCCTGAATTTCCTTATCCTTATCATCCTTATAGTAAATACGGGCATCAACAGGGTCGATAAAGGGAAGCAGAAAAATCTGGCAATCCTCCAACTCAATAGGCTCAAAAGCCTCCTCCAAACGTGTACTTAAATGAAGCCCCTGAGGTTGAAAGAAGTCACGCCCAAAATGCAAACGTTCAGCCCCATCGTGATTACCACTGATAGCATAGACAGGAATCTGCTCCTCCAGTACCAAGCGGGCCAAGGTCTTATTAAAAAGCTTAATCGCATCCACAGGGGGCACCGCACGGTCATAGAGGTCTCCCGCAATGATAACCCCATCCACTTTTTCGCTAATAGCCAAATCCACAATTTGTTGAAAAGCCCACTCCTGCTCTTCCAACAAAGACCAGCCATTGAGGGTCCGACCCACATGCCAATCTGACGTATGTAAAAACTTCATGACAGTCTCCTCATTCGTTTTGTCTTACTCTATTGTACCTTATCAAACTGAATACTGCTTAAAAGATTCACGAACCTTAGAAACTTTCCTGAGTTTTATCTTCAAAGACCAAAAAATCTCTCCCGAGCAATCACACTCGAGAGAGATTTTATTTTTGGATTTTATGAGAGATAAGGTGTAGAAATCTTAGTCTTGGTTTTTACGACGATTCATAGTAGCAAGTCCAGCCATAAGTCCCATGACAACAACACCCATTGCTGCAAGGTTGTTATCTGACTCGCCTGTTACTGGCAATTGTTCATCGCCTTCTTTAGCTTTATCAGAACCATCTGCCTTCTTACCGTCTTTATTTACAGATTTCTTCTTATCTGAACCCTTACCATCTGAAGCACCATCAGCTGCTGATCCAGATCCAGAACCTTTAGATCCAGAACCCTTAGATCCATTTGAAGTTGCTTTCACAGCTTTAGAAGTTGAGCTTCCAGATTGACCACCATTGCCATTTGAAGGTGTTGAGCCATCTTCGACTTTACGGTAGATGTAAGTTACGACTGTTTGACCTTCTGTCATCTTGTCTGTAGATTTACCTTCTTGACGGATCAATTCATATTTCACACCGTTACGGTAGATGTAACGGTCACCATGAACATTAACTTCTGAACCAACAGAGTTAGTGATCACAAGTGGCATCTTGATTTGGTTACCATACTCGTCACGGTAGATAACAACGATAGTACCAACTTCTTTGTTAACTGCCGGTTTAGCAGGTTCTGCATTAACCACCTTGTAAACAACCTTTGTATCTTCACCAGGGTTGCTTGGTGTCACACCAGTCTTATCAGCCTTGTAACCTTTCACTTCAGGAACAAGAGTCATAGCAGCCTTAGTTGGATCGTTAGGATCATTTGTGTAAGTAACTGCTTCAACACCTGGGATTGGATTCCCTTTTTCGTCAACGGCAATAATCTTACCAAATTTAGTGTAAGTTACAGTCTCAACCTTGCTGTCCATAGTGACATCTTGAGAAGCCACACGGCCTTTATCTGCGAAGTAACCGTTAACCATTGGTGTAATCACGAGATCAAACTTAGTCTTATCTGCCTTCCATTCACCTGCAGTAAGAATATCACCTGTTACAGAGTCAAGCGTCAATGAACGTTTCCATTGTGCTTTCTGAACACTGTCTGCTGGCAATTTTGCATTGCTATCTTTGCTTGCATAGTGAACAGTATATGTCACATCTTTAAGGTAAGCATCCTTAGCTGGCCATTTTGGACCGTTTGGTTGGTTAGGATAGATTGGTGTTCCTGGTTCGTGAGCATTGTCTGGATTAAAGTCAAGTGCTACACGTTTGAAGCTTACTGTCCAAGCTTGGTCAACTGTGCTATCCAAGTCAAAGCTTGCACCAGCTGGGTAACCATCTGTTACAAGGACATAGCCAAGGTCTTGATAGTGTTTGATACGTTCAGCTGTTGAATAGTTAACCGCTTCACCAGACTTACCAGCCAAAGCAACAGTTTCAAGGGTTGAACCACTTGTTTCATCACGGTAAACAACACTTGCTTTTTGATCGTTCTTAACGTAAACAACCTTAGTATCACTAGACAAGTCACCTGGTGTTGCAGGTACTACCTTAGCAGTGTAACCTGGGATAGTTGGCAAGTTCTTGTCGACTGCAATCATCTTAGTTGGATCGTTAGGATCATTGATGTAGGCAGTATCTGACACACCTGCAATTGGGTTACCATTTTCATCGACAATGACAAATTTACCAAAGGCCTTATAAGTTACGGTGTCAGTTGCTTCTGGAGCATCTGGAGTTACTGTCTTACCACCTGCTACCGCTTTATCTGCAAAGTAACCATTAACAACAGGAACCTTAACTGTACCGTAAGTGTGGCTAGTTTCATTCCAAGTCACCTTACCAGTCGCTTGGTTATCCTTACCTGCAAAGGTATAGTCAGATTTCACATCTGCAGCTGGAGTTTTATCGCCAGCACCTTGGAATGTAACTGTTTGCTTCGTCGCCTTAGTCACATCGTTAACGATTGCTACGTAAACGACACGAGTGTCTTCACCTGGATTTGATGGTGATGCTGGGACAACCTTAACAGTGTAACCAGGAATACTTGGAAGCGTCTTGTCGATGGCAATCATCTTAGTCGCATCATTAGGATCGTTAGTGTAGGCAGTTGTTGATACACCTGGGATTGGATTGCCATTTTCATCCACAGCGATAAATTTACCAAAGGCTTTGTATGTCACTGTGTCTGTCGCATTTGGTGCATCTGGAGTAACTGTCTTGCCACCTGCTACGGCTTTATCTGCATAGTAACCAATGACAACTGGAGTCTTAACTGTGCCGTAAGTATGGCTTGTTGCTGTCCAAGTTGTTGTATTAGTTGCAGGATCTTCTTTACCGTTGAAGCTAAAGTCATTTTGAGTGTTAGCAGCTGGTGTCTTCGTATCAGCACCAGTGTAAGTTACTGTTTGACTTGTTGCTTTTGTGACATCTTTAGTGTCTTTTTCAACGATAATGTGGTAACGGTAACCTGGAGCTAGGTATTGACCACCACCATTAGCATCAATTGAAGCATCCAATCCTTGTGAACCGTTAGCGAATTGAACAAGGTCAACGACACGGCTTTGGTTACGGTCCCAAGTACGTTCTGAACGGATTGTTGCAATACCGTTGTTATAGTCGTACTGACGTTCTGACTTCAAAACATCTACATAAGCATTAGCTTTAGATTTGTCAGCAGACGCATACTTGATACGATAACCTGCTGGTACTGGAGGAAGCTCTGTTATACCCGCATCGTAGATCTTATTGTAAGTCCTACCGTTTGCAGTGATTGTTTCAGTTGAGTTGTTGATACGGTAGGTTGAAGATCCAGGAATCTTATTTCCTGCTTCATCAACGTAGTCAATAATACCAAGGTTGGCATAGTTAACAACAACCATGTAGTTACCATTTGTAATGTAGTCATAAGGTCTCATAACCCCACGATTATCACGACCAACTCTAAGATTGTTGATGTAATCAATGTTAACAAAGTATTGTTGACGTTCTGGCAAATAGGCAAGTTTGTAGCCTAGGTTTGTCAAATCAGGGTTTGTTGAGCTTGCTCCAGCATTGGTCAAAACAGCAACCGCATCAGCTGTACGAAGGCTACGGTTTGATACCGCAAGTCCCATAGCGTTGATGAGATTTTCAGAGTTAAGGCTTGCTTCAGCAGCATTCAATTCACTGCTTGTCACGGCCAACTCACTAGTCGCTACTTTAAGGACGCTATTTACAGCATTGGTTGTAGACTCTGCGCTGGCAGTTTCTGCTGCAGTCGCAACTGAAGCGGCTGCACTTGTTTGTGCTGATACTTGACCAGCAACAGGAGCTTCGGCTACTGCTGTTGAGCTAAGAGCTTGTGCACTAGTCGCTACAGATGAAGCAGTCGCTGCTGCAGATTCAGAGCTCGCTTGCGATGCAGCCTGAGAAGCTGCTTCTGAACTAGTTGCTGTTTGACTAGTTGTTGAAGTTGCCTGGCTTTCTTGAGTTGCTGATTGTGGCTGTTCACTAGCCAAGGCCACAGTAGAGACTGAGCTTGGTGCGTTTTCTGTTGTTGCTGGCGCTACTGATGCTGTTGTTGGCGTTGATTGCTCCACGACTACATCTGGCTCAGCAGTTGTTTCCATACCTGCGGTAGTTGGTGCTACCGTTTCATCAGCTTGGGCACCCTGTGCATTTGAGAAGATTGAAACTCCCAAAAGGACAGAGGCTACACCAAAGCTGTATTTTCTTAATGAAAAACGTTGGCGTTTGTTAAACATATCTCTCATAATAATAAATTTCCTCAATATCCAAATTACTTTATATACAGTTTCCATTTTATACTATAATTATTAAATTGTCAAATATATACTAATAATTGTGTAAAAGTTTAACTTTTATTAGAAAACATTAATTTAAAACTTTTATCTAAGTCCTTTGAAACTTCAAAACGTTCGTGCTTTTATTTACCAAAATCCTCTGTTTTGTTAGTTCTATAATTTTCAAAATACTTTTATATCAAACCATTTTTCATTAAAAACGTTCATCACCCTAACCTTATTTTTTAGTTTTGGTGATATTTATTAAAATACAAAATACTCTCCCTTCAAAAAGAAAAATTTTTTAATGACTCGACTCACACTTCTCTCAACCCCTTGCCAATACTGACATAGAGACTCCTTACTACTCCTTTTTTGAACAAACTCAAAAACCCCTTTGGCATTTACCAAAAGGGATTTTTTCATCTATTATTTGAAAATAGAACTTGTGAAACTATCTGTCTCTTGTAGGAGTTTCTTATAGACAGCTTCTTTGAGTTTTGTCGTATGGCTTGTTGATACAGATTTATTACCGTTATTATCTGTTTTAAGACTTGCAGCATCTTTGGCTACTGCCGCTTTAAACAAGGCCAACAAATCATCGTAAGAACTTACAGATGTGCCATCAATAGCAACTGTCGTCAAACCATGGGACGCTTTTTCTTTCACTTCTTTGAAGTAGGCCTTCTTGAAGTCTTCCAGGGTGTTGAACTGGCCATCAGAAATCTTGTTAATGATAAAGTCATCACCAAGGGTGTTCTTACCAGCCGCTTTAGCTTCTTGTTTATACTTGTTGGTCGCATAACCTAGGAAGCCTTTTTCATAGCCGTAGTATCCCCAGAGTCTGAAAGTATTATGCTTGAAGGACATAGCGCCTGGAGAGCCCTCACTGGTATTACCACCATAAATGGCAGACATCATAGGCACATTGACATAGGCAGAAGAGAAATCCTCAGGTTTATAAACACCATTTCCAGGTCCACGATTGGTCATGAAGTTATTATCCACAAGGTCATCAATAGAAGTCAAGCTAATAGCTTTTTCGCTATCACTTAGAGCACGCACCTTGTCGTATTGGTTTTTACTGTTACCTCGTAGCTGTTTATCTACCTTCTTGAACCATGCGTTATTGAGCTCTTGCTTGCCTTGGCTGAGGACCGCTTCCCCTTCAAGGGAGTCAAGAAGCATAAGGGTATCGTTGTAGCCCTTCATGTAACGGTCGATGGCTTCACGCGACTTCAACTTGTTTGGATTAGTGTTGTACCACTGATTACCGTCGTTTTCTCTTTCAAAGGCCATGTTAAGTCCCAAGGCCCCGTATTCACCTTGATGGCCCTGTGTAGCTGGTGATTGCAACATCCCTTGGGCATAAGCTTCAACGTCTGTTCCTTCACGACGACCAAAGCCTCCAAAGTAGGCAATACGGTCATTGATATGAGTTGTTTCATGAGTGAAGGCCGAAGCACCGTACTCACTAATCATGTTAGACATGACAAAAGTAACTTTGGCACGATTATCGTATGGATTGTCATAGATGGCAGCATAGGCACCAGCCATAGCTCCGTTATCACCATAGTACTCACCAACTGGTCCATAGATTTCACGGATTGGCGCATAGACTTCTGTACTGTTCTTGAATTGGCCGTAGCGCTCTGGCCAACCTGGCCAACCATGACCCCAGACATAGAAACCTTCCCAGACTGGATTGACAATGTCTTTGAACAATTTGTTTTTGACATTATCCGCAGCCAATCTTTGCCAGAAATCAAGATAGTTGATTTGACGTTGAGCGGCTAGATCAATCTCAGGTTTCAACTTCTCTAAGGTTGTATTGTACTTGTTAGCCGTACCATAAGACATGGTGTCATAGGTAGAAATCAAGAACATCTCTGTCTTATCAAGGTTCAACAATGGCAAAATCATCTTGCGGTGGAGACCACGACTAAGGTTATCATAAACACGATACTTGTGCTCACCGACACCTTCATTTTGAGATGCCTTCTCAACAACGTAGACCTTATCCTTAGCAGCATCAATGAACCAATCATTCATATTGTCGATAGTGGTAAAGAGTTTTCGGTTGTAATTAAGGAAGTCGGTCAGATCACTAGAAAGGGTACTTTTGGCGAGAACTTCACCAAAAGCATCGTATGTTCTTGAACCACTGATATTATTTTCCTTAGAGCCAATCTCAATCAAACGGTCAAGGACATCAACATTTTTACCATAGAAATCTGGTTTGAAGAGCATGATTTCTTTGATATTAACATCATCGAACTTAACACCATAGTAGCGATTCAAGTAAGTCAAACCTAACAAGAGGGCCGCTTTATTTTTCTCAACCTTGTCAAGAATCATTTGTTGGGCAGCTGGTGATTGGTTAAGCTGGTGGTCTTCATTTTGAACCAGCTTAGTCACCAGGTTAGTTAAATTAGCCTTAACAGCTTCAAAACTTTCTTCCAAGAAGAGGTTCTTGATAGCATTGACCTTGTTTGGACCGGTACGACCAAGTTTTTGGTAAATCGAATCAGACTGCAACTCAATCGGCTTAAGAATATCAACAATACCATTGATAAGACTTGAGTGGTCTTTTTGAACGACATTTGGAGTGTACGCGATACCCAAATCAGCAACAGTGTACTCTTTAACATTGCTCAAACCTTCTGAACTCTCTGAAAGCTTGAAGTAGTCTTTGCTTCCATCAGCATAGTGAACAATAATCTTGTTAGCATCGCTTAGGTCTGTAACAAAATTACTGTCTTTCATTGGTGTCACTGAGAGCACATCTTTGGTATTCAAGTTATGGTCTTTAGCCAGTTTGTTTGCTTGATAGACAATATAATCCTTGTTATAGAATGGCTGGAATTTTTCAATATTCTTGTAAGCCTGTTTGTATTCTGGCTTATAGTCTTGAATATTGGCAAACTCTGCTTGACTAGAAACATTGTTAAGAGTATTCAACGCGTAAGGCTCGCTAACAAATGTATCAGCAGTGATCTTGTAACCTTCAACACGCTTGTCAGCTTCTTCCTTGGTCAAATGTTTGAGCTTATTCGGACTCTTAGTATCTTTACCAGTACCATCTTCGGCCGAGCTATAGCCGACAACACCAAAGAGATCTTTGATGTATGGACCACCATCTTCATCATTAACATCATTCGAAGCAAAGATTTCTTGGCCCTTGATAACCTTGGCATAGGTTACGTTGTCCTGAACGGCACCATATGGCCATGTCTTAGCGACAATACCACCGACATTTCTTGTGTTTTTAACATCAAGAACACCTTTAGCTACTGAATTGGTTACCTTAGCCTTCGTTCCTGATTTCCAACTGTTGAGCATGTAAGTGACAAATGGCACCAGCATACTTGCGTTGGCATTTTGAGCTGTAATGGTCGCATCGACATAGGCTCTGTTGACGAATCCCATGTAGTTTGAACCAGCAATCCCACCAACTGTCGAGTTATTACCGACAGAGTTGATCTTACCGATAAAGGCAACATTTTCAATCTTGCCATCTTCATCAATCTTATTGACAATACCTGCAACGTCATTGTTACCAGTCACTGAACCAGCCACCTTAACATCTTCAATCAGACCTTTGTTTTTAAGGTTAAATCCAACCGTCGCTATTTGATTCTGACCAGGGCGATTGATGTCTACATTTTCAAAGTTGATATTCTTGATCGTTCCGCCATTGATGACATTAAACAATGGATGCTCTAAATCATAGATGGCATAGCGTTTGTCACCATCACTGAGCAACTTACCAGTAAATTCGGTCGTAATGTATGATTTGCCGTTTGGAACGACGTGACGAGCACTCATACTTTGACCCAGTCTAAATTCACCTGATGGATTAGCCTGAATGGCATTGACCAACTCAGCAAAATCATAGTAAACATTAGCTTGGCTAGGCTTAGGTTTCTCAATATAGTAGCTATACGTTTGAGCAAAATGATTTTGGCCATCACGTTGCACCAAATTGTCCGCTTCTGCAGTTACCTTATAAACCGCCTTACCATCAACTGTTGTCTCTTCGATGGCTTTCACTGCCAAGTAAGTGGTCTTCTGATCCGCAGAAGTCATCTTCAAGTAATAATTCGTGAGGTCTTGAGGTACAGCTGTCAGACGGGTCTCATCCACTTCTGTTTGATTGTCATACTTAATCAAATCCGTACGGGCAAAATCTTTAAGCTCAACCTTCTTGAGATCAAGTTGGATAGTTTGGTCTGCCAAAACCTGACTCTCCTCACCATTGCCACGATCATAGGTCATGGTTGTTGTGAGGGTATATGGCTTGTAATAGTCTAAGTTTGTTAGGTCAGCAGTCAAGGTCGTGGTAGGAATATCAAGCGTTTGAACAACCTGTCCGTCTTTCTTAAGCACCGCTTTAATAGTCATGATAGCTGCTGAACCTGGATTCGTCAAGTTGTAGCTAAGTTTAGCACTACGACCCAAATCATCCTTGTCAATCTGTGTCAGCGTAAGCACTGGTTTTTCAGATACCTTGGTCCCTTTGTGAACGATACGATCTTGAAGAGGAACTAGCACGGTTTCAGTAACAGTTGGTGCCTCAGACGTCTTATTCCCTTTATAGGTCTTATAGACTTTGGTGATTTTGTTTTGACCTTTTTGACCTTCTTGAACAACCTTTAGAGTGCCCTTTTCAAGACTATCATCTTCTTGGACAATCTCTTTAAATGGAAGCTCTACAATAGACTCTTCAGTCGTTGTTCCATCTAGAGGCTTGCTGCCACGACGAAGTTTTCTAGGTTGTGGCACCTCAATAACCTTACCTGATACAATAGTTGGCTCACCAACCTTGACACCATCAATGGTTTGGTAAATTTTCTGGATTTCTTGGCTACCTTTTTGACCTTCTTGCTCGACAACCTCTTCATCCACATACTTGCTATCATCAGTGATAACTTCGATAGGATAATCGATGGCTTGCGTTTCAGTCTCTGTGACACTTCCAACAACTGGAGTGTGGACAGGATTCTCGGGTTGGACAGCCGCCTCACCTTCGTGACCTAATTCTTGTGTACCCTTGGCTTCCAGTTTGCCTGTGTACTCTGGATTTGTAGATTGAACAAAGGCTTCGCCTTCATGACCTGGTTCTTGTGTACCCTTGGCTTCCAGTTTGCCTGTGTACTCTGGATTAGCAGGTTGAACAGCTGCTTCGCCTTCATGGCCAACTTCTTGGGTACCATTGGCACTGATTGGACCGGTGTACTCTGGGTTAGCTGGTTGAACCACTGCCTCGCCTTCGTGCCCAACTTCTTGGGTACCGTTAGCACTGATCGGTCCAGTGTACTCTGGATTAGCTGGTTGGACCCATGCTTCACCCTCGTGACCAACTTCTTGAGTACCATTCGCACTGATTGGACCGGTATACGCTGGATTGGCGGGCTGAACTAGAGCTTCGCCTTCGTGTCCAACTTCTTGGGTACCATTGGCACTAATCGGTCCAGTGTAATCTGGATTTGCAGGTTGAACAGCTGCCTCGCCTTCATGACCTGATTCTTGCGTACCTTTAGCGCTAATTGGTCCAGTGTACTCTGGGTTAGCTGATTGAACAGCTGCCTCGCCTTCATGACCTGGCTCCTGTGTTCCTTTTTTCCAACTGATTCCCTTACTATCCCTATCAGCTGTCCCCTGACTAACTGTATTATCTTCTTTTATTGAAGACTCAATCCCTTGCAAAGTATTCTCCAAAGGTTGGTCAAGCTCCGGCTTAGCAGAGTAACGCAGATAACCCACATACTCATAACCATCAATGGCAATAACACCCTTAGCCAAATCTTCTTTATTTGAAACCGCAAGAGTTTGATTATAGGCCTGTAACTCCTTGTTTTGCAAGGCAAGAACCTCTATCGGCACAAGGAGACTTTGCCCTGCGGCCCCAATCAAGACCAAGCCAATAATTTTTTTACGATGTTTTTTTGAAAATAGGAGCACAGCTATAGTCGCTGTTGCCAATCCCAAACCTGTCGCTGCCCAGTCAGAACTTCCTGTCTGAGGAAGAGTAGCTTGACTGTCTCCCTTACGTTTATAAACCAGATAAAAAGTGTCCCCATTTTGATATTCCTTAGGAATAGCATGTACCACTTGCTTCTGCTCTTCAGCTGTTAATTCATTTTCTGTGACATAGGCCATGTGTACCGATGCATCCGAAGTAACCTGGTCTGCCGAAACTGGTTTAGACACGAAAAGACCACCTGCTAACAAGAATGTCCCGATAGCAACTGGCCCTACACCTACTGACAATTTACGAATGGCGTATTTTGTCACTTTTTCAAAAACATGATTTGCTTGTTTCATTCAAAATCTTCCTATATGTTAATCCTTGTACCCCAAGGCACGTCAAAAAAACGAAGACGTTATTGAAAAAACACGCACTCTATACATCTATTAACCTTCTTCCGAAGTCTATCATATCCTTTTTTTAATCTTTAGGCAAGTATTTTCTATAATTTTTAATCAATATAAATAATTGTTTAGCAACCATACTTTTCTTTCATGAAAACCTCTAAAATCTTTTCATATAACTAATTATAAAGACTCTAACATTTGTAAAAACTTTCTCTTGAAATTCAAAGTAGTGATATATTTTGAGTTAAATAATTTTATAAATTATACTGATATCCCCATATATCTAACATTTTAATTAAAAAGATAAATAAAGACTACTAATTTTGACAAGAAAAAAACGCAAGAACTTCTCTCGCGTTTTTTTCGCATTAATATTCCAGAGTTTAGCCAATACCTTTAGAAAGATTATACGGACAAACTAACCAATATAGAGTTTACCATAATATAATCTAAATAACAATCGTCAAATAATCTCATTATATATATTCTTTCGTGTATGAAAGAGATATTTAGTCTCTTAAATTAAACACCTATTTAATATCAAAACATAAAATCTTAAATTGTAACCATGCATCGTCGCCCACTGAATTCTCCTCAATTATAAATTAATTAGTCTTAAACTAGATTATATTTTCCTTTATAACTATAACTTAGTCTGAAAATTCACCTCACCATCTCAGAAAATATTATTTTTATAAAAATTATTGCAAATTTCTCATTTTGCTGCTATAATCACCTTAGTAGACTCATATTTAAATGAATTTATCTTCCCCTCGTCTCTAATTAACTTCTATCATAGAGACTTCACATTTAGCTTCAAACTTACATATTACTCTTGTATGAGCTACTATTTTAAAGAAGCTCTTTGTCAACTGTAGTGGGTGACGAAAAGCTAACATCTAGAGAGGACCGGATAGGTCTTCTCTTTTTGTATATTCAGAGTGATGAAAACACGTTTCCTAAAGTTGATAAAATTTCTAAAACCGAAGCCCAGACGTTTAATATCTTTGATAAGCTTATTAGTCCCCTCCAATTTTGTTTTGCATTTGAGTAATGTGTTTCTAGTGCATTTTTGATGTATTGTTTATGTTTACGAAAAGTCCTAAAGACAGTTTTGAAGTAATGATTGACCTTGCTTATATTCTCCTCTATGAGCTCAAAAAACTCATCTACCCTCTTCTCCTGAAAGTGAAACAGCAACAGCTGATAGAGGTTATAATAATTAGCGAGTTCTTCTGAAAAGTCTAGTGTCTTCCTAACGACTTCATGTGGACTTAAGGTTTGACCAAAGGTCTTCGAGTGAAATGATTTACAAGATAACTTACGGCTGTCCTTTTGGAAGAGTCGCCAATGATTTTTTAAGGCTCGGTAGGGGAGTGATTTCTTATCAAACTGGTTCATAATGGCAATTCTTGTCTTTAAAAAGGCTCGACCAAGGTGCTGGATGATGTGGAAACGATCAATAATGATTTCGGCGTTTGGGAAGAGTCTGCGGGCTAGTGGGATATAGGCTCCAGACATATCCATTGTGATAAACTGCACCTGTTGGCGAGCTTTTAATGGATACTTTAAAAAGTAGTTTCGTATAGTGGTTTGGCGGCGATTATCAAGGATGGTTATGAGTTCGTTTGTCTCATAATTCTGCGCCACAAAAGCCAATTCCCCTTTCTTGAACCCAAACTCATCCCAGGACATAACAGCTGGGAGTTTGTCATAATGTTCCTTGAAAGTAAACTGGTCAAGTTTACGATAGACAGTGGATGTCGATACACGAAGTCTTCTGGCAATATCCGTTAGTGATACCTTCTCAGTTAGAAGTTGTGCAACCTTTTGTCGGACAAGGTTGGAGATTTGGTGGTTTTTCTCAACGATTGAGGTTTCAGCCACTGTTACTCTCTTACACACTTTACACTGGAAGCGACGTTTCTTCAGACGTAGTAGTGTTGGAGTTCCAGCTTGTTCGAGAAGAGGGATTTTAGAAGGTCTTTGAAAGTCATATTTGATCATTATTCCTTGGCAATGAGGGCATGATGGTGCAGGGTAATCGAGTTTTGCTTGAATCTCGATATGAGTATCAGTTTCGAAAACAAATAAAATCTTGATATTTTGGTCTTTAATTCCGATTAATTCTATGGTATTCTTAATAAGTCTCATAAGTTCTTCCTAATGGTAGTTTCGTCGCTTTTCATTATAGTTCTTATGGGACTTTTTGTGTACACTCAAAAAGCTCTATAATCTCTAAAGTGGTTTTACCCACTACAGAAATTATAGAGCCTTTTATTTTTGCTAGGTTTTACTCCCTCGTATCATTTCTATTTACTGTTGAAACATGTTATAATTGTTTTGAACGACTATTATAGAAAGATGCAAGGAGACGAGCATGGAAGAACTTAAGAAAATCGCTGGCGTAACCGCTGCCAAATACGTTGAAGATGGAATGGTTGTTGGACTCGGTACAGGGTCAACAGCTTATTTCTTCGTGGAGGAAATTGGCCGTCGTATTAAGGAAGAAGGCCTTAGTGTTGTTGGAGTAACGACATCAAGTCAAACCACTAAACAAGCTGAAGGCTTAGGTATTCCTTTGAAGGCAGTGGATGATATTGACAGTATTGATGTTACTGTTGATGGCGCCGACGAAGTAGACCCTCAACTCAATGGGATTAAAGGTGGCGGTGGTGCCCTTCTGATGGAAAAAATCGTCGCTACACCTACGAAAGAATATATCTGGGTAGTTGATGAGTCAAAAATGGTTAATCAATTAGGTGCTTTCAAATTACCAGTTGAAGTGGTTCAATATGGTGCTGATCGTCTCTATCGTGTCTTTGAGTCGAAGGGCTATAAGCCATCATTCCGACTTACGGAGGAAGGTAATCGCTTTGTTACAGATATGAAGAACTATATCATCGATCTTGATTTAGGTAAGATTGAAAATCCAGTAGCTCTTGGTGAAGAACTAAAAGCTATGACAGGTGTTGTCGATCATGGATTGTTCAATGGTATGGTTAACAAAGTCATCGTTGCAGGAAAAGACGGTGTTAAGGTCGTTGAAGTCAAGGCCTAGTCCAATTTTGATTTCCCCTCACCTTTAATGAGGAAAACTAATTAATTATGTCAAACTATTAAATAATATAGAAAGGCAAGAGGTAATTTCGAAAAGATTTTATCTCTTTGTGGTGTTATTATGTCCAAATTTAACCGAATGCATTTAGTCGTTCTTGATTCAGTAGGAATTGGTGCTGCTCCAGATGCCAATGACTTTGTCAATGCAGGTGTGCCAGATGGTGCTTCAGATACCCTTGGTCATATCTCTAAATCAGTAGGATTGAATGTGCCAAATATGGCTAAGCTTGGTCTAGGAAATATTCCTCGTGAAACACCTTTGAAAACAGTACCGGCAGAAAGTAACCCAACTGGTTATGCAACAAAATTGCAGGAAGTTTCTCTTGGTAAGGATACGATGACTGGTCACTGGGAAATCATGGGTCTCAATATTACTGAACCTTTTGATACTTTCTGGAACGGATTCCCAGAAGAAATTCTCACTAAAATTGAGGAATTCTCAGGTCGTAAAGTCATTCGTGAAGCTAATAAACCATACTCAGGTACAGCTGTTATTGAAGACTTTGGACCTCGTCAAATGGAAACTGGTGAATTGATTATTTACACTTCAGCTGACCCAGTTCTTCAAATTGCTGCACACGAAGACATTATTCCATTGGATGAGTTGTATCGTATTTGTGAATATGCGCGTTCAATTACCCTTGAGCGTCCAGCTCTTCTAGGGCGTATCATTGCTCGTCCTTACGTTGGTGAGCCTGGAAACTTCACTCGTACATCTAATCGTCGAGATTTGGCTGTTTCACCATTTGCACCAACTGTTTTGGATAAATTGAATGAAGCTGGTATTGATACTTATGCCGTTGGTAAAATCAATGATATTTTCAACGGAGCTGGTATTAATCACGATATGGGCCACAACAAATCAAATAGCCATGGTATTGATAATTTGATTAAAGCTATGACTTCTGAAGATTTCAAACATGGCTTCTCATTCACAAACTTGGTAGACTTCGATGCCCTTTATGGACACCGTCGTGATCCACATGGATATCGTGATTGTTTGCACGAATTTGACCAACGTTTGCCTGAAATCATTGCTGCCATGCGTGAAGATGATCTCTTGATGATTACAGCAGACCACGGAAATGATCCAACTTATGCAGGTACAGACCATACTCGTGAATATATTCCTTTCTTGGCTTATAGCCCATCATTCAAAGGAAATGGACTTATTCCAGTAGGTCATTTCTCTGACATCTCAGCAACTGTCGCTGAAAACTTTGGTGTAGATAAAGCCATGATTGGTGAAAGCTTCTTGGATAAACTTGTCTAAAATGAAGCGCTATGCATTTTTGGTTCGTGGGATAAACGTTGGTGGTCGTCACAAGGTAGTCATGGAAGAATTTTGTCATGACTTAAAAGAACTTGGGATGTCAAATGTTTCTTCCTATATAAATAGTGGGAATTTTTTCTTCGATTCATCCTTGATGAAAGCGGAACTCCTCTTAGTTTTAGAGAAATTTCTTAATAAGACTTATCCATTTATTAAGGTGTTTTCTCTTTTTACTCTAGAAGATTACCAAAATGAAGTGGCCTCTTTACCTAAGTGGTGGGAAGATGATTTCTATAGAAAAGATGTCCTCTTATATACTGAAAGACTTGACAAGAACGAAATGAGAAATGTTATTGAGTCTTTAGAGTTGGGAGATGAAATTATTCATCTTGGTCAACTTGGGATCTACTGGGGTAAATTTGATAAATCAAGCTATAACCAAACGGCTTATCATAAGAAGCTATTGAAAGCACCTTTTTATCCTTCTATAACCATTCGAAATGCAAGAACGTTTTCAAAAATTGGTCACTTTTTAAGAATGAAATAAAATTAAGGAAGAATTAACATGTCGCTACTTGAAAAAATTAGAGTTACTCAAGCATTTTTGGAAAGCAAAGGAATTGAAAAACCTGAGTTTGGTTTAATTTTGGGTTCTGGACTTGGTGAGTTGGCTGAAGAAGTTGAAGACGCAGTTGTCATTGACTATGCGGATATTCCAAACTGGGGACAATCAACGGTTGTCGGTCATGCTGGAAAACTTGTTTACGGAACCTTGTCTGGACGTAAGGTTTTAGCTCTTCAAGGTCGTTTCCATTTTTATGAAGGAAATCCGCTTGAAGTAGTTACTTTCCCTGTACGTGTTATGAAAGCTCTTGGATGCGAAGGAGTTGTTGTAACCAATGCAGCAGGTGGTATCGGCTTTGGTCCAGGTACTTTGATGGCCATCACTGACCACATCAACATGACTGGTCAAAACCCATTGATTGGTGAAAACTTGGATGACTTTGGTCCACGTTTCCCTGATATGTCGAAAGCTTACA
>ERZ773018.943-NODE-943-length-16249-cov-4.734902_pt1 | contig 16249 bp, 14 predicted proteins | sample MGYA00580840_ERZ773018 | MGnify/ENA primary metagenome ERZ773018 (study PRJEB29015, sample SAMEA2738125) | human oral metagenome | biome: human oral; feature: human-associated habitat; material: saliva | place: China | collected 2256 ... | reverse complement strand
ACAACGAAGAAGCTCTTGCTTTGACAATGCCTTCAGGTGAAACACTTGAAGCTGCTTATGTTAGTGCAACTGCTACAATCGGAGAAAAAATCTCATTCCGTCGTTTTGCAGTTGTTGAAAAAGCAGATGATCAAGTATTTGGAGCTTACCAACACAATGGTGGACGTATCGATGTTATCACAGTTCTTTCAGGCAGTGACGAAGATCTTGCAAAACACGTGGCAATGCATGTTGCCGCTATGAAACCTTCCGTTCTTTCATACAAAGAATTGAGCGAAGAATTTATCCATGATGAATTGGCTCAAATGAACCATAAAATTGACCAAGACAATGAAAGCCGTGCAATGGTTGGTAAACCAGCACTTCCACACTACAAATTTGGTTCTAAACTTCAATTGACAGATGAAGTGATTGCACAAGCTGAAGAAGATATTAAAGCAGGTCTTGCGGCTGAAGGTAAGCCAGAAAAAATCTGGGACAAAATCATCCCTGGTAAGATGGATCGCTTTATGTTAGATAACACAAAAGTTGACCAACAATATACACTCTTAGCCCAAATTTATATTATGGATGACAGCAAAACTGTTGAAGCATTCCTTGAAAGTCAAGGGGCTACAATCGCTAGCTTTACACGTTTTGAAGTAGGTGACGGTATTGAAAAAGCTGCCAATGATTTTGAATCAGAAGTAGCTGCTACAATGGCTGCTGCACTTGGACAAAACTAAGTTAATCAATTATGTAAATGGCAAACAAAAGGTTAGAGAACAGATGAAGTTCTCTAACCTTTTTTAGCTGCGGTTACTATTTTACAATTCGTTTCGTGAATCCTTTGTGTGAAATGACTAAGTCTACAAAGATTAAAACAACTAAGGAGATAAGTAAATAAGTAATTTCAGAGTAGGTGAAAGCAATTCGATAAGTTTGTGTAAAAAGAATAGCAAAAACACTGGTAACAACGATGGCTAAATCAATTGTCCATTTTGTTTTGGGTTTTATTGAAGACGGTTCAAATAAAAACGGGGCAAATAAACAGGCGACTAATGTGGCGACTTGAACATCTACATAGTCAGCAGAAATAATTGTAAAAAAGAATAAAGTTGAAAACAACCAAACCAGTATATGACGTGTATATTTGAACCAATCCATTTTCATTCATTTGGCCTCCTTTTATTGATATCGTCAAATTTTCATCTATATTATAACGCTTTAAAATTAAAAGGCAAGCGTTTACACTTGAATTGTTGCTGATAGATAAGCTTTTTCACTTGCTTGAATAATCAGACTTTTCAGTTTTTCATTTAGCTCTTTTTCTTTTAAAAAGAGAAGAATTTCGGTATAATATTAGTCAAAGATAGTCAATGTCAGTTGTGGGTAGTTGTTTATAGACTGAGACCAAAAAGAAAGGAGTTGTCATGAGTAATAAAAATACATCAGATAATATTGAAGAATATATTAAAACTCTTTTGGCACAGGCAGGGATTGCGGAGCTGAAGCGAAGCGAAATTGCGGACGTTTTTCAGGTTGTTCCTAGCCAGATAAATTATGTAATAAAGACGCGCTTTACGGAGAGTCGTGGCTATGTTGTTGAAAGTAAGCGTGGTGGTGGAGGCTATATTCGGATTGGTCGAATTGAATTTTCCAATCACCATGAGTTGCTTTGTGATTTGTTGCATAGCGTTGGTGAGCAGATTAGCCATCAGATCTTTACAGATATTATTCAGCTGTTATTTGATGAACAGATCATGACAGAACGAGAAGGGAATCTTCTTTTAGCGACGACAACAGACAGGGTATTGGGGACAAATGCTGCACAGATTCGTGCGCGGATGTTAAAGAAAATTTTACAGCAAGTTGATAGAAAAGGGAAAAACTAATATATGAAACATTCAAAAGCTTTGACAGAAAGTATTGAATCAGCACAGTTATTAGCAAGTCATTTTGAAACGGATTATTTAGAGTCTTGGCAGCTGTTGATTGCTATGGCAAATAATCCTTATAGTGTTGCTGGTTCAGTTTTAAATGATTATCCACTTGAAATTGATGATTTTGAAAAGGCGGCTTTTCATATCACGGGGAAAGTCTATCAACAAGAGGGAGCTTTTACTATTTGGCCGTTTTCTTATCGCATGAAAGTGCTATTTATGACTGCTGAACAAATTGCAGAGGCGGTTCATGCCAAGAACCTTGGGACAGAGCATGTGTTGCTAGCTATGTTATTTGACCGAGGAAGTTTGGCAGCGCGTATTCTTGAATTTATTGGTTTTAGTTACGAAGATAAAGAAGGTGCTCTACGCATGACAGATCTTCGGAAAAATTTAGAGCATAAGGCAAGCTGGAATAAAGAGGATTTAAAGGCGATTCGTCACCTAAATAAAAATGCTGCAGCAACAAGACAAACGATGGCTAATATGATGGGAATGCCTCCTGCAACCAGTGGCGGACTAGAAGATTATACTCGTGATTTAACCGAAATGGCTCATACGGGTCTTTTAGAACCGGTCATTGGGCGGGATAAAGAGATTTCTCGCATGCTTCAGATTTTAAGTCGCAAGACGAAAAATAATCCAGTTTTGGTAGGAGATGCAGGAGTTGGGAAGACAGCATTAGCCCTTGGTTTGGCGCAACGTGTGGCAGCTGGTCAAGTTCCAAATGAGCTTGCAAAGATGAGAGTTTTAGAGCTAGATTTAATGAATGTGGTGGCTGGAACTCGTTTTCGTGGTGATTTTGAAGAACGGATGAACAATATTATCAATGATATTGAAGCAGATGGACATGTCATTCTTTTCATTGATGAGCTTCATACTATTATGGGGTCGGGTAGCGGGATTGACTCGACATTAGATGCAGCGAACATTCTCAAGCCAGCTTTGTCCAGAGGGACACTTAGAACGGTCGGCGCAACGACACAAGAAGAGTACCAGAAATATATTGAAAAGGACGCAGCTCTTTCACGGCGCTTTGCTAAGGTTGCTATTGAAGAGCCAACAGTAGCTGATAGTATTGCGATTTTACAAGGGCTAAAGAAAACTTATGAAGATCACCACAAGGTCGTGATTACGGATTCGGCCATTGAGACGGCTGTTAAGTATGCTCATCGTTATCTAACAGGCAAACATCTACCGGATTCGGCCATTGATTTGCTAGATGAAGCCGCTGCAACAGTACAAAATAAAGGTCCGCAAAATCACGTAAAAGTCGAATTGAGTGCAGCAGACGAGGCTTTAATGGCAGGCAATTGGAACAAAGTTAGTACGTTGTTGGAGAAAGAGAGTCAGCCGATTGTCTATAAATTAAGAGTGAAAGACGAGGATGTTTTGGCAACGCTCAGCAGTTTATCAGGTATTCCCGTGCAAAAGTTGACGCAAACAGATGCGAAGAAATACCTCAATTTAGAAAAGGAGTTACACAAACGAGTTATCGGGCAAAATGAAGCAATTTCTGCTATTAGTCGAGCGATTCGGCGCAATCAATCCGGTATCCGCACTAGCAAGCGCCCAATTGGCTCCTTTATGTTCTTGGGACCAACCGGAGTCGGAAAAACTGAGCTAGCTAAGGCTTTGGCAGAAGTTCTCTTTGATGACGAAACAGCACTGATTCGTTTTGATATGAGTGAATACATGGAGAAATTTGCTGCTAGTCGCCTTAATGGAGCGCCTCCAGGTTATGTTGGTTATGAAGAAGGGGGCGAATTAACTGAAAAAGTTCGCAATCGTCCGTACTCTGTCCTCCTCTTTGATGAGGTAGAAAAAGCACATCCTGATATTTTCAATGTGCTTCTCCAAGTCTTAGATGACGGGGTGTTGACAGACAGCAAGGGGCGTAAGGTGGATTTTTCCAATACCATTATCATTATGACCAGCAATCTTGGTGCGACAAGTTTGCGGGACGACAAGACGGTTGGTTTTGGAGCACGTGATGTTCACTTTGATCATGAAAGCATGGAAAAACGGATGATGGAAGAGCTAAAGAAAGCTTATCGTCCAGAATTTATTAACCGAATTGATGAAAAGGTTGTTTTTCACAGTTTGACTAGCGAAGACATGCAGGAAGTGGTGAAAATTATGGTGCAATCGCTCATTTCTAGTCTTGCAGAAAAAGGAATTAAACTCAAATTCCAGCCGAGTGCTTTGAAGCTTCTAGCTCAAGAGGGCTATGATCCTGAAATGGGAGCTCGTCCATTGCGTCGAATTCTACAAACTCGGGTGGAAGACCATTTATCAGAATTACTTTTAGCAGGTGAGCTAAAAACGGGACAAAGCTTGAAAGTCGGTGTCAAGGCTGGAAAATTGAAGTTTGAAGTGCTCTGAGTTTTTATTCGAAGCATTCATCAGGGAATAGATAAGGTATTTTAATATGGACATTCGTGAAATGGTAGAAGAAGATTACGACCAAGTTTACCAATTATGGCTGTCATGTGCAGGTATGGGCTTAAATCATTTGGATGATTCTAAGGAGGGGATTGCACAGTTTCTAAAAAGGAACCCTCAAACTTGTCTGGTAGCAGTAGAAAATCAAATAATTATTGGAGCGATTTTAGTTGGCTTTGATGGTCGAAGGGCGTATATCTATCATACAGCTGTTCATCCGAATTACCGTAGGAGATGGATTGCTCGACAGTTGGTTGAAACAGTTTTAACTGTCTTAGATGAGTTGAAAATTCATAAGGTTGCCTTGGTTGTCTTTAAAAGGAATGCAGAAGGAAACAAGTTTTGGGAGAAATTAGGATTCTCTGTTCGAGAAGATCTCATTTACCGCAATCAAGCAAGGACTGAAATGGTTCGGCTGGATACCTAGTAGAAATGACTAATAAAAAACATCAACCATTTAGGAATAATTTCCCAGATGATTGGTGTTTTTTTAATGTTTAAACTTGTAGCAATTCTTCAATTTCTGCAAGACTGTTGGCTTGGGAAATAGCGCTGCGGAGTTTGGCAGCACCAGCTGTTCCGCGGAGGTAATGAGGTGCTAAGCCACGAAATTCTCTAATGGCGATATGCTCGCCCTTGAGGTCAATTAGACGTTTCAAATGATCGTAAGCGACTTGCATTTTATCCTCAAAGCTGAGATCAGGCAGGATTTCTCCTGTTTCAAAATAGTGGTTAATCTGATGAAAAAGATACGGATTGCCCATAGCAGCGCGCCCAATCATGACAGCATCTGCCCCCACTTCTTCTATACGCTGTTGAGCATCTTGGACAGTACGAATATCGCCATTGGCAATAAAAGGAATCTTGGTTAAGGCTTGCGCAACATTGTGGAGGGTTTCAAGATCAGCGTGACCAGTATACATCTGCTCGCGTGTACGTCCATGCATAGCCAGCGCTGCCGCACCAGCAGCTTCAGCTGCAAGAGCATTTTCCACAGCTAGTGAGGCATCTGCCCAACCAGTACGCATTTTCACGGTCAACGGAATATCTAGAACAGAACGAACTTTATTGATAATAGAATAGATTTTTTCTGGATCTTTGAGCCATTTTGCTCCAGCTTCGTTTTTGACAATTTTATTTACGGGACAGCCCATATTAATATCCACAATATCTGTTTGGGTATTTTCTTGGATAAATTCGGCAGCGCGCGCCAAACTATCTTCGTCACTCCCAAACAACTGAATGGAAACGGGATGTTCTTCTTCGTCAATATGCAGCATATGGAGTGTCTTTTTGTTATTGTATTGAATGCCTTTGTCTGAGACCATTTCCATGACGACAAGTCCTGCGCCAAGCTCTTTTGCAATTGTCCGAAAAGCTGAATTGGTGACGCCTGCCATGGGAGCAAGAACAGTCCGGTTGGGAATTTTTACATCACCAATCAAAAAAGGGGTATTAAGATTTGTCATGAATGAGTTCCTCCAAGTCTTTTTCGTCAAAATGATATGTACTTTGGCAGAATTGGCAAGTGATTTCAGCGCCGTGGTCTTCATCTCGCATTTCTTCAAGATCTGACTTAGGTAGGCTTGAGAGGGCATTTAAAAACCGTTCTTTGCTGCAATCACATTGGAAGCGGAGCTTTTCTTCTGACAAGCGTTTGTAGGGATCGTTGCCATAGATAGCTGAAAGCAAGGCTTCAATATGGTTTTCAGATTCCAAAAGTGTTGAAATAGCAGGCATTTCTTGGATTCGTTTTTCAAAGCGGGTGATTTCTTCTTCTTGGGCACCAGGGAGAACTTGCAAGAGAAATCCGCCAGCAACCTTGACCTTGTCGTCGGTATCTAGTAGTACATTCAAGCCAATGGCTGAAGGAGTCTGTTGACTTTCTGTTAGGTAGAATGCAAGGTCTTCTCCAATCTCACCGGACACAAGTGGAGTCATAGAATGATAAGGATTTCCAGTTCCATAATCCGTAATAACGAGAAATTCGCCATTTCCAACGAATGGTCCAACCAACACTTCACCTGTTGCAGTTTTTTTAATGTCCACACCGGAATTTTGCACATAGCCTTTGACAGTACCTTTTGTATCTGCGACGGTGATAATCGCACCGAGAGAGCTTGTCCCTAGTACTTTGACGGTGATTTTTGTATCTCCTTTTTCGTTTGCGGCAAGGATTTGACTGGCAATGAGTGTGCGACCTAACGCTACGGTTGAGCTAGCAAGGGTCTGGTGTTTTTCCTGAGCTGTTCGAACAGTTTCGGTACTATCTAGTACATAAGCTCGGAAAGCTCCGTTTTCTGAAATAGTTTTAATAATTTTATCCATACCTTTTATTGTAACATAAAAAAGAAAAGGGAGCGGAACAAAAATCAGTATTTCGTAAGAAAGTGATTTTGTTGTCCTGCTCCACATAATTGACGAGGTTGTCATTATTTACATGGCAAAGAGTTAGTGCTATATACTGTTACTTTGTTTGGATGAAATAGCATACCACAAGAATTTATTTTTGTCTTACTTCCATGTTTCAGCTCGTTATGTTTCACTTGTAGTCGGTTCATCCACTTCTTTTTGGATCTCTTTTCCCTGATCTAGCAAAGCTTGGATAATTTTTTGGTCGCGTAGTTTAACAGAGTCATTAATGGTTTCAGCGGATTTGATTACAGTTGCTTCAAGGAGAGCGCGTTTTTCCCGCCCTTTATCAATGGCAGAGATGATTCCTTGGTTTTGAGCGACTAAGCTTTCAGCTAATTTGGTGACGGATTCGACAGCGATTGTTGGATTTTGGGAAATCCTCTCCATTTGTGGAATGACTTCTTTGCTAGTTTCAGCTAGCATTTGCAGCGCTGCATTATTGGCATTGGAGATAGCGTCTGCTACTTGACCAGATTTCATTGATTGCTGCAGGATTCCTAGTTGAGCGATAGAGAGCTTCATAGTCGGAATGGTATTACGACGGAGCATGCCAAGTTTTTGGCGCATATCAGAAGATACTTTTACGAGATTACGCATTTGCGGGGTAGTGGCCCAAGCGACATATAGACGGCTGATGTATTCTGTATGTTGTTGTTCCAATGTATTCACAACCTCAGTTAAGCGAGCCAATTCTTGTGATTTGGTTTGGTAATCGAGAGTGGCAGTATCTAATTGTGCCACCTCATTTTGAAGAGTCGAGGCACGCGCACCAGCTTCTTTTTGAGTGGCTTCGATGAAGGAAATGACACCGACTAGATTTTCAATGGATTTGGTGTTGTCTTCAATTAACATTTCAGCAGAAACGATATTGCGTGCGAGCAGATCTTCTTGCTTGACGACAGTGGCAGCCATACTATCCATTTTTTGCTCAATATTTTGTGAATCAAAATAGAACTCTTGCAAGGTGTTCTTACTTTGTTTAAAGAGTTTTTCTAAAAAATTTGGCTTTTTATCTAGTTCTGCAATTTGAGTATCCTTATATTTAGCAACAAAACCATTTAACTCTTTATTGGTATTTTTTAACAATTCATCTACTTGTGGGATTTGAAGTTTCTTTTGTTCGGCTAAAATGCGATTAACAGTATTATTAACTTCTTCGACTGCAGCCTGCCCAAAATCTAAAAGAGTATTTTGATCGGAAATAAAGTTATCTACCAGCTGAGGGGCTTTTGCTATGATCGCATCTTGTTGTTCAGGAGTTAATTTCTCCAAAAAGTTCATCTGTCCGTTTGCTTGTGTTTCGGTTGATTCGATGATTTCAGTAATTCTGTCTGTTTTGGGAATGGCATTATTAGCGATTTTGTCGATGTCAAAGTTAAATTCTTGGCTCATAAGGTCTCCTTTTGATGGTTATAGTTCGGTATTGGGTTCTTTTTTACTTAAAATCCTCAAGCTGATATCAAAATCTCGTAGATCCGCTTCATTGAGTTGACGGAGTGTTTCATCCAAGTCTAAATCAAACTGCTCAATAGCTGCTTTGGCGCTAGAAAGTCGTTCTTCTGCATTATAAAAATCTTTCGGTGAGGTCTTGATTTTTAGGTAGCCTTCCAAAATATCCTCATAATGCTCCATTTGAGACTGATGGATCGCAGTTAATTCTTCCTTGTTATTGCTTTCTGACTGAGAAATTTTCTTAAGAATCGCTTCGTGGTCGATTTGAATATTGTGAATAGTTTCAAGTAATTCAGGTGCTAATTCCTCCAAGTTTGATTTTAAACTTTCGGAAGTTTGAGCGCGAAGATTGTGTAGTTGCTCATGGATATCGGTTGTTACATTTTGCACTTTCCGTTGAATTCGCTGGTAAATTTCAGGCGAGATATATTTTTTTAAGGTGTCAGCTCGGCCTTGAATATAACTCAATTGAGGCAAGAGCTGATCAGCTAATTGTTGGTAATTTGCATAAGATTTTTCTTTCAGATAATTGTCCAGCTGTTTGATTCGACTATCTGCAGCTTTGATTTCCTGTTTCAAATCTTCAATTTGCTGACTGGCGCTGGGCTCTGTGATTTTTTTTGGTTTATGAGTTGCATAGTAGTAAATTCCGTAGCCTATGCCGATGGAAAGAAGGATTGGAATGAGGTACTGTATAATAATACCAACTGCGATAAGAATAAGCAGTATACCGATCCATCTTCTAGAACGTACATTGTTATAATTTCTTCTGGGCATAAAGTATCTAATCCTGTTTCTTCTGAAATTTCTAAGTCTATTTTAGCATAAAAATGTATAAAAGACGGTACTGAACGATATGTTTAATAAAAAGTTTAGTTGAGTATAAGCAGAGGCTAGCAAGATTTTTCAAAAAATTCTTGACTTAGAGTTAACTCTAAGGTATATAATAAAATTGTAAATAGTTTATTTTTTGATGAATGTGGAGCATCATCTTTTTAATAGAGAAAGGAACAATAAGATGAAAGCAGCAGTTTTTGTAGAACCAGGAAAAATGGAGGTAAGAGAGGTTGCGCGTCCGCAGTTGGAAAAAGATACAGATGCTATTATCCGAATTGTGAGAGCTTGCGTTTGCGGTTCGGACTTATGGTGGTTCCGAGGGATTTCTAAGCGAGAAGCCAACACTTTAGTAGGTCATGAAGCCATTGGTGTGGTAGAAGAAGTCGGCTCAGCTGTGACGGATATAAAAACAGGTGATTTTGTCATTGTACCCTTTACCCATGGGGGTGGATATTGTGCTGCTTGTCGTGCTGGTTTTGATGGTAATTGCCTAAATATGGAAGGAGGAGGCAATGCTGGCTACCAAGGAGAGTATCTTCGTTTTACAAATGCCAATTGGGCTTTGGTGAAAATTCCAGGTCAGCCAGATGATTATTTTGATGACATGCTGAATTCTTTGCTAACTTTGGCAGATGTGCTGGCAACTGGTTATCATGCTGCAAAAACAGCTGAAGTCAAGGCGGGCGATACCGTTGTCGTTATGGGAGACGGAGCTGTTGGCCTCTGTGGAGTGATTGCGGCTAAATTGCTAGGAGCAGAGCGCATTATTGCTATGAGTCGGCATGCAGATCGTCAAGCACTAGCGCGTGAATTTGGTGCGACAGATATTATTTCAGAGCGAGGTGATGAAGCGGTTGAGAAAGTCTTTCAATTAACTGACGGAGCAGGTGCTGATGCTGTCTTAGAATGTGTGGGAACAGAGCAATCTGTGGATACGGCTACTAAAATTGCTCGTCCAGGTGCGGTTGTTGGTCGTGTTGGAGTGCCGCAAAAAGCAGAAATGAACACCAATAATCTTTTCTGGAAGAATATTGGTCTGCGAGGAGGAATTGCTTCTGTCACAACATATGATAAAGAAGTGCTCTTAGATGCCGTTTTAAATGAAACTATCCAACCTGGCAAAGTCTTTACAAAACGTTTTGCATTAAATCAGATTCAACAGGCTTATGAAGCAATGGATAAGCGAGAAGCGATTAAATCATTGGTTATCGTTAGTCAGTAAGGAGTTGAGAATGAATATTAAAAAAGTAAGTGAACTAACGGGAATAACGGCTGATACGATCCGGTATTATGAGCGGATCGGTCTTATTCCTCCCGTCCCGCGTAATCAAGCAGGTATCCGGGACTTTAGTCAGCACGATATTGATATTTTAGAATTTGTTCGTTGTTTTAAAAAGGCTGGAATGTCTGTTGAAAGTTTGATTGATTATATTGGCCTGCTGGATAAAGGAGAAATTAGTATTTTTGCTCGTTTGGCTATTTTACAAGATGAGAAAGAAAAACTGGAAGAGCGTGTAAATCAGCTACAGCAGACCTTAGAGCGCTTGAACTACAAAATTGAAAATTATAAAAATAAAATTGTTCCCAGAGAACAAGAACTTTTTGAAGAAAAAGGAGATAAATAATGGCAAAAAAACAAACCGCAGGTCGAGATCATTTAGGAGAGTTTGCTCCCAAATTTGCAGAATTAAATGATGATGTGCTCTTTGGACAAGTTTGGTCGAGAGAGGAAGAATTGTCGCCTAAACTTCGCTCTATTGTGACAGTGTCAGTTCTCATGACTGCTGGAAACTTTGAGCAGTTGGAACATCATCTCGCTTTTGCCAAATCAAATGGTGTAACCAAGGAAGAAATAGCTGAAATCATTACTCATGCAGCCTTTTACATGGGTTGGCCTAAAGCTTGGTCAGCATTCGCAAAAGCCAAAGAAATCTGGAAATAAATTGTCTGAGAACAAGAAAATTCCTTGACTTAGAGTGAGCTCTAAGTGATATACTATGTGTAGAAAAAGGAGACTGAAAATGAAAACAACTGTATTTATGAAGCCTGGTCAAGTGGCTGTCAAAGAAGTAAATGTACCAAAGATTATTGAAAAAGATGACGTGATTTTGCGAGTGGTTCGTACCTGTGTTTGTGGATCAGACTTATGGAATTACCGTGGAGATGATGCCAAGGAAGAAGGCTCTATGAACTCTGGTCACGAAGTAATTGGGATTGTAGAAGAAGCGGGCGAAGACATTACAACGTTTAAAAAAGGAGACTTTGTCATTGCGCCGTTCATCCATGGTTGTGGGCATTGTGCGGCTTGTGAAGCTGGATTTGAAGGAGATTGTCAAGGTCATCCAATGGGGGAAAATTTCTCTGGTGGTTACCAAGCAGAATATGTTCGTTACCAACATGCAAATTGGTCATTGATTAAGATTCCGGGACAACCTAGTGATTATACCGAAGGCATGATTGCTAATTTTATGGCACTAGCAGATGTGATGCCAACAGGATACCATGCTGCGCATGTAGCGCATGTGAAAGCAGGCGATACAGTTGCTGTTGTTGGTGACGGAGCTGTTGGACTTTGTGCTGTAATTGCTGCAAAATTGCGTGGTGCAAAACGCATTATCATTATGAGCCGTCATGAAGATCGTCAGAAATTGGCTCTTGAATTCGGTGCAACAGATATTGTTGCAGAGCGTGGTGAAGAAGGTATTGCTAAGGTCCAAGAATTGACCACCGGTGCTGGATGTGATGCTGTTTTGGAATGCGTCGGAACACATTTATCAACCGAAACAGCAATTGCTATTGCGCGTCCAGGCGCTATTGTCGGACGAGTCGGCGTACCTCATACAGGAGACATCAATATTGGTGACTATTGGATGGTCAACTTGGCAATGGCTGGCGGACCAGCTTCTTGCACCACTTATGACAAAGAAGTCTTGCTAAAAGCAGTTCTAGACGGTCAAATCAATCCTGGAAAAGTATTCACTCAATCTTACAAATTGGACGAGATTGACCAAGCCTATAAAGACATGGCTGATAGAAAAACGATTAAAGCTATGATTGTGATAGAGTAAGACCGGTTACTATTTTTGCAATTCAATCTCAATTTAATGAGCGGTCGACGACATTGTCTCGATCACTTTTTTATCGTTTGCATTTTTGCCCCAAAGTTCTCAAATATCTTAATTTTTGGTAAAATAAAAGAAAAATGGGTTAGAAAGAGGAAAGCGATGCCCTTAACTAGTCAAATTATTACAGCCGAATTTCCGGATTTAGAAAAAGTAGAACAACTCAATACAGAAGCCTTTCCTGAGGAGGAGCGTGCACCACTATATGAGTTGCTACGCTATGGAGATGGGGAATATTCTCATTTTTTTGCCTTTTATGATGGCAATGAATTTGTCGGTTTTGCCTTTTCAGTTTACAATGAAAGAGCCTTTTATATCAGCTTTTTTGCGATTATGCCTCATTTACGTAGTCATGGTTATGGCGGGAAGATTATTGATAAGTTGGTGGATTTTTATCAAAGAACCATGGTTTTAGAAGTAGAACGGCTGGATGAGCCTTGTGATAATCTAGAACAACGAAAAGCTCGAATGGATTTCTACAAGCGAAACGGTTTTCGCTCTTCGCATGCCTATTTAGAATACGATGGGTTGAGTTTTGAAATCCTTTATAAAGGAGCGTTTTTTGATGAGGAAGCCTATCGGGACATTTTCAAAAAAATCCAAGAAGATGGTTATTTTGAATTTGAAATCAAACATGGTCATGGAAGAGACTGGGAGTAAGCTGCGAAGCATTATCAAACCGTTCTATTTTTATCCGAAAGTTATATATAAAAACGAGCTGTTTGTTTTGCTCGTTTTTTGTGGTATAAAGATTAATAGATTTCTGGGAAAAGCTTCGCTAAAATGTGAGGCGTAATACTTTGACCGGGTCCTTCTGCACAATAGGTGTGCATATACATGGATGGGTTAAAATTAAGCTCAATGCAAGTACAGTTGGGCTCTTTTTTGCTAGCTGGCAATGTGCTATCTGGGATAATGAGATCTACACCGCAGACCCAAGCTCCTATAGCAGTTGCCATTTCTGCTGCTAGTTTCTTGTAGGAAGGATGCATAGCTTCAGTCATATCTATTGAATCTCCGCCAGTAGAAATATTAGAATTGCGACGGAGAAAAACTTGACCTCCTTTTGGTAAGATATCGTCTGCTTTATAACCTTGCTGTTCTAGCATGAGTAGCTCGATCTCTCCTAGTTTGATTCTTTCCAAAGGAGAGCGGTGATCTCGACCGCGCAGGGGATTGGTATTTTTCGTAGCGACCAACTCTCGAATAGTGTGCTGACCGTCTCCTCTAACGTTTGCCGGCAAACGTAGGAGCACCGCCTCACATTTGCCATCTAGGACGAAAAAGCGGTACTCGGTTCCTGCGATAAATTCCTCAACAAGAACAGAGCTGTCTTCTGAAAAGGCAATTTCCAATGCTTTTTGGTAACTATCTAGATTGGTAGGTTCTTGAAAAATAGAAATTCCTAAACCGAAGTTAGTGGATTTAGGCTTGATGACAATCGATTTGTCCTTGATCAAAGAATAGTAAGCTATACCTTCTTCTAGAGTGGAAAATTCGGCTCCAGCAGGAACAGGAAAACCAGCAGCAGATAAAATTTTCTTGGTTACCGTCTTATTTGCCATGGCTAAAGGGACAATGTAGTTATCTTTAGAAGTCATATTGCCATTTTTGACATACTCGATATGATCTTTATGTTGAAGCTTTAAAAACTGGTCACTTTCGTCTAAGATTTCTACTTGCACTCCTTTTTGAATAGCATCAAAGAGGAGCATTTGAGTGGAGAGTTCCATATTTTCATAGCCTTTCAGCGCATAATGTGCATGCCAAGCGTAGTTGTGGTATTCCTTGGCTTTTTCTAAACCAAAGGCTTCTAAGGACTGGTTTCGAAGATAAGGCAAGAGCTGAGCGGCAAGGGTCAGGTTGGGATCAGCTACTGCATTTCTTGCATGTTGAAGCAAGTTTTGATAGTAGGGACTTAGTTCAAAATGATGAATAACAGCTTGCATGGATTCAAGAAGTAAGTCGGTATCAGCTTCAACTGGTAGCGGAGCCAGAGGGTGGCTAAGAGCGATTTGCTCATTTAGAGCATGGGCTTGATTTAGAAGTTCATCAGGTTCTGCTATATCATCGAGCCAGAGCAAGGCAAGCAAAAAGAGATGAACCGTGTCCATTGTCTCCTGACTGATTCCCAGCACCTCAAAAGGATCAAGGTCAAAGCAGCGGAATTCTAAATAGGTGATTCCTTTTTCTAAGTAAAGTCGATTTTCTTTTTGCCCACGGAAACGAACAGGCATGTAGCATTCTTTCTCAGCAATTAAATCACCTTGTGCTACGTATTTCTCTATATCGCTCACATAAGATTCTAGTGAGGCATAAGAGATATGAATCTTTTGATCATTGACATAACCAAGATCACTATTGCGGATAGAGCGAACAGGCTGAGAAATCTCCCTGGTCAAGAATCCTTCCTCAGCAATTGGTGCTGCCCCGTATAAATAAGTCAGAAACCAGCGAAAACGTAAAAAGTTTCGAGCCAATTTGAGATAGAGGTCATTTTTAAACAGACGAATATTCTTGTAATCACTGACCTTGAAAAGAGCTTGGATCAAGTCTGGTCCCAACTCCATGTTGTAGTGAATGCCTGAGATAGCTTGTAGTGTTTTTCCATATTTTTTCGCCAACCCCTCTCGATAATAGCGCTCAAAATCATTTTCTAAATGAGCGATTTGAATTTCTGCTGGCGATAATTTGGGGGGCATAGAGAGTGGCCAAATCACTTCGTTTTTGGGAATGGTTCGTCCAGCCACATCAGTAATTGCAGCAAGAAAACGCCTTGCTTCTTTTGTAGAAGGAGCAATTGGAGTGATGAGTTCTAACTGCTGCTCGCTAAAATCTGTCTGAATCGTTGGATGAAAATTGCGACTGCCAAATGCTTTTGGATGAGAAGTTTGTGCTAATTTCCCGTTTTGATTGACACGCAAGCCCTCTCTTTCCAATCCGAAAGTGGCTTGTAGAATAGGAGCATCTACTGCTATTTTTTCTAACAAATGATTGATGTTCATGGTAAATCCCTGTTTGTTTTCTAATACTTTTAGTCTATTATAAAAATGCTTAGAAGACAAATTTCTACTACGTTTTCCGAACCTTTTTTAAAAGAAAACGATTCTATTTTAGATAGGATAAGAATTTTCCAAAAGAGGGGGACTCAAACTTCGTCATTTGCAAACAACTGCGATAGTCTTATCTTGAAAAAAGAAGGAATTTTTCTTATAATAAAGTATAAGATATAATTGCAGGTGAGACTCCTGCCATGTAGACAAGAAAGGACGAGCACTTAGCTCAGACAAGATTATGACATCAGTTGTTGTTGTAGGGACCCAGTGGGGAGATGAAGGGAAAGGAAAGATTACAGATTTCCTTTCAGCCAATGCCGAAGTCATTGCCCGTTATCAAGGCGGAGATAATGCGGGTCATACTATTGTAATTGGCGGTAAAAAGTATAAATTGCACTTGATTCCTTCAGGTATTTTCTTCCCAGATAAAATTTCTGTTATCGGGAATGGAATGGTGGTTAATCCAAAATCTTTGGTACATGAATTGGCTTATTTGCACGAAGAAGGTGTTACGACGGATAATCTTCGGATTTCAGATCGTGCTCATGTTATCCTACCTTATCATATTGAGTTAGATCGCTTACAAGAAGAAGCAAAAGGTGATAACAAAATCGGGACGACTATTAAGGGAATTGGACCAGCTTACATGGACAAAGCTGCTCGCGTGGGAATTCGAATTGCTGATCTTTTGGATAAGGATATTTTCAGAGAGCGTTTGCAAAGGAATTTGGCTGAGAAGAATCGTCTTTTTGAAAAACTCTATGACAGCGCAGCTATCAGATTTGACGATATGTTTGAGGAATACTATGCATATGGTCAGCAAATTAAACAATACGTGACAGATACTTCTGTTATCTTGAACGATGCTCTTGATCAAGGCAAACGTGTCCTTTTTGAGGGGGCGCAGGGAGTGATGCTAGATATCGATCAAGGTACTTATCCATTTGTTACCTCTTCCAATCCTGTTGCAGGTGGTGTGACGATTGGTTCGGGAGTAGGA
>ERZ773018.936-NODE-936-length-16312-cov-7.285108_pt1 | contig 16312 bp, 17 predicted proteins | sample MGYA00580840_ERZ773018 | MGnify/ENA primary metagenome ERZ773018 (study PRJEB29015, sample SAMEA2738125) | human oral metagenome | biome: human oral; feature: human-associated habitat; material: saliva | place: China | collected 2256 ... | reverse complement strand
CCATAATTTAATATGGTATGCGAGTTTTTCCTGTATTCTGCTTTCTAAGACTTTGGTATTTTAACATATTTTTAATATAGTGTCAACAGGTAAATTAAAAATTAATAAATTTTAATTTTGTTTTCCTTTGCAGTTTTTACATAAACCTTTAAAGTAAATATGTTTTTCATCAATTTTACAATCTGCTAGTTCTGGGCTCATACTATAATCAATATTTAATTCAACATCAAATAGTGCTCCACAGCAATTACATTTAAAATGTCCATGAGTATGAGTTATTAAATCATATCTTGTTTCATTTTCTTCTATTACTATAACTTGTACCAACTTTTTTTCTACAAATAAATTTAATGTATTGTAGACAGTTGTTTTTGATAAAGTTGGTATCTCTGGACAAAGTGCCTTATATATTGTATCCACTGTTGGATGTACATGATTATCTAATAAATATTGAAATATTTTCATCCTTTGGTAGGAAGGTTTTATATCGTGGTTTTTTAGGTAGTTTCCTATGTCTCCTGTATGTAATTGTAACTCCATTCTTCCTCCCCCTTTCTTTTAAAAATATATCAAATAATAGTTAACTTGATTAGTTATATATTATATTAAAATTCTTTAGTTGTCAAATTATTTTTAAAACTATCTGAACTCAAAACAAAATTGTATTTGAAAATAAAAAAAGAGACTGTTGCAAATTTAAAATTTCAATCTTAAAGTAAAAAATAAGTGAATTACGAATGGAAATTTTAGATAAAAAATTTACTCAGTAACGAACTATTTTTTACTTTTTATGAATTTGCAACAGCCTCCAAGTGAATTTATTTAAATTTTAATTAAATTTATTTTGCTGCTTCTTCAACTTTTTCTACAACTTTTTTTACTGCTGCCTTAGTTTTATTTTTTACTTTTTTAGCAACTTTTTTTGTCCCTTTTTTAACAGCTGCAGCTTTTTCTTTAACATCTTCTTTTAATTCTTCCATTTTGCTAGTTTCTTCTGCTTTATCTTTTACTAGATCTTTTTTAGCATCATTTTTTACTGCTTCTACTTTAGAATCTGCTTCTTTCTTTGCTACTTCTACATCTTTCTTTGCATCTGCCTTAGCTGCTTCCGCTTTTGATTCTACTTTATCTTTTACTTCTTTCATATCTTTCTTTACGTCAGCTTTTGCTGCTTCTGCTTTTGTTTCTACTTTATCTTTTACTTCTTTCATATCTTTCTTTACATCAGCCTTTGCTGCATCTGCTTTTGTTTCTACTTTATCTTTTACTTCTTTCATATCTTTCTTTGATGCTTCTACATCTTTTGTTGCATCTTTCTTTGTATCTGCTTTCATAGCATCTACTTTTTCTTCAACTTTATCTTTTATTTCTCCAGCTTTTTCTTCAACTTTATCTTTTATTTCTTCAGCTTTTTCTTCAGCTTTCTTTAATGTATTAGCTACACCTTTTTTTGCACTTTCTATTTTAGAAGCTACACTAGCATCTTCTGCCATTGCACTTAAACCTAAAATTAAACCTACTACTAACACTAATTTTTTCATTTCTTATTTCCTCCATTTTTTTATATAAATTAAAGGGGCACTATAAAAATACCCCCTCTTATTAACTATTATTTTTTAAATTTGTTTAAAAGATCGTCTGCTCCACCAACAACTTTATCTTTCAATTCTGCTGCTTTTCCTTCAGCACCTTCTTTTAGTTCTTTTGCTTTATCTACAGCCTTATTTTTTAATTCTGCTGCTTTCCCTTCAGCACCTTCTTTTAGTTCTTTTGCTTTTTCTTCGGCTTTATCTTTTAATTCTGCTGCTTTTCCTTCAGCACCTTCTTTTAATTCTTTTGCTTTATCTACAGCCTTATCTTTTAATTCTTCAGCTTTTGCAACTGCTTCATCTTTTGCTTTTTTAGCTTCATCTACAACTGTATCTTTTAATTCCCCTAATTTTCCTGTTACATCATCTAATATTCCCATTTTTTCCTCCTTATAATCTTACTTTTTCTATTTTAAAACAATTTCTTTTTTTTGTTACTATAATAATACACTTAAATTAAATAAATGTCAACTTATATTTCATATATTTTACTATATTTTTCCTTTAAGTACTCAATATAGTATTTAGGATTTAATTCTTCCCCTGTAACTTCTTTTATAATAGTAGGAGTATCTTTTAACAGACCATATTTATGAATTTTTTCTCCTAACCAGTCAGTTATCTTTTTCAAATCTTGATTTTCTAAGGCTTTTTCTACATCAAAATCTTTTTTCATAGTATTATATATTTGTGAAGCATAGGCATTTCCTATTGCATAAGAAGGGAAATATCCAATTAATCCACAATACCAGTGTATATCTTGCATAAGTCCTTCAGAATCATTTTGAGGTTCTAAACCTAAATATTCCTTTACTTTTTCATTCCAAATCTTTGGTAAATCATCTATATTAACTTCACCATTTATTAACATTTTTTCTATTTCATATCTCAACATAATATGTAAAGAATATGTTAACTCATCTGCTTCAACTCTTATAAGTCCAGGTTCAATTCTATTTATTTGTTTATAGAATTCTTCAAATTCTAAATCTTTTAAGAAAGGATAAAATTCTCCTGCCTTACTATATAGAGGTTTCCAGAAAGCTTTGTTTTCTCCAACTATGTTTTCCATAAATCTTGATTGAGATTCATGAAGACCCATACTTCCACCTGTACCAAGTAAAGTATCTATTAATTCATCAGCTGTTTGTTGTTCATAGATACCATGTCCTGATTCATGGATTATTGAAAATACAGTAGACATAGGACTATCTTTTTTATTCTTTGTTGTAAGTCTTACATCATTTTTATTTAAGTTTAAAGTAAATGGGTGTTCACTTGTTTCAACAAGACCTTTTTCATAATCAAAACCTACATAGCTTGATAAAAATTTTGCAAATTTAAGTTGTACATCTTCATCAATAGGGACACTTATTTTATCTACTTCTTTTATAGTCTTTTTCTTTTCTTGGATTTTCTTTAAGAAAGGAACTATTTCTTTCTTTAATTCACTGAAAAATACATCTAATCTTTCAGTATCCATACCTTTTTCATAATCATTTAGTAAGATATCATAAAGAGTTTTTTCATCTTTTCTTCTGTATGTAGCAAACTTTTTATTGTAATCAAATATCTTTTTTAATCCTTCTTTTACTATTGAAAAATCTTTTTTAGCCTTAGCTTCTTCCCAAACTGTTTGATTATAGCTTGTTAATCTTGCATAATCTTCATATTCATCAGCAGGAATTTTCTTTTTCTTTTCAATTTCTTCCATAGATAATTCTATTTCTTTTTTTTCTATTTCTGTTAAATTTTCTTTTTGTTTATTTAATTCTTCCACTAAATTTACAAATTCATCTGAAGTAGATAGAGCATAGTCTTGCATACTTAATTCTCCAACCAATTCAGATAAATAAGGTCTAGACTTTAATGGAGTCTTTGTTTCTAAATCCCATTGAATAAGCTCTAAGTTAGCATGTATTCTATTCTTTCTTTTTACTAGTTCTCTAAATTTTTCTCTCATACAAACTACTCCTTTCAACTATCTTTATTTTCTTATTAATTGACCATTTCTTACTGTATAATTTTCTTTTAAATTAGCTATTATAGTTCTTACTAAATCATCTCTAGTTTTATATGTTTCTCCACCCATAACAACTATAATTAAATCTATACCTTCAAACTTAACTGCTACTGTTATATTATATTTTGCTTCTTTGTGGAATCCTGTTTTTATTCCATAAACTCCATCTTCACCTATTAAATGATTTCTGTTTCTTATAGAAATCTTACCATTATATATCTTTGTATTTTTTATACCAGCTATTTCAATATACTTATCATATTTCAACGCTTCTATAGATAGTTTATAGATTCCTCTTGGAGTTCCTTCGTCCATAGGCATCTTAGTATTTCTTGTTGGTAGACCAGCAGGTGTATGATATTTAATATCATTTTGTAAACCAAGTTGTTTTAACTTTTTATTCATCTTAGCCACAAAGTTGAATACACTTCCTTCACCTACATATTCAGCTATAGCATAAGTTGCGTTGTTTGCTGAATAAACTGCTGAAGCTTTTATTAAATCTTCCAGTACAAATATTTGTCCTTCTTTTAAAGCTATTCCACTACCTCCATATTTTAAAGGAGTTTTACTTATTCTTACACTATCATTTAAGCTGATATTTCCAGCATTGATTTCATCAAAAGTAACCAATAATGACATTACTTTTGTTACTGAAGCAAGTGGATACATTGTATCAGCATTCTTTGAGAATATTACATTTCCATTTAAATCTCCAACTAAAACTGCCCTAAAGTTATCTGGAAGTACCCATTCAACTCCATCTTTTGAATAATATGTGATCATTTCATATTTTTGTTTATCTTTTTCTGGATTTTCTGGTTCTTCAAGAGCTAAATTTTTAGTTTCTGTTTTCTTTTCTTCTTCTACTTTTTTAACTTCTTTAGTTTCTATTTTTTCAGGTTTCTTTACTTCTTCTTTAACAGCCTTAACTTCAGGCTCTTTTTTTACTTCTTCTTTCTTTTTAGGCTCTTCCTTAACAGCCTCTTTTTTTGTTTCTTTCTTTACTTCTTCCTTGATTTCTTCTTTTTTTACTTCGACTTCTTTTTTTATTTCTTCTTTCTTTTCTACCTTTTTAACCTTGGGCATTACTATTGTTTGACTTGTATCCTCAGCGTCTTCTTCTTCATCTCCTAAAACTTGAGCTGAATACTCTTCTATTGGCTGAATCTCCTTAACTGGACCAGAATATGAAGTTGTAAATATAAGTCCCAAAATTGTCATAACTAAAAACAAATTTTTAAATCTTTTAAACATCTTTTTTACTCCTAATAATTTATAATACCTATATATTATAGCACAAGAATTATCATATCTTATAATTTATTATTATTTCTTATGTTTTATTAGAAGTAAAAAAATAAGATTGCTTTTATTTGCAACCTTATTTTTCTATATTTAATAGCTTCTTTTAAATTTATTCAGCTTTTTTTCCATCTCTTTTTGAGATATAATCTTCTATTGCCATTTTAATAGCTTCTTCTGCTAGAACAGAACAGTGCATTTTAACTGCTGGTAATCCACCTAAAGCATCAACAACTGCCTTATTTGTTACTTGTAATGCTTCATCAACAGTTTTTCCTATTATCATATCAGTTGAAATTGAAGAACTTGCTATAGCTGAAGCACAACCAAAAGTTCTAAATTTAACATCTGTTATAACATTATTATCAACTTTTATAAAAATTTCCATTATATCTCCACAAGATGGATTTCCAACTTTTCCATATCCATCTGGATTTTCTATTACACCTACATTGTGAGGATTCATAAAGTGTTGCATAACTTTTTCTGTATATTGCATTTGATTTCATCTCCTTTAATCATTTAAAACAATTATATAATTTTTCCTTAGTCTAATTTCAATTTAATTCTTATTAAAAACTTGCTGTATCAGTTAACTTATTATCTTTGAAAGTTTTCCATAATGGAGATAACTCTCTTAATTTACCTATTATTTCAACTAAAGCTTCAATAGTATAATCTATTTCTTCCTTAGTAGTGTATTTACTTAAAGAAAATCTTAAAGTTCCATGTGCATATTCAGCAGGTACTCCCATAGCTAGTAATACATGAGAAGGTTGTAAACTGTCAGATGAACAAGCTGAACCTGAACTTACCGCTATTCCTCTTAAACTTAGATTTAAAAGCATTGATTCTCCTTCTAAGTATTTAAAAGTAATGCTTGATGTTCCTGGTAATCTTCTTGCACCTTTTCCGTTTATTTTAATTTCAGGTATTCTTTTCGAAACTTCATCTTCAAAATAGTTTCTTAAAGTTTCTTCTCTTACCCATTCTTCTTTCATGTTTTCAGTAGCTATTTTTAATGCTTTAGCTAATCCAACTATATATGGTACATTTGATGTTCCTGGTCTTCTTTTTCCTTCTTGGTTACCACCTGTAATAACTTTAGCAAAACGAATACCATCTCTCTTATATAGAACTCCTATTCCCTTTGGTGCATGGAATTTGTGCCCTGAAAATGATAATAAATCTATTCCCATTTTTTCAGGATATATTTCAACTTTTCCCATTGTTTGAACTGCATCAACATGGAATATTATTTTTCTTTCTCTTGTAATTTTTCCAATTTCTTCAACTGGTTGGAATGAACCAACTTCGTTATTTGCATGCATTACACTGACAAGAATAGTATCTTCTCTCAATGCTTTTTTGAATTCATCTAAGATCATAACACCATTTTCATCAACAGGCACCATAGTAATTTCAAAACCATCTTCCATTAAATCTATGAAAGTATTTTTTACTGCTGGATGTTCTATTGTAGATGTTATAATATGTTTTCCTCTGTGTTTATATGCTTTAGCTATTCCTCTTATTGCTAAGTTATCGCCTTCACTTCCTGAAGCTGTGAATATTATTTCACTAGGTTTTGCTTTTAAAATATCAGCGATAGTTTGTCTTGCTTCTGTTACTGCAAGCCCTGTTTCATTTCCAAATAAATGTAGACTGAATGGATTCCCATAATAGTCTGAAAAATATGGCATCATTGCCTTTACTACTTCTTCATCAACCTTTGTAGTTGCATTATTATCTAAATAAACTTTCATTACTCTCATCTCCCTAATTGTATCTCTATATATGTTATAGCATTCTTTATTATCTTTGTCAAGAATAAATTATACTTTTTTAGTTCTCTTTTAATAATTTTATTTTACCATAGTTGCAACAGTCAGAAATTTCACAGTTTTTACACTGTGGTCTTCTTGCAATACAAGTTGCTCTTCCATGTAAAATTAAATAGTGAGAGAATACTATCCAAGATTTTTTAGGAACAATTTTCATAAGCTCTTGTTCTATTTTAATAGGATCTTCACTTTTGACTAAACCTATTAGATTTGTAATTCTTTTTACATGAGTATCTACAGTTATTCCATCTGCAAGTCCCCAAACTTCACCTCTAACAACATTGGCTGTTTTTCTTCCAACTCCTGCAAGTTCTGTAAGTTTATCCATATCTTGTGGGATTTCTCCATTGTATTTTTCTAATAACTGTTGACTACATTTTTTTATATTCTTAGCTTTATTTCTAAAAAATCCTGTACTCTTTATATAGTTTTCAATTTCTTCTATTTCCATATTGGCAAATTGCTCAGGAGTGTTTACTTCTTTGAACATTTCCTCTGTAACTATATTTACTCTCTTATCTGTGCATTGGGCAGAAAGTATAACAGCCACTAAAAGTTCAAAAGGAGTTTCAAAATTTAATGCACACTTAGGCTCACCAAATTTTTTATGGAGTTCCTCCAATATCTTTTTTACCTTTTCTTTTTTTGTCATTGTATCATATCCTATCCTTTTTGGTATAAATATATAAAAATAAGTGAGTTACATTGCAATTAATCATTAGAAATTTTCTTTGAGTCAGTAACAACTTGTAGTTTTAATAAGATTACTGCGACGTCCTATAATGTTGAAAGAGCCTTTGTGGAGCTCTGGAAACATTATAGGCTGGCAAGTAATCGTTATATATAACTAAGATTTATTAAAATTGCTCAAAGAAAATTTTCTAAAATCTACTTAGTAACGAACTATTTTTCTATATATTAGGTATTCTAGTTCATCTCTACAAATTTCTTTTTTATCATATATAAAAGATAAATTTTCAAAAATCTTTTTTGAAGCAAGATTTTCTTCTAATATACATGCCTTTAAATTTTTTATATTTTTATTATCATTCAAAAATTTATCTATACTTTCAGCTAGTATTTCTTGTGAGTATCCTTTATTTCTATAGTCTTTATTCAAATATATATTTATTTTAGCTGTATCTTCTAAAATTTCATAACTTGTCATTGCCACAAAATTAGCTTCTTCATCTTCAAAAATATATATTAAGTAATCAAAAGAAGATATATGAGTTTTATACCATTCACTATGATTATCATGTATCTTTTTCTTTTCTTTATTATTTTTAAAGTATTTATTTACAAAATCTAAATGTAAATTTTTGTAAATAATCTCAATATCATCTTCTCTCATGTTTCTTAATTTAAATCTAGACAAGAATACCACACTACCTTAACTATTTTTTTCATATTTTTAATCCATACAGTTAGTAAAACACAAGAATAACAAGTATTTTACATTTTAGCTAAGCTAGGATAAACTAAGATACTCTTAAATTTATCTTTCGGACACTAGGTATACTGCACACCTTAACTAAGGTTTGAGATATTCTCTCATTCCAAGTCGCATTCTCTTTCATATATTTTTTTAGTATGTTATATGCTCCATTTACATCTGCATTTATTATTATTCCTTTTTTTGTTTTGAAAAGTTCTCTGTTTATTCTTCTTCCTGCATAAGTTGTATGTTTTGCTATTTCTTCATCATCTACAAAACTACATTTAGAAGTATATTCTTCTGTTATTGTTTTAAAAATAATCCCTTTTAATTTACATTTATAATCTAACATACTAATAAATTTATAAAATGGTATATTTACAAAATTTTGATTATTTATACTTCCTATATTTGTATCTTGTTTCCATTCTTTATTATGTCCTACTACTATTGTTCCTATTTGATTTGAAACTGCTTGATTTACAATATAAGCTGTTATTTTATGTAAATAATCATTAATCCTGTTATTTCTTTTATTTGTTATATTACTTTTATATCTACTCTTATTTTTATTATGAGTTAATTTTAATTTGCTTTGTATATCTGCTATTCTCTTATTATAGTTATGATTAATGTATTTTAATGGTTTTCCATTTATCAAAAACTTTTCTCCATTAGTAGTAACACAACTAGCAATATTATTAACTCCAATATCTATCGCTAAAATATTATTATTTTGAATTATTTCTTTTTCAATCACATTATATCCTATCTCTATAATTATATGATTATTCTTTGGAACTAATCTTATAAATTGTACCTTATCTTTTGTAAGATTAGTTTTTATTTTTATGTTAGTCTTAGATAGTTTTATATAACCTTGTTCTTTAAAAGAAATAGCACCTTTTTCATAATGTACTACTTGTCTTCCTGTTTTTTTATTTAAGTACTTAGGTATCTTAACAGGTTTGTTACATTTTCCTTTTTCTTTTAATTTTAAAAGTCCAAAAAATGATTTAAAATTATGTTCTACTAGCATTTGAGTATGCTTTGCAACTTTGCTTGGTAAAGCACGATAATCTTCATTGTTAGTATCAACATATATTTTATTTATAACTTGATATTTAAGTAATTTTTTATTCTCAAAATAATATTGTCTTACATTATATAGAGTAGAATTATATAAGTTTTTAGATAACCAACATAAATTATCAAGTTCATCATAATATTTATGTTTAGGTTTTATTATATGTTTCTCTACTAACACCATACTTAATCACTTAATTCCTTATCAAGTTTTTCTTTTATCTTGTTTCTTATTCCATATAATTTGCCACTAAACGAATGTATTATAGATATAATATCTTCTGCTAATTCTTCTTGTATTGATTTTTCTTGTATTTCTTCTGATGTTACAATTATTTTAGTTCCAAATTTATTACATATCTGTTCTAAATAATTGAAACCAAACCTTGTTAATCTATCTTTATAAAGAATAAATATTCTATCTATTTCATCATTCATAACCATATCTAATAACTTTTTTAGTTCTGTTCTGTTATCATTTAAACCACTTCCAACTTCCGAAAAAACTTTTAAATTCTTAGGATTTTTAGCAATTATTTCTCTTATTATATAATCAATTTGTCTGTCTAAATCTCCTCTATTTTTTTGCTCGTTAGTGGATACCCTTGCATAGATTAAATCTATTTTGTTATCATCTTCATATAATAAGTTAGAACTTCTTAGATATTTAATAACTTCATCTCTACTAATAATTCTTTTTCCACTAGGAATAATGATAGAATTAATATCTCCTTTTATACAATAGCTTTGTACTGTTCTAGTTTGTTTTCCTATCATTTTAGCAAGTTCTCCTGTTTTATAATATTCTTTGGTTAATTCGCTTTTTTTAATCATAAGCACCTCCTTTCATAGTTAATTATATCATAAATTAAAAAGAATATTAAGTTTAAAATTCTTGATATTCTTAACTATTAAAAACTGTTTTAGACACCAGTAAATTTATATAATTTCCCACATTGGAAATTCTAATAGTTCTATAGTAAATACCTATTCCTCATAATGACCTTTACAAGCAATTATCCACATAAAACCATCTACAATTCTATAAACCAGTCTATTTTTTTCATCAATTCTTCTACTGTATGCACTTTCGTTTTTTAATACTTCTGGCTTGCCTATTCCTTTTAAAACTCCATTTCTTTCAATATCTTTGACTAATTCATTTATCTTTTTCAAAGTTTTTTTATCCTGAGTTTGCCAATATAAGTAATCTTGCCAAGCCTTATGCGTCCATACCAAATTATTCATCATCAACCTCTATTAAATCATGAATTTCTCCTTTTCCTGCTTCTAATTCAGCTATTCCTTCTCTTATTTTTGTCATATATTCAAGATTCCTCATAGCTTTTAAAAACTCATTATATTTATCAAGACTTAATAGAACAACATTTCTCTCATTTTTTCTTGTTATAATAATATCTTCATCGTTATCAACTGCTTTATCAAAATAGCTTTTTAAATTGGTTCTCAAAGTTGTATAATTAATTGCTAACATGTTTTACCTCCTTGTATTACTTATTTAAGTACTTGTATAATAACATATTTATTAATATGTATCAATATTTTTGATGAAAAAATGAAAGGATTAACTCCTGTTACTTACAGAAATTAATCCTTATTAATACATTTTTTTAAGAGCTACACAATTCTCTTAATTCTATCAACTCTAGTATAAACTTTTTTATCAACACTATTTGAGAAATAAGCATATTTTTTCAATCTACATAGCTTTTACTGTTAAAAATTAAAAACTAATTTTTATTTCTATCTATTCAAGAGAAATTTTTAAAAACTCTCCTGTTTCTAAATTTTGAATACTTTTTATATCTCTTGTTATTATATCAAAAGTAAATTTATAGTTATCTAGTTGCCCATAAATTTCTCTTTTTTCTATATTGACATCCAATGTATCATTATTATATAAAGAACCATAGATATCCTGTAAATTTCTACATTCTAAATAATTTTTAATTTTATCTTTTGCATAATCCCATTCTTCATCTCTTTCCTTTACAAAAGAAAAACCTATTATATTATCAGCTAAATCTACTATAACAACCAATTCTTTATATTTTTTTGATAAATAAACTTCTTCAAAATCATCATAATATAAGTCATATCTATTTATTATTTCATCAGTTAGTGCTATTCCTACTTTTAGAGTATTATCTATTTGAAAATTTTCATCAAATATTTTTATTAATAGAATTTTTCCAACTATTAAATAAATAAATACTTGTATGTATTCATAAGGCTTATATATTAATGAAAAAGTTAAAGGATTATATTCTGTATTGCTATTATTTAATTTATAAAAAATTTCCTCTATAGTTTCTTCTAAATAAATATCTTTATATTTATATTTCATTTTATCACCTCTTTGGATTTACAAAAATTATATTTGCATTTTCTTTATTAGTAATATTATATTTATAATTTTTAGGATCATCAAAAACTATCTTATATTTACCATCATTTGTCCCAAATAGAATATAGGCTGAACCGTGAGTACCTCCACTATTGGTTCTTACACTTCCTATAGTTACCATTTTCCTCTTACCTTTTTCAAAGTCAGCAGGTATCATAAATTTATTATTAGGTATTAAAAATTTTCCCCCATTTCCTGTTCCGCTAGCATCTTCAAAATTTTTGGGATTTAATCCTTCTTTTTCAAATAATTCTTTAATTTCTTTTGTTGTCATATTTTTTAATTTAGCTATTCCTTCATCTGTCAATAATTCACTAAGATTTTCTACTTTCCCGCTTTTAGGCTCTAATTCTTTAAATTTTGTTCCATTTTAAAATGTATTAGGTTCATCTTTTTTTATTCCCGTAACATAGCTATCTGTGTTTGTGCTCTTCTTTTTTGATACACTAGAGCTTTGAGAAACTATTTTTTTCTGTGTAGTGTCAGTCGTTTTTTCTTTTACTCTTGACTCATCAGTTATAACAGATGCTTTAGAAACTGATGTACTTTTATTATTATTTGTTGATATAGTATTAACACTTGTTGATGCTCTTTTTGCTGCTTCTCCTTCAACCATAACTTTTGTATAATCAGAAAAATAGTACATCATTGGTGCTCCAGCACCTGAAGTAGCATTAAGAATCATATATTCTTCTTCACCTAAAAAATTCTTTCCAAAGTTCACAGATTTCTTATCTCTTTGATTTGTTACTCCATAATAAACATCTTGTCCACTCTCAGCCCCATCTAAAAATGAAAAAATAGCTTCTCCTACACCATATCCAATAATAACTACACCTGCTATCTTTGTGGTTAGTGTTGGTTCAGGTACTAAAAGTAAACCAACTCCTGTTTTTATAAATACATATGAACCTGCTCCTCTAAATACTGAGCCTGTTAGACCAAGCATTCCATTTATTGCTCTATCAAAATCCATTTGAATATATTTATATTTAGATTGATAGCCCGTTCTAAATACTCTATCTCCAGAGGTTATAACATCTCCAACCTTTTCTCCAACATCAGCATTACTTAAATCTATTCCATCTGTTGTTAATGATATCTCACTGTTATTATCTTCTCCAAATCTTTTCTTTACATATTCATTTGCTGGTCTTCCTAAAGTTTCTAAGCCTTCTTCATCATTTGACTTATCTTCTGCTACTTTTTTATCTTGTCTTCCTTCTAAGGCATCTTTTCCATAGCCCTTTATTATATCTCTCAATGTTTCTTTTAAGTCTTCTTCATTAATTATTCCAGCTTTAAACTATCTACCTAACTCTTCAACTCTTGAACCTATTACATTATAGAAACTTGTACTCCATCTTTGAGCTCTTAGATTTCTTTATACACTTAAAATAAAAAACTCATATCCTTTTTTTTCAAAATAAAGAGAAAAGCTTCTATTTAATTTAAAAACTTCATTTGTATTTAAATTTCTTAAATAAATAATAAGTTCAAATTTGCTATTTGGATAAGTTATATTATACTTTTCATACTCTTCTCCCATAATTCTAAAGAAATCTTTTTCTAACAAATAACCTTTATTACTTACTTTTCTTCCTAATTCATCAAAATAACCATCTCCACAATTTTCTAAATTATTTATTTTTTCATTTATATCTATACTTCCTACCATTTTACTTTGATAAAATAATTCTACTCTTTCTAAAACTAAATTATTTGGAATATTATAAAATTCAAATAATATAGTAGCATCTGAAAGTAATCTAACATTTTTTAGATTATTATCACTTATTATTTTATCTTCTTTTTCTACTGATATTTTTTTATCATCAAGTAATATATAATGATTTTCAGGAATATATCTTATACACATATTTAAAAAAAATATCAAAATTCCTATTAAGATTATTAATACTTTTTTCATAAATTATCACATCCATCTTAAAGTACTTATAAATTTTCATATCTAATATTATTTGTACATATTTCTACGTAAATTTTTGTAAGAATTTATATTAAATTTATATATCTTATATTCAAAGTATTCCTTATAGCCAATAGCATCATAATTATTCTTACCAGCCCATTTTTCAAGTTCATCATAATTCTCTGAAACTAAATACCCTAAAAAAGTCATATTTACTCTTTCTAATACAGTGGTTTTATCTGTAACTCCGGTTCCCTTAGATATATAATTTCCTACATCAACTAACCCATGAAGTACCTTATCAAATTTACCTTCATCAGATTTAGGCTTGTTATTAAGCCCATAAGTAAAATTATTTGAAGTTCCTTGATTCATATAATCTTTTACTATTTTATTACTTTTAGATATAACAACTTCTTTTCCAGTATCATAATCAACTTTTTTGGTATTTATTAATGATTTATTTATGACAACCTTTATACCCTCCTTAGTATTAATAAAGTTATGAAAAACAGACTCTTTTGGAGGAACTTCTTCAAAGTTCCCTTTTTCTATTTCTGATAATTTATTAACCCTATTTTTAGCTTGAGAAACAAAATAATTTATTTCAGCTCTATAATCTCTTTCCAAAGATTCATTATATAATTCCCAATCCACTAGATAATCTTCTCCTTTTTCTTCTGATAATATTTTTTCAACTTCTTTTCTTTCATCAGCAGTTGTATATTTTTTATCATATAATTCTAAAGGATTTTCTATCGTTTTATCCCCAACATTTTCTCCAAAATCAACATTAGAATAATCTTTTCCATCACTCTTTAAGTCTATGGCTTTATCATTTTTACTATATTGTTTCTTAAAGTAATCATTTGTTGGTCTTCCTAAACTTTCTAAACCTTTTTCACTTCCATCTGGAACTACTTTTTGTCTTCCTTCTTTCTTTCCTATTACATGGCTTTGCTCTTCAGCTATTGTTCCTATTGCTCCTGCTTTTGTACTATTAGCTGGTGATTCAGTATTTACTAGAATATAGTTTATTCCTGTATTCTCATTAACATAGGCTGTTCCATCTTTTATATATTTGTTTCCATTTTTATCTATACCTATCAATTGTGGAGAGTTACTTGGGTCTGTAAAAATTACTTTTACTCTATAACCTAAATCTTCTGATGCTTCTTCAAAGGCTTTTGCAAGATCTTCTTGATTTTCTGCTTTTTGCAATCTTAAATCTATTAAATTATATATTACCTTAGCTTGTCTTACTTCTCCAACTTGTTCTATTGGGCTTCTTGTTTCTTCTCCTTGTAAATTTACTGTACTATCTACTGCATGGTAAATATCGTATATTTCATTTTTAGCTTTTTGTAAATCTTCTTTAAACTTTTCAGGATTTTTTATATAGTTAATAGTTTGAGATTCTACATTGATATTTGTTTTAAAATCTCTATCTTCTGTTATCTCTGTCATTGTATCTAAATCTCTGTTTATTTCATCTCCAGAAGATTTTCCTATTTCTACATTTCCTACAACAGTATTTCTTGTAATACCTTCTTTTTCTTTGCTATCTTGATTAAATCCTACACTTGTAATTTTTGGATTTTGACCAAGAGAAGCCCCTACTGAACCACCAGTAGTTGTCATTGTATCTTCATTTTCAAGATTTTTCCCAATATAATTATTAACCTTGAAAGTAGCATTTTCACTCTGTTTCCCTATAATTGAAGCAGTATTTTCAAGCGTTCCAACTTGAAGATTACTTCCTTGTCCGACTGTAAATGAACTTTGATTTTCGACATAGTTTTTGTTTCCGTTAGTATTGTTTTGGCTAACATTTAGTGAATTCGGGATTCCATTTCCACTAAATCCAACTCCAACATTTCTTGAACTTCCAGTTGTTATACTCGTATTTTGCTTACTTTCTACAATTAATTTTTCGATGTTTCCTGTTACTTTTCCGCCTTCTTGGTTGAATCCAGTAAGCGTCATCGAACCTGTATTGTTATGTACCTCATTAACATTTACAAAATTTCCATTTTGATAGTTAGTACCTTCTGTGTTAAGATTTCCATTGCTCTGAGAGACATTTCCACTTATTCCATTTGATTTTATGCTACCTTTTGAACCTATTCCAGCACTTAATCCCATTCCAAGACTAGAGTTTTTAGAACTATAACTGTTTTTTAGTTCTACGGCTTCTTTTTGAATATTGGCAACATTGTTGTAAATGAATGTTCCACCTTGAGCCTGTGTTCCTTGATAAGTAACATTATTTACATTGTTGTAAGTAATTGTTGCATTATCATTTGATGGTTTCATCGTTGTAACAACAGCACTTTCTGTGTGTGTATCCGAACTTGATTTTGATTTATTAAAACTTGCTCTTAAATTTCCACCAATATAAAAACTGTTATTTACTTTGAAATCTCCATTTTCAATATCTTTCATTGTAGCCCTAGAACCATTAATTTTTGTGATGTTTCCTGACATTCCTTGTACTGTTCCAGTAATAGCATTTGCTACTTCTATTATTCCACCAGCAGTATCGCCGTCCTTAACCTGTTTTACAGCATTCCCAGCCTGTTTTGCCCTGTCTAATATTGGGCTGTTTATTCCTGCTGAAATTCCAAAACTGCTGCTCTTGCTTGATGTATGCACATCCCTTGTGT
>ERZ773018.934-NODE-934-length-16324-cov-6.852419_pt1 | contig 16324 bp, 17 predicted proteins | sample MGYA00580840_ERZ773018 | MGnify/ENA primary metagenome ERZ773018 (study PRJEB29015, sample SAMEA2738125) | human oral metagenome | biome: human oral; feature: human-associated habitat; material: saliva | place: China | collected 2256 ... | reverse complement strand
AACCCCCGAATGGCGGGACCAGAACCCGCTGCCTTACCACTTGGCGACATCCCAATACTCTCTAATTATATCAAAAAAAATCATACCTTTCAAGGGTTTTTCGAAAGCTTTTTATTGACAAAACTTACTATTTCTGATATAATTAAGTTATTCAAGCTTTTGCTTAGAACTTTTCAGGAGGATTAAAATGAATCAAGATTTATTCTTACAAGAAGCGATACTTCGGGCAATAAAAACCGGAGAACCAATCAGACTTGAAGCTAACGGAAATAAAGCGATTTATCTTTCACCAAATGCAGCTTATGATTTGGATAAAGAAATTGTTGAAATTCACGGCTCAGCAAAAATTGTTTTTCTTGGAGGTGTCGCAACAAAAAGATTCATAACACGGCGAGAAATTAAAAAAATTGCTGTATGGGTTGATGAGAATTTCAAAGTTGTAAAAATGCTGAATGACAAAGAAATTCCACATCGGATTGAAGAAGATCTTTCAACCCCAGAAGAATTTTTCAGCGATAAAATTAGTAAAAAACCTTTTGGAAGAGACTTCTTAAAAGATAAACTCGAAACTCCCCCGTTTTTAAAGAATAAAATTCTCTAAACCTTAAAGTCGCAAAACGCGGCTTTTTATTATTCTTATGCTTGCATTTTGAAAAAACTTATTATAAAATCTTATTAATAAGCTTCTCGGTTCGCCGAAATTTGTAGCTTATGGAGGCTCATATGAGTAGCATTTTTGTGAAAGTGGTCGATAAAACCGTAAGTGACAAACAACTTTCGGTTGAACTCACCAAAATTCAACCCGTTAAGATTGAAGGTAAATCTGCGGAGCAAATCGTGAAAAATCTCGAAACCCTCCTTGACAGAAAAGATTCCCTTAAAATAACGGCTGGCGGTAGAATTTTTAGTAACGAAATGGTGTTGATGGAAGAAATTTTCGATGCTTTCGAAACGCAAAACATCAACGATATGGCATATTACTATCAAATTCAGAACTCACCAGAGCAAAAAGATTTCGAAATTTTTTGCCGCAGCGGCGAAAGCACAGAAGTCAAAAAACTCTGATCACCTTAACCTTGCGAATTCTCGCGAGGTTTTCTTTTTACTATTGATTTTTATTAGAAAAAGTTGTATAATATTAAAGCGCTCGTTTGAGTAGCATATTAGAAAGAAGGGCTTTTTATGGCTTTTTATAATTTTGTTTTTTGTACTTCTGCTGGCGATGAACTTCTTTATGAAGGCGACAGCGACAAACTTATGCGAGATTTAAAATTCGCAATTGATGGACCAAACCGCACAGGAACGGTTTTGGTTGAGGATGAAAAATTGCCAATTCGAAAAGAAGTTTTTGAAGAATTATCACAAATTAGAAAATCTTTCGGCAATAAAAAAGTTACCGGTTTTGATATTTTCGATAGTTTTCAGTATTCGAAAAAGCAAAAATTTAGCGTTGAATTTCTTGAAGAAAATACAATTGAAGTAATTCGCATCAAAGAGGAATAAAAGCTCAACTTTCAAAAGAATAAACCCTCAGATTGAGGGTTTTTAATTTTACCGCAAAAAACTTTCGAAAATATCTTCTAATCAAAAAAACAGCTCCGCTAAAAGCTGTTTTGTTATTTTGATCCTCGAAATTAGTTTGATGAAGAAAAACAATATAATCCACTACCCTCAAGACGAGTAAGAAGGATGAAATTTGTTGCATTACCGGACTGATCAATAAATCGACCATTATCTCCACAAGTAGCTTTTGAATTATAATAAATCTCACCAACATTAATACTATCTTGGCCAGAACCATTTTTACAATCAACTTTGCTTCCACATTTTAGTAATGCATAAAACTGCCCTGTTGAAGGATCTACATATTCACTTTCATGCGGACGGAGATAATTCTGAACAAAACTCTCTAACTGATTATTATTTCCATAATCACTAATAGCTACACCTTTATTATTCACCCTAGCCTGTTCTAAAGCTGCAGCAATTCGCGAAATCGTCTGTTTTCGCTGTGTATCTCTTTGTGATCGTTGGAGTGCTGGTAGCGCTAAGAATACCATTAAAAAGATTAGCCCAGCAATAGCTAATACTAATACGACTTCAATAATTGTAAAGCCTTCATAAAGTTTATGCTTTTTCATATTTTTATTATACCCCTCCCCTGAATGTTCTGTCAAGGTAATAAATAAACACCCTTTTTGTAGAGTGTTTATTTATTAATGGTTAAGCTTCTTCTGTAGTTTTAACTTTTTCTTCAGCTTTTGAGGCTTCCGGTAAAGTATTTACAGCCTCACGGTCAAATGCAACTTGTTTAAGTCGAGCACTTTTACCGCTTCGGTTTCGCAAGAATGAAAGGTAGTTTCGGCGAACTTTTGAACGGCGAACAATTTCAATCTTTTCAAGTAACGGACTATGAAGAAGGAAAGATTTTTCTACACCAACACCGCTAGCAATTTTTCGAACAGTAATTCGCGAAGTATGCGATTTTTTGCGGTCAGTTCTGATAACTACACCTTCGAAAATCTGGATTCTCTCTTTATTACCTTCTTTAATTTTTTGATGAACACGAACAGTATCACCGCTTTTAACATAAAGAACAGCGTTTTTCTTCTGTGTGTCATTAACTTTTTTGATTAACTCAAAACTCATATTTTCCACTCACTTTTAAATTTAATATCTATAATCAAGGTTTATTATATCACACTTTTTGGCTTTTGTGAAGAGCTAAATTACGCGATTTACTTCCTCAATAGTTGTATCACCTCGAAGAGCCGAAATCACACCCTGTTGCAAAAGAGTTAATAAGCCGTCTTTGCGAGCCTGAGCCTCAATTGCTTCAGTTGAGATCACTCCTCTTTCACCGCGCAAAAATGCCGCAATATTATCATTCACAACCATCATTTCCATAACCACAATTCGCCCCTTATAACCAAAAGGACTATCTTCTGAGACAACCGGCTTCCAAAGTTTAAAATCACCTGAAATATCTTGCGGAAGTTTCTCAGCTGGAACACCCTCCAAAACATTTCGAACCCATTTTTTAGTAGCTTCATCTGGAATATATTCTTGCGCGTTTTGGTCAAGTTTTCGAACAAGTCGCTGAGCAATCAAAAGCCGAATTGCACTTGAAAAAATTGGGTTCATTCCAATCATATCAATCATACGCGAAAAGGCCGCGCTAGTTGAATTTGCGTGAAAGCTCGAAAGCACCAAATGCCCCGTAATTGAAGCCTGAATTGCTGTTCGCGCCGTGTCGTTGTCGCGAATCTCACCAACCATCACCACATCTGGGTCAAGACGCAAAACCGAACGCAAACCATCCGCAAAACTCGCTCCGTGCGTTGTATCGATCGGAATTTGCGAAATTCCACCAATTCCATATTCAATCGGGTCTTCAAGCGTAATAATTTTACGATCGAGAGTGTTTAAAGCGTTCAACATCGAATAAAGCGTGGTCGATTTACCAGAACCGGTTGGGCCAACCATTAAAACCATTCCACGCGGATGTGAAATAATTTCATCAATCTCGGCACGCTCTTTTGGTGCAATTCCAAGCAAATCAAGCTGCAACATACTCTCATCGAAGTTAAACAGACGCATCACAGCATCCATTCCATACATCGTCGGAACAGTTTCAACGCGCAAATTCAAAAGGTGCGAAGTTCCATCGCGATAGATATCTTTTTGCATATGTCCGGATTGTGAAGTTTTCGAAGCACTTGAAACTCCCGCCCGCGAAGAAAGCTCGCCCATAATCACACGATAACGATCGCGCCCAAGCTCCGCCACAGGATGAAGCGCACCATCAACACGCATTCGAACTCTAATCGACTGTCGCTGATTCTCGATATGAATATCGCTCGCTCCAAGCCGATCCGCTTGATCGATTAAATAATCAAAAACCTCATCAGATGCAACCGTTGCTAAAGTCTGACTAACCTTATCTAAAGTTGCACTATCGCCCTCGCCCGCAATTTCAATATTATCATAAATAACCTTTTTTGGCGGGTCATAGCGACGCATAATATTTTTCCACGCAATTTCAGAAATCAAGAAAAGTTCAAGTGTTTTTCCTTCGTCTTGATATTTTTTCGAAAGCTTTTGAATCACTGAACGCGGCGTTTGACTCGTAATCAAAACTCGCCATGGCTTATTTTCATCCAAATCACCAATCTGAAGCGGCGCTAAAAAAGCACGATACATCTGTTCATTCGTAAAAAGACCCCGTGCTAATGGAAAAATATTTTCGAATTCCCGTGTATCAAGATATGTCAAACCCAGAATTGAAGCCCGCTGCTCGGTTGCTTCTTCTTCCTTCTGGCGACGCATTAATTGAACTTTATTCTCTTCCATTAACTTAATTTTATCACAAGCACTTTCTTTTTTCAATCAAAAATGATAAAATATCCTCATCGCTTCAAGCGAAATTTTTAGAATAGAGGTGAGCAAAATGCGCCTTAAAGAAACAATCGAGCAAGCTATTTTCGAAAGTTGCCCAAAAGTAGAAAAAGAGACAAATGTCCCGTTCAAAAACCGCTGGAACATTTCTCTAAAAATCAAAGACTCTTTTCGCGCAGAAATTGGCAGATTTTCAGAATATTCTGCTTTCGTTCGAATCGAAGAGTTAAAAACTGACAACAAAAATTCATCGTTGGTAACTTTTAAAAAAGTAGCTCTCGAAGATGAACATACTTTCGAGATAAATACCGACGGGGTTTCACCAGAACTCGCAAAATATACTTACGAAATTGTCGGTAGAACATTATCAAAACTCAACGCAGTAAATAATAGGCGTTGAAATTCGAGCCTTCGGGCTCTTTTTATTTTTTTCGAAATCTGCTAAAATGAAAAGAATGAAAAATCCAAATTCTCTCAAAAATCAAAACCGCGAACAAAATCGCGAAATTATAATTCTTGCACATAATATTCGCTCAACTCACAACATTGGCGCAATCTTACGAACGAGTGAAGGTTTTGGTGTTTCAAAAATTATTTTTAGCGGATATTCGCCTTTTCCACTTTTACCAAATGAAGATTTTCAAAAAACTGGTCGTCTACCACATCTTGCGCAAAAAATAAATTCACAAATTCACAAAACAGCACTAGGGGCGGAAGAAATTGTTGAGTGTGAAATTTCCAACAATATCTTTAAAACAATCAAAAATCTAAAGCTTCAAAATTTTGAAATTCTTGCACTCGAACAAAGCACAAAATCGATTTTTCTAAAAGATTTTTCTGCACCAGAAAACGCCAAAATTGCACTACTTCTTGGCGAAGAAGTTGAAGGAATCTCTGAAGAATTAGTTAATCTTTGCGATAAAACTCTTGAAATCCCAATGTTTGGCCAAAAAGAAAGTTTCAATGTTTCTGTCGCAACTGGAATTGCGCTTTACAAAATAGCCTGTGAATAGCTTATTTTTGTGTGACTCTCTTTGCTTTTTCGAGAATTTCTAGCGCAAATTCTGGTGAATCTATAAAATCATCCGGTGATTCTTTAAGCATTTTTTGAAATTCATCAAAATTCACCAGTTTTATTTCTGCAACTTCATCTCGCAAAATTGCTAAATTTTCAAGGTTAAAATCAACTTTCGCCACAAAAAATTGCATAAAACGCCGCTTATTTTCTTTCGTATGAATAAAAACTTTTTCAACCTCACAAAAGTTTTTATTTTCTAAACTTAGTCCAATTTCTTCGACAGTTTCTCGATAAACCGCATCCAGATAACTTTCACCGATCTTGACATGTCCGGCAGCAGCCGAAAATTGCCATTTTCCAGCAAAAGTCGCTTTCGAAAACGCTCGACGCTGAATTAGGAAATTTCCAGATTTATCAAATAGAATCAAAGATACAGTTCGATAAATTCTTCCGGTTGTTTTATCAAAATTTGCTTTATCAACTTCGTCAATTATTTTGTCGCACTCATCAACGATTGTTAAAATTTCTTTCATTTCTAAACCTCATCTTCGGCAATTTCCGAAAAACTACTGAAAAATTCATCTTTAATCTTCTTCCAATTTTCATCTTGACGAACCAGCATTTTTTCATCTTCTCGATTTCGAAGCAACATTTTTACAGTTTCCTCAAGATAAACTTCACCCTGTGAACCCTTCAAAAGCACCAAAGCTCCTTTTTCCATAATACTACGCACAAAAGCTCCGGCATCAATCGCATTTTTTGCTTCATAAACTTGACATCCTCTCAATCGTGCAGCCGGTGCAAGAAAACGATTAGCCTGCTCACCAACAGTAATCACCCAAGAAAGTGAAATTCCGTCGAGCATTTCACCAATTTTTTGATGTTCAAAAGCTGAGGATTCACCAAGTTCATTCATACTACCGATAATTGCAATTTTCGAAGGTGCAGAAAGTGCGTAAAGAGTTTGAATTGCCGCCTCCAAAGCTGCTGGACTCGAATTATAAGTGTCGTCAATAAGCACCGAATCTTCAACTCCGCGCATAAAATTCATTCGCCCAGGAACAGGCTTCAAACTTGAAATTCCATTAACGATTTCCTGTGGATTCAATCCAAGTTTAACCGCAACCGCCACAGCACCAGTAATCGGCCGCAAAGAATGCTCACCAAAAACCTTCGCACGGATAGGGATTTCGCCATACTCCGGCGTTTGAATTCTTCCACTAAAGCCGTTTAATAGCGAAAAATCCTCGGCAACAAAATTATAATTCGCCCCACCAACCGAGCTATAAGTCGAAATATTAGAATTTGGAACAACTTTCAAGAAATTACTATCAATATCATCCTGATTCAAAATTGCCATTCCCGCAAAACTTGCTGCGCTCAACTCTTCTTGTGCAACAGCTTCAAGACTACCGAAAAACTCCATATGTTCAGGTGTGATAGATGTAATAACCGCAATATTCGGCGCAAGATATTTACCAAATTGCTTAATATCACCAGGATGATCAGTTCCAAGCTCTTGAATAATAACTTCTGGCTCATCACTACTTGGCGATTTAATCCTATTCCTTGCAGTATTAAAAACTTTATGCCACTGCCAAAAATTACGCGGATTTCCAGGGAAATTTATCCCCAAAATTGCAAGTGGTGCACTTAAATGTGTGTTGTGATTTCCTTCATGAAGACGAATGCGATATTTCTGGCTCAAAAGTGTTGCAATCGCAAGTTTTGTACTAGTTTTTCCAACAGATCCCGCAACTGTAATCAATTTAATATTCGGATGCGCTTCGAAATACTTTCGAACATATTTTTCAAGTTTTGTCTGAATTCCTTTTTTAAACATAATCTTATTCATTATAATATAAAATCACCACTTTTTCAAGTAGTGATTTGTTATGTTGATGTGTGCCCACCCTGGGCGGTTTTTGTTATTTATTTTTTATTTATAAGTGTTATTTAGGGGAGAAAAACAAATATCGCCCTTGATAACACACCAACTATATTAAGTATAATAACAAACCGCTCAAGCTTTGTCAAGTATTATTTTAAAAAAGGTTTATTTTCTGAAATTTGAAACAATAACTCCTCGTTTGAAAAATCTCTTCGAACATCAAACTCTTCCCAATTTCCATATCTTCCGTCCGCTTCGCCAAGATTTAAAATCCTTCGCCAAGCAAAATCCTCACGAACATCGCTAGCATCTATTGGATTAACCCTCGAATATTCAATTCCACCTAAATTAGGCACATCATAAATATGTCGCCGCGTTGTATCATTCCATTGCTCCGGTAAAAAACCCTCGATCAAATAACAAGCTGATTGAATTAATTGCTTATGCGATACAATCAATACATTCTGATTCCCATCTTCCCTTTTGAGACGTTCAGAAAAAGTTCGAAAACGCAAATAAACATCAAAAATACTCTCGCCACCATCAAACCGCATAAAAAATGGATCATTATAGAGATATTTCATCGTAAGCGAGAAATGTTCGGCGCGCTCATCCATACTCACTCGACCAAAGACCCCCCAATTTCTCTCGGAAACCAAATCATCAATCTTCCAAAAATGACGATTTTCACCACTCAAAATGGCCGCCGTCTCTCTTGCACGAATAAAAGGCGAGGAATATTTAGAATCAAAAAAATCTAGTCCACCATAAATTTTCGAAAGCTCTCGTCGTGCACGTTCAGCTTGATTTCGCCCCTCTGGAGAAAGCCGCTGCCGCCAATCTGCGCGCGATTCAACTTTCGATTCTAAATCAATTTTTTGGCCAAGCTTTTGAGCATGTTGAACAATATTCGCCTCACTTTGCCCGTGCCGCACCATCACCAATCGTAGCGGATTCACCATTTCTACCTTTCTTTTTTATCTAAAATTCTTATGCTTTCTTAATTATATCACAATTTTACTTTTTTCCAAAGTCTATTTTGCGAAAATTGATGCAAAATGTTATAATATTAAAATGAATCTAAAAACTTGGCGAAAAAATCTTCAACATAATTTCATAAAAATCGGTAAAAATAAAATTTCAACATATCAAGATTTTACACCAAATAAGCAAATTGCCGTACTTTTTCACGGATTTGGTGGAAATTATTTTGGCTTAACTCCACTCGCTTTCGAGCTTTCAAAAAAATATTCAATTATCATTTGCGAACTTCCAGCCCACGGAAAAAGCTCACTTAACACTTTTCAAAATATTCAAGATTTTCAGAAATTCTATCAAAAATTAATTTCGAAACTTGAAGAATTTGGCGAAATTGACTTAATTGTTGGTCACTCCTTTAGCTCATATTTTGTGAGCGACGCTAAAATTTCGAAAAAAATTCCAACCGTAATTATTAACCCTGTTTTTGAACCAAGCGATTCTTTTCTAGCCGGAATGAAAGCTTTACACAAGTCTGATTTTCTGATGATTTTTTCGAATTTATCAATATTTTCACCTTTTAAAGCTGCCATACTTCAAAAAACTTGGTCACGAGAAGCCAATAAAAATATTTATCAAAATATGTTTTTTTGCCAAAATTCTTTCAAAAAACTCTTAGCTCAAAAAATAACAATTCCAATTGCACTTGATAAGAAAGTTTTTGAAAATAAAAATTACATTAAAATTTCAATTATTGGCGAAGAAGATTCGACCGTAAAAAAATTCGAGAAAGAAAAGTTCCAGATGCTTTTTCCTAAATCGGATTTTTATATCTTAAAGAATAGTGGCCATCTTTCACCAATGGAAAAACCACAGGAAATCGCCAAAATTATTTTTGAAAATATAAAATAACTCCGTACAAAACGGAGTTATTTTTTACATTTTTTCAATTTCAGAAAGCGAATTTTTTAATCGTTTCAAGCTTTCATTTTTACCAATCGCACGCAAAGTTTGATTCAAAGCTGGCGAAAATGGCGCCCAAGTTAGCGAAATTCGAATAATCTGGAAAAGAATCCCTGGCTTTTGACCAGTTTCTTCTAACAGTTGATTTAATGTATTTTGAATTTCGTTATCATTCCAGTTTTCGATCATTTCGAATTTATTTATTCCTAAACTCAAAAGTTCCAAAATTTGTGATTTTTCAAGTTTTTTAAGTTGCTTGTTTTTCGAAATCATTTCAAGATCGGACTTTTGTTCCGCAAAGAAATATTCGCTGGCAAGTGGCAAATCTTTGAGTGTTTTTAAGCGGTCAAAAACTAAACTTAAAACCTCTTTTTTATATTCTTCGCTGGCGTTTTGTGCCTTTTTACCCCAAAAATCTTGAACACGCTCAAACAGATCGTCTAATGAAATTCGTCGGATCCACTGACCGTTAAGCCATAAAAGTCGCTGCTCATCGAATCTTGCACCAGATTTCTGAACACGATCAAGAGAGAATTTTTCAATCAACTCCTCTTTAGTGAAAATTTCTTGCTCAGTGCCGTCATTCCAGCCAAGTTGAGCTAAGAAATTCAACATTGCTTCGGGTAAAATTCCATCAGCACGATATTCACTAACACTTTTTGCCCCATCCCTTTTGCCAAGTTTTTTATTTCCTTCTGGAGCTAAAATATGCGGCAAATGTGCTAAAATTGGCGGCTCAATCTCGAGCGCTTCATATAGTGAAAGATATTTCGGTGTGCTTGCAACATATTCCGAACCACGAATCACATGCGTAACCTTCATTTCGAAATCATCAACAATATGTGCAAAATTGTAAGTTGGTAAACCATCTGCCTTAATTAAAATAAAATCGTCCAAAGCTTCTGGCCCAGCTGAAAGTTCACCCATCACCGCATCATGCCAAGTGTAGCGTTTAATTTCTGGCGTTTTGAAGCGTAGAGGCATCCCAATTTTCCACTCTGGTGGATTTTTTGGGCGATATTCACGATATAAAAAAGCCCGTTTTTCAGCTTTAGCCTTATTTCGAAATTCCTCAACTTCCTCTGGCGAGTACGGATCAGCATATGCCAAACCTTTTTCGATTAATTTCCTTGCCCAATCGAGATAAATTTCACGACGATTGGTCTGATGATAAGGACCAAAACCACCGCTTTCTTGGCCTTTTTCACCATAAATTGGACCCTCATTCCAGTCTAAGCTGAGCCATTTGAGGGTATCAAGAATTAAATCTTCAGCACCTTCAACAAATCGAGCTTGATCGGTGTCTTCAATTCGCAAAATAAAATCTCCGCCAGTTTGTTTGGCGATTAAATATGGATATAGCGCGCTTCGAACATTTCCAACATGAATATATCCAGTTGGACTCGGCGCAAAACGAGTTCTTGCTTTCATAGTTATATATTATACTTCAATTTGTTTTTTTTCTCAACCTAAAACCACCAAAATAAAAAGCGGCCAAATCCACCTTTTATGCGTTTAAACTTGTCGCAATTTTTCGAATTTCATCATCCGAAATTTTATCCGAAGCCTCAACTTTGTAAAGCTTTCCGTTATTCACCCAAACAGATTCACCGCGATGATTCGAATAGATTGTTAAGCCGTTACTGTAAGTTGTTGAGTAATCTTCGCTCCATTTTTGATTGACATAATTCTGCAAAAGCGCCGAACTATCCCAATCGCTTTGTGTTTGTTGAATTTTGTAGTTAGAATTATTCTTTTTATACTCGAAATTCACATTTTTTCCATCAAAATAAGCCAAACCTTTTGGTGAATATCCGTCCGCAATATATGATGGCGTTTCAACCGTCATTCCAGATTGAATTTCCGAAATCCAACTCGAAATCTCTGGTAAATTAGTATAAGTTAAATAACCTACACCAAAGATAGCTACAGTAAAACTAAGCGAGAAACTTAAAAATTTTTTATTTGCAAAAAATCCTTTTTGCTTAGATTTTTTAGCTTTTTTGCTCTCTTGACGAGATTTTTCAATCGCCTGACTAATCGCAAAAGCCTTCACTTCTTGATTCGAATTTTTCTGTTTTTGTGCTTTTTTTGCACGTAATTCTTCATTTGCTTTTTTTGCAAGTGGATGTTCTTCAAAAGGAGCAATTTTTTCCACTTCTTCGATCTGGTTTTTCGAAATTGGGGAAATCACTTTATGGTCACTTGAAAAACGCGAGATTAAAAATTCATCTTCGCGAGTCGCTTTTGATTCGCGCGCACGCAAAACTGCCTCTTGGTAATCATGACGACGCTTAAATTGACTAATCATCTCCTCTTGGTGAAGAGAAATATTTTGACGCTTCGGAACAGAAACATATTTTCGGTTCAAGGTGCTTGATCGCTGTAGATTATTATGAATTTTCGAAATATCATTTTTAACATCTTTACGATTATTTTTTGGCACACTCAAAAGTTTGCCCGTAATTGCATCGTATTTTTTTCCATTTATAATAATTTCGTCTCTCATTCTCTTCCCTATTTAGCTTATGTATATTTTACTTCATTTCTAATATTTTTTCAAGGTTTTTCGAAAAGAAAATAATAAAAAACAGCTCATCGAAAAGCTGTCCTTTATTTGATACCACGATATCAACTTGAAGTATTGATTGAACAAATTTTTAATCTCAACGACAGATAAAAATTATTTTTCAATCAACTTTTGGAAAATTCTTATTCTTTCCAAATCTACCTAAATTATAGCAAAAATAAACAGATTTGTCAATATTTTTTGAAAAGATTATGTCTATTTTTCATACTACCTCTGTTTTTTAAATTGATCTTGATGTATCCAATAAATCGAATAATTGTTGTAAACTCCTTATTTTTTAAGCCTTACGCCTTACATAAGTTTCTGTCAACGAATTTTGCAAGTTGTGAATATAATTTCAGTTGTGCGAGAAGAATTGTGGTGAAGTAAATTATAATCTACTTTATATTCTTTCAACATTTTTTGAATTGGCGTTCCGTTAATTTTTAAAAATGTATTGATTGCCATATATTCCTTTCTGTTGAATCTCCGAAAAGAAAAACCCGCCGAAAATTCAACAGGTTTGCATAGCTATATTATAGCAGAATTACAGATTTTTAGCAAAATATGATCTATTATTACTTCTCTTTTGATTCCTTAACTTCTTCTTTTGCCTTATTTTCTTTTGTTTTATTGTTAAATAAACCACTAATGAAAGCACAAATCATAAGGGCGACTGAAGCAATGACCAATAAATAAAGCCCAAAGTCAATATGTGCTGATGAAGTTGCCAATTGGCTAAAAGGATTATTCCCCATAGCTTTTGACGCGCTTTCTATTTTTTCATTAAAATTTGAAATCATGTAGAATCCCATTACAGCAACAAAAGCTCCAATCAATCCAGAAGCAACTTTTGACTTTTTATCAAGAGCTTTTGTTTTATCTCCTAAAAATGCAATCAAGATAGGCACTAACAGCATTCCAGCATAAATCCAACCATCACCTTTTGCTCCACTGATACTTCCAACAATAGGCAATGACGCCCATGGTAGAAAACAGGCCAAAATACCTACACCAGAAGCTATTCCAATAGCCACTCGCTGTGCATCAATCTTTGATTCTTTTTTTGACATTTCATTTCTCCTATCCCGACCAAATAAAAAACGAGTCGGTATTAAATTGTTAGCGTGTTCAAGACTACAATTAAAGGTTTCACCTTTGAAATACCGACTCGTATTTACGGTGAAACACGCCAAAAACGGCGTCCTTAATTGTAATCTTGAACAATTCTATTATGCTCTTTTTTTCAAAAAAAATCAAGAAAAATCGCCCAAACCGGGCGAAATTCCTAAATATCAATCACGTTACCATTTCGCAAAAACGAATTTTGATTAATCCCATCAACCAACTTGTCAATCAATCTTCTCCAATCTTCACGACAATTTATTGTGGCTTCGAGAGCTGGTTTCATCTGTATCATCGAATTCGATACCTTTGGACTTACTTGTTTTGGTTTAAATTTCGAATAGTCTCAACTAATTTATCGTTATTTACTTTTGTGTTAGCTTCGCCTTGCTTCATACCAAAGTAGAAGGCTAAACCTGTAATTACAGTAGTGTAAATTACAATTGTTTTAGTTGTTTCGATTAATTTTTTCCAGTTAAATTTCTTAATATTTTTCATTTTATTTTCTCCTTGTTTTTGTTTTGTTGGTTTGAGTTCAATTTTAGAGTTCTTGATTTTTTCAAGCTCTTTCTCGAACTTGGTTTCATTAGTGTTTTGCATAAAATTCTTTCTTCATTAGCTCAGCTAGGCCGATAGTAAGGGTGGGCAACCTATCAGCCCGACAGAGCTAATGAAATTATTTCATTGTTCATTAAACTATTGGCTCACAATCTTTAATCTTTACTATTTTTACAGTTTTCGTTCGTTGAAAGTGAAAATTTATATCTTATATTCATACTTTTTACCAAATTGTTAAGTTTCACATTTAAAGGTTTTGCTAATCCTCAGAGGTGATTTACATGGAATCGCCTCAATTGGAGCAACAAAAAGACCCACGACTGTCGCTAAACCATGGGTCTATTCTTTAAATAAAAAAGAATGACTGTTCGTTGCTCAGTCATTCTTCTGTGGTACCGCGAGCCGGACTTGAACCGGCACGAGCGTAGTGCTCACCAGATTTTGAGTCTAGCGTGTCTACCAATTCCACCATCGCGGCAAACGATTGTGCTTTTGGCTATTTACATAGCTCACTATCTATTGTATACTAAGAATAAGGAAAAATCAAGAGAAATGAACGATAATAATAAAAAAAGCCAAAATAACGGATTAACCATTCCTCAAAGACAATCGCAAAACACCCCTTCAAACGACAGAAATAGGGCGGCAATTGATTTTCGAAGGCAAAAAATTCAGCAAATCTACCAAAAAACCAATACTGAGCAAATTGCAGAAATTCAAAAAAATCAAGAAAAAGTTCATCCTGAAAAAGTCAATTTAGCGGAACTTTTCAAAAATCAAAGTACACAAAAAAATGACGAAAATCACCGCGAAGAAATCATAAAATCATCGATTAGTGAGATTTCGAAACCAGTTCAAATTCAGCCAAGAGCAGATTTTAATTCTGGCGTCGGTCAGGAAACTAACGATTTTAAGACGCGTCAAAAAGCTATTCAGCCACTTCAAAACAAGCAAAATATTGTGCGTAGGGTCGAAAATCAATCCGGCGCAGTAAATTATCGACCTCAACAAGCTGTTCGAAATTCACACACTCCACAAAACGATAAACCAAGCGAACAATGGAAACGCTATCATGCGGCGTGGCAAAATTATTACCAGAAATATTATGAAACATATTATTCAGCAGCAATTGAGCAACAAAAAAAGCAGATGACTAATATTCAGCCCGAAGTTATTGAAGAATTAACTGAGGAGCAAAAAAAAGATCGAGCCTTAGCGAAATTGCGAAAAGATATTGCTGCAAAAGCATATGAGCAAACTCAAAAAATTCGAAAATCACGACATTTTATGCCAATTTTATCAACAATTATTGTTGTGTCCCTATTCTTGTTTTTGCAATATAATCGTTTAATTTTCGCGTCGGTCGAAGCTTATGTCGCCCCAGGAAATTCGAACGCAAGCCAAACTATTTATAGTCCGAATTCTTCAAATTCCGTAGGTCAAGAGCCAAAGCTAATTATCCCGAAAATTAATGTTGATGCTCCGGTAATTTATGGAGTTGGAAACGACAATGCTTCACAGCTAAAAGCGATGGCAAAAGGTGTTGCACATTTTTCGATTCCGGGCGCAAATGCTGTTCCTGGCCAAAATGGAAATACAGTTTTAAGTGGACATTCGAGCAACGATTTGTTTGATACAGGTGATTATAAATTCATTTTTGCACAACTTGACAAACTTAAACAAGGTGATGTAATCTATGCGAACTATAACGGAACTCGCTACACCTATAATGTCACCCGAACTGAGGTTGTGATGCCAAATCAAGTTAATCGAGTTCAGATTGGTGCAGATAAGCCGATGCTCACTTTAATCACTTGCGTTCCTCTTGGAACAGCAGAAAAGCGACTTCTCGTTTTTGCCGAACAGATTTCACCAGATCCAGCAAAAGCTGAACCCCCCTCAAAAGAAGAAACTCCAAGCAAAGATGCAGTTCTTCCACGAAATTCACTAACATTTTTTGAAAGACTTTTTAGTTGGAAGTGGGACTAAATTAAGTTAAACAAGAAATAACAGAAGTACACTAAACACAGCTAATTTCTTCTTGTCGAACACAAAGGCGTCGTGCACCACGCGACCATTTACATAGTAGCCACTTCCTGATTCTTTGAATTCGCCTTGTTTGTAGTCTTCAAGGAATTTAGGAGCTGCTGCTGCCATTTCGTGAGTCAAGATGAGATCAACCTTTTCTGGCAAATAGCTATCTGGTACTTCAATGATTAAAAAATTCTCAAACAGGTCTTTAAAAGAATTATATATTATTCATGAAGATAGTGTATCATTTTTTACTTAACTCTAAAACTTTTTATATAGTATAAATCTAATTCCTCCCTTCCATAAATTCCTTCTTATGGATTGTATTTTGAGGTATAAAATACTACCATCTAATATATTCCGTTATTCCTTAAATAATATCTTTATTTTGTTTTTATTAACTACACCTACTCTTTAATATTGTATCCGGTAATAATAATTCTAGGTTATTCAATATCTCTACATTGAGGGTTTAAAATCTATTCGTCAGTTTTTCTTAATTCTTTACTATTTAAACCACTTTCGAAATCTTAGATTGATTTGATATAATTGCCAAATTTTTAAGGTGTTAATTTGATAATAGAGTTTTTCTTGTCTCTATGAAGCCTACCGAACAGATACACCTCAATTGAAATAATAAAAGAGCCGACACCACTGCTTATATGTCAGCTCTTTTATATTTTCCAAGAAAGGAAATTATGAAAAACACGAGTTAGTCTGAAACAACTCGTGTCCTTAATTTGGCTGGGATGGAGGGATTCGAACCCCCGAATGGCGGGACCAGAACCCGCTG